>JAEEGG010027810.1_pt1 | contig 10689 bp, 5 predicted proteins | sample 9134161 | NCBI WGS metagenome assembly JAEEGG01 (sample SAMN16246543, study PRJNA631951) | gut metagenome | biome: gut microbiome; feature: rumen; material: CR-attached | host: Bos | place: Iran: Karaj | collected 2018-10
ATGAACTGATTCGCCTGACGGCATCGCTGTTCCGCGTGGTGCTCCCGGAAAAAGCAATGATGTTTCGCGTGGGTGGTGACGAGTTCTTCCTTGTGCTCCCGAATACGACGCAAGATGAATGCAAAAAATATATCGATAACATGAATGAAGTTTCTCGTGCGTTGCTTTTGAAGGGCAAGCCGATTTGCGTTTCTTTGGGCTCATGCGAAATTCCGTCGCCATCGCTCAGCTTTATGCAGGCTATGGAAATTGCGGATAAGCGAATGTACATGGAAAAGAGTACAAAGTACTCTGAACCGAAAGAGTAGAAATTCCATGAGAAAAGATTACAAGGCTGTGCTGTTTGGCAATGGCACTATGGGCGAACGTCATCGCAAGTTTTTTGAGTATTCCGACGTACAGTTTTTAAAAATTTTTGACTTGGAAGATTTAGATAGCACAGGGAATGTGCGTGCTTCGCTTGTTGATGAATTTGTATCGAACGAGAAGATTGATTTTGCCGTGATTGCGTCTCCGGCGACAACGCATTACGAGTATGCAAAGCTTTGCTTGGAACGTGGAATCTCCGTATTTGTAGAAAAACCGCTTGCAACGCTTGGTGCGCAAGCGCAAGAATTGGTGGATTTGGCTATCCGCAATAATGTGTTTTTATTTGTGGCGCAATCGGAATGCTTTAATCCGGTGTTCCTGAATTTCCGCAAACATTTTATGGCTGAACTTGGTGCCGCTGGAAAAGCCGCGCGCATGAGTGAATGTGCGAATTCGTCGTTCCGTCTGGAATTCCGCCGCGAACACAAGTATTCTGCACGTTGCCGCGATGTGAACGTGGCGCTCGATTTGCTGGTGCATGACTTGAGCCTTTGCCTTTCGATGTTTGCCTATGACGATTTGAAAGTGGAAAAGTTCACGATTTCAAAAAATGAAGACCGTGCGCAAATGCAAATAAGCATTGTAAAAGGCGCTCATGCTGGGGCTGAACTCGACTTTATTGTGGACCGCAATAGCGATATCGATGTGCGGACAATTTCTGTGGAGTTCGGGGGCGATGGTGGCCCGGCTTGCGATTACTCGGTGAGCCTTGCACCGCATGACGAAAATGGCGAGGTCATCCATATTTCGGATTCGCTTGAGAATGAACACAAATTCTTTTTGAAATTAATGGCGGGCGCCTGTTCTGAATGGGGTAGGCGAGCCGCGCAAAGCGCCGCGAACGCCGTTAAACTTGCAACAATCAAGACTGTATAAAAAATCTGCGACGATTGCCGCAGATTTTTCAAACTGTAAAAATGCAGTAGGCTATTTCTTTTTACGGAACAGACCTGAGATGCTGTCTGTAATCGATTGGAAGACGGACTTGGATTTTACTGGTGTGCTTGCTTGGCTTGTTGTATATACAGGTTTGGTGGCTGGCTTGGGCTCGGATTTTTGTACGGGCTTGGAGTCTGCATTGACGGAAGCCGTCTTGGTTGCATCGGGCTTGCTTTCGACTTTGTTCGGCAATTCGTTGTTGCATGCTGCAATAACAGCCTTCAATGCCGGGCCGAACGGCCAGTCGAATTTGTCTTTTCTCACGTTGGTGTGGTAGAAGACTCCGTTGAAAGAAACTGCTTCTGTGGCGCTTGCAAAAGGCTCGTCATTGCTCTTGAAGTTCATCGGAATGTTGTGCTTTCGTCCGAGGTACTTGACTAGGGCTGCGACCGCTTCGGTCTGGATGTCCGTCATAGTGGCATAGTAGTCGTATCCCCTGTAATTGTGCTTGTAATAGTATTCGGTTTCGGACAACTTGCAATAGACTTTGTTGTAAGCGTCCATCAGATTTTCGCCAGATAACTTCAAAGGACCGTAGTTACTGATTTCGATGCCGATGGATTGCTTTGACATGACCTCGTTTTTGCCAACGGCATTGGCGCCAAGGTGATAACTCCAGTATGTGTCGGGGAAAAGTTCGTAGATTCTACCGGAACGATCGACTACGTAAGAAACGGAAACGTGGTTGTCCTTTGCCGAAAGTGAACTGACGTCAGATTTGATATGCCCAACCGTAAAGTGCAGACAGATGCTTTTCTTCGTTGTCTTGGTTTTGTAATAGTAAGTGTCGTAACTCGGACGGATGGAATAGATTTTTATGTTGTTTCCGATATCAAGTGTTTCTTTTAATGTATACTTGACTCCGTTCGCTGTCAGTTTTGATATAAAATCGTCTTCTGTTTTTTTGATCTCGGTGGGTGTCATATTTTTTCCTGGTTTTTTAACATAAAATATATACTTTTTTAGAATAAAATTTTTAAGAACAAAAAAAGTCCGCGACTTTCATCGCGGACTCTCTTATATCCTGATTTGGATGCTTATTACAGCTTAATGCTGCACGGCTTGGCGTTCCAGATTTCTTCGGCGTACTGCTTGATGGTACGATCGGAGCTGAACTTGCCCATGCGAGCGACGTTGAGGATTGCCATTTCTGCCCAGTGCTTCTTGTCCTGGTAAGCATCGGCAACCTTCTTCTGCATATCCACATAGCTGCGGAAGTCTGCGCAGAGCATGTACGGGTCATGCGACAAGAGCTTTTCTGCAATGTGCTTGAAGGTTTCCGGATGATCCGGGCTGAAGAAGCCAGAAGCGATGAGGTCGATTACGCGGCGGAGATCATCATCCTTTTCGTAGAAGTCGCGCGGACGGTAACCCTTAGCGAGGAGGTCCGTCACTTCTTCAACGGTGAGACCGAAGATGAAGATGTTGTCGTCACCGACTTCTTCCTTCATTTCGACGTTAGCGCCGTCGAGCGTACCAATCGTGAGTGCGCCGTTCAAAGCAAACTTCATGTTACCCGTACCAGAAGCTTCGGTACCGGCGGTAGAAATCTGTTCGGAAAGGTCTGCAGCCGGGATGATCTTTTCGGCGAAGGACACGCGGTAGTTCTCGAGGAACACCATCTTGAGCTTGCCCTTGCAATCCGGATCAGCGTCGATGATGGATGCGACTGCGTTAGCAAGACGGATAATCTGCTTAGCCATCCAGTAACCCGGAGCGGACTTACCACCAATCATGATGGTGCGCGGCATGATTTCCTTGCCGTCCTTCACCTGGATGTAAAGGTGGATGGCATGGAGGATGTTCAAGAGCTGGCGCTTGTATTCGTGAATACGCTTGACCTGCACGTCGAAGAACGTGTTCGTGTCGACATCGACATTCTGCGTTGCCTTGAGGTACTTGGCGAGGCGTTCCTTGTTCTGCTTCTTGACTTCCATGAATTTCTTCTGGAAATCGGCGTCCTTGGCGAACTTTTCGAGCTTCTTCAGATCGTCCAAATCCTTGACCCAGGATTCGCCAATCTTAGAAGTGATGAGTTCGGACATAGCCGGGTTTGCCTTGCGGACCCAACGACGTGGCGTCACGCCGTTCGTCTTGTTGTTGAACTTTTCAGGCCACAGTTCGTAGAAGTCCTTGAAGAGCGTCGTCTTCAAAAGGTCGGAGTGGAGTGCTGCCACGCCGTTCACAGCAAACGAACCCACGATGGAGAGATATGCCATGCGGACCATCTTGCAGCCGCCTTCTTCGATAAGGCTCATGCGGGCGAGACGTGCGTTGTCGCCAGGCCACTTCATGGAGACCATGCGGAGGAAGCGAGCGTTGATTTCGTAAATGATCTGGAGGTGACGCGGCAAGAGCTTTTCGAACAAGCTTACCGGCCACTTTTCAAGAGCTTCCGGCATGAGCGTGTGGTTCGTATAAGCGAACGTGTGCGTCACGATGTCCCAAGCTTCGTCCCATTCGAGGTTTTCAATGTCGAGGAGGATGCGCATCATTTCGGCGATAGAGATTGCCGGGTGCGTATCGTTCAACTGGATGGCGACCTTTTCCGGGAAGAGCTTCCAGTCGTTGTTGTGGAGCTTCTTGAAGCGCTTGATGATGTCCTGCAAAGAAGCAGAGCAGAGGAAGTACTGCTGCTTGAGGCGGAGTTCCTTACCGTTCATGGAAGCGTCGTTCGGGTACAAGACCTTGGAAATCGTTTCGGAAAGTTCCATGTCCTGCACAGCGGCGATGTAGTCACCGTTGTTGAAGTAGCTAAGACCGAAGTCGTCAGCAGACTTGGCGCTCCAGAGGCGGAGGTTGTTCACAGTGTTGTTCTTGTAACCCGGGATCGGCGTATCGTACGGGAGGGCCATCACGTAGTCCTTCGTTTCCCAGCGGTTGCGGAGGCGACCGTTTTCGTCCATCCAGCTGACCACGTAGCCGTAGAACGGCACCTTGATAGCGTTAGCCGGGCGGGCGATTTCCCACGGGTTCGGGAGACGCAGCCAGTTATCCGGCTGTTCTTCCTGTTCGCCGTTCACGATCTTCTGGCTGAACATACCGTATTCGTAACGGATGCCCATACCGGTTGCCGGGAGCTCGAGCGTTGCCATGGAGTCGAGGAAGCAAGCTGCCAAACGGCCAAGACCGCCGTTGCCGAGACCTGCGTCCACTTCCTGTTCGCGGAGTTCTTCGAGCGTCATGCCGATTTCGTCAAGAGCTTCCGTCACGGCGCTTTCGACGTCGAGGTTCAACACGGAGTTGCCGAGCGTACGGCCAATCAAAAATTCGAGAGAGAGGTAATAGACGCGCTTGACGTCTTTTTCGTAATAGGTGTTCTGCGTCTTGATCCAACGGTCAACAAGACGGTCACGCACGGCGTAAGCCACAGCGAGGAACTTTTCGTGGTCCGTCACCGTGTATTTGCTGCGGGCGAGCGTGTGGTGGATGTGGTCGGTAAATGCCTTGCGGAAAGCTTCCGCATCGGTACCGAGCACTGTAATGTCACTTGCATTCTTGGTAGTTTTAGCCATAAATCTAACCTGCCTGGTATTGTTTATTCAATCCAAGGAAAAGTTTAGAAATTTTTACGAGATTTGCAATACGTTAATTCTGTAAACCTAGCTTGTAAGCCTTTTCAGGATATGTAAAGGATGTGGGCTATCTATGGTAATATGTGCTGTGGAGCTTTGAACCTGTGCAATTTTTTCACAGGTTCAAACACTAAACGGATTTTTCCCGTTATGCTCTTTTAAATAAGAGTGCTTGCGTGCTTCCATTTCGTCAATTTGGGCAAATGATACCTTGAGTTTTAGATGACGAGGGTGTTTTTCGCTTTTTTCTGCATTTTGAATAAATGATTCTGCAACTGAACCTGTGAGAATTGGGATGTTTCTTATTTTGAATGTCATTGTTGTACGAAAAATAAGTTTTAGGAATTTGCAAAATATGCAAATTGCTTTTTTTTGGGGGGATGAAATGTTTATGCGACTATAAATGGTGCAAAAATTGCATTTTTTTATTCCTGCTTGTTAAAAAAGAGCTATTTTACAAGATAACATAGCTTTTGTATTCTGAGCTTGTCAAGGAATTCAAAAGCGTCCGTTTTTATTGAGTATTTGCTCTAGTCTCTGTTTCGAAATCGGCAAAATTTCACGTATACGAGAATAGGGCAGACAGCTCACGTCCCAATTGGGGCGTGGGGTGTTTGCGTTTATTGGTATACATGGCTTTGCCGAGCCTCGAAACACAATAAACGATGTAACAACTCCACGCCTTTTTTTATATAAAGAATGCGTCTAGTTATAAACCTCGTGAGATTTTAGGGGAAATCGTATTAAATGAGGTTTTGTATATGACGGCTCACTCATCAGAGTGTAGTGGTGTTTCGTTGGAATCCCTTTTCTCAGAAAAAGGGTTTAAACCGAATGACAATCAAAAATTGGCTATTGAAAATACCAAGGGTCCGCTTTTATTGACTGCGGGGCCTGGTTCTGGCAAAACACGAGTCTTGCTTTGGCGTTGTGTAAACCTGATTGTTTTTGAAAATGTATCGCCAGATGAAATTTTCCTCGCTACATTCACCGAAAAGGCAGCCTTGCAGTTAAAGCAGGGCTTGCAGGGACTGCTTTCCATAGCGAGTTTATATACGCATAAACCTTACGACATTGCAGAAATGTATGTGGGAACATTGCATTCTCTGTGTCAAAAGCTTTTGACTGACCGCCGTTTTAAAGAATATGGTTTACGCAGTCGTCGTCCGCTCATAATGGACGATTTTGGACAGTTTCTTTTTGTGCGTGACCATTTTAATAAACTACTTCTAGAATCTGGCTTTGATGCTGAAAAAAACACCGATTCATACAAGGAAATAAATGGGTGGTTTGATTCGCGTAAGAGTAATTCGGCTTCTCGTACTGATGCTATTACCAACTGCATTTCTTTCTTCAATCGCATGAGTGAAGAAGATTTTAGTGACAAAGAATTTGCTTTGAATCTTGGGGACAAGACTCTGTCTAAACTTTTCAAGATGACATTTCTTTATCGGCAATGCCTTAAAGAAGATGGTGTAGACCGAGTAGATTTTTCAACATTACAACAGCGGGCTTACGAGTACATCTGTCAGAAAAATGGGGCCGGCTCGGTGTTCAAGCATGTAATCGTTGATGAATATCAAGATACAAATACGATTCAGCAGAAAATTTATCTAAAACTCGCGGAGGGAACGAAGAATATTTGTGTCGTTGGAGATGATGACCAAGCTTTGTATCGATTCCGTGGTGCGACCGTAGAAAACCTAGTTGACTTTGAAAATATTTGTGCCAAGACAATCGGCGTAAGACCGACACGAATAGACTTGAACATCAACTATCGTTCTCGCAAACAGATTGTTGATACTTACACAAAGTTTATTGATCTTGTTTCTTGGGAAAATCCTGTTAAGCGCAATGAATTTTTCAGAATTCAAAACAAAAATATCTCGGCTCACAGCACAGACACTCAGACATCCGTTGTTTTTGAGTCTGGCGATAAACAAACTGTTGCAGTAAATGTTGTTGCTCTTATCAAAAAATTGAAGGAAACCGGCAAAATTAAAGATTACAATCAGTGTGCCTTTTTGTTCCCAACTATCCGTGGCAACGCTAGTGGTCAAATGGCTCCCAAAGTTCAGGCCTTTGCAGATGCTTTAGAAGAGGCTGGTATAAAGTATTATGCTCCACGTGCCAAAAATTTCTTGTACACGGAAGAATCTTTAATTACTTTCGGACTTTTTGCAAAAATATTCAAGCACGCATCATCTGATTGTGCTTATGGCGGAATGAAGGATTACTCAAATTGGAGCAAAGCAGCTCTTGGGGCCGCGGAAAAAATCATAGGTCTCGACAAGTCTTTAAAGAGCTTTATCGAAGATACCCAAAATGCAATTAAATCAAGTAAAGAAAACTATAGATGTCTTAAAGAATACTGTGTGAAAAATGGGATAGCTATAGATTCCGAATTGACGGTGGCATTGCTCAAAAAGTTTGCTCAAATTCCTAAAATCGAAGATTCCGTTCGAAGAGTGCTGATGAGCAAAAACCTACTTGCTTTCACAACGCGTCGCGAAAAAGACGGCAAACCTTTACACATTTCATACGCTCTTTCTCGTGCAACCGCTATGGACTGGACTCTGCTTGACTTGTTCTATAAACTCAACAGCTTTGAGTATTTTTCACAGAAATATGAGCTTGCAGAAAAAGGTGGTGAAGATTCGGGTCTCTATAATCTTGGAATGATAACAAAATACATTGCCCAATATCAAGAAACGACGAACCCAATTCTTTCGGGTTCAACATTTGATGGCGATATCATCCGCAAGGTTTTCTTTGGCTCGTATATGTATTCGCTATTCCGCCTGAACGAAACGGAATACGAAGATGCTGACGATCCGTTCCCAAAGGGGTGTGTGCCGTTCTTGACTGTCCACCAATCTAAGGGCTTGGAATTCCCTGTAGTTATTTTAGGTTCGCTTTCGCACAATACGAGGCCTCCGAGAACTTTAGATGTTGTTGTTCGCAATATGCAAGAGCATCTAGGCATATTGCCGACGGTGTGCGAACCTCTAGATTCAATGGATGCCTACGATACTATGCGCATGTTCTATGTTGCGTTGTCGCGTGCGAAAAATTTACTGATTCTTCCGCAATTTAGAGGCCAAGGACAAGCGATCTATAGTCCATTTAAAACATTGGTTGAGGACTGTAAGTTTGAATCATGTCAGAAGTTTGAGGTCAATACATTCCCGGAATCAGAAGATGCATCGGACAGACTTCCACATGTCTATACCTATACAGCAGATTACTTGCCCTATAATAATTGTCCTCGCAATTATATGGTGTTCCACAAATATGGCTTTGTGCCAAGCCGTAGCCAAACAATGTTCTTTGGTTCTTTAGTTCACCAAACTGTAGAAGATCTTCAGAATTTTGTGATGGAGGGACGCTAAATGAATCAGTCTGAATTTGAGAAAAAACTTCGTGAAATGTTTGAAGACAATTTCCGTTTTTTACGCGAAAATGCAGGACATACCATTAATGATTATATGAAGGAACTTGCGTTCAAGCAAGTTCTCTGCTATTACCGCAAGAATAAGAAAATCATAGAGCAGATTACACGAGCTGAAGTAAAGTTGTCTCTTCCTGAACAGAAAACGCCCAAGGATAAAATTCCTTATACAATCGAAGGAATTGTGGATATTGTGCGCGAAGGTGAACAAACATGGCTTTATGATTTGAAAACTCATGAACCTGAACGCATCAAGGCTGAGCCTCAAAAATACAAGGAACAGCTGAATATATACGCTCATATTTGGAAGGGGCTACAGAAAAATAAACTTGACAACACTGCTGTTATTGCAACACCACTTCCAACTACCTTAAAAAGAGCACTTGAAGAAGGAAACGAAGATAGGCTTCAAAAAGAATTTGATAAATGGCAACCGGTTATTCCTTTTGGATATGACGAAGACGAAGTTGCTGATATGATTGAAAATTTCGGCAACACCGTAGAACATATTGAAAATTCGGAATTTAAGCCACCTGAAGTTTCTCGACTTGAAACAAAAATGCCGGGAATGAAGTTCAACTTTGCAACGCATGTTTGCCATAACTGCGATGTTCGCTATTCCTGTTCTTCGTTTGTGGGATACATGAAAAAAACTCGCAGTGCGACAAAAAACAACATGCTCAAGTACATGACGAATTCTGCCGAAGAAAACGACGAATTTATTGAAGGAAATTTAAACGAAAATTAGAGAGGATTACCAAATGGAACGCAATTCTTTTATGGATGCTACGGCTCCCAAAGACGAACGCTTTGAAGCTCTCAAGCAACTCTATCCAGAACTTGTGCGAGATGGAAAACTGAATACAGAAGCATTAAAGGATTTATTTGATGCTGAATCTTATGATGAAAGCGATGTTGGTTATAACCTTTATTGGCCAGGCAAAAGAAATGCTAAGAAATTGGCTCGTAAAGCTGCGGAGGGAACTCTTGAACCCGTTATTGGCGATGGTGTAAACGAAGATAAAACCAGTAATATTTACATCGAAGGCGATAACCTTGAAGTATTGCGCTGCTTGAAAAAGAGCTACGGCGGTCGTGTCAAGATGATTTATATCGATCCTCCGTATAATACTGGCAAGGATTTTATCTATCCCGACAATTTTGCAGAACCTGTTGAGGATTACCTAAAATTTACGGGGCAAGTGGATGAAAAAGGGGTTACACTTGTTGCCAATCCCAAAAGCAGTGGTGCTTATCATCGCAAGTGGTTGGACATGATGCTTCCGCGTTTGCAACTTGCTCGTGAAATTTTAAGGCAGGATGGAATTATTTGCATTAGTATAGATGATAACGAACAGGCAAATCTGAAACTATTGTGTGATGAAGTTTTTGGGGAAGAAAATTTTGAGGGCCATATACATTGGAGAAGACGCCATAATCAACCAAATGACAAAACAAAAATGATTGGCTTGGTTGCGGAACACATTTTAGTTTATGCGAAAGATTCCGCTGCGTATAAAGAGGCTGGTGTTGGTAAACTTGATTTGACTGCAGATTTTACAAATCCAGACAATGACCCAAAAGGTCCTTGGGCGAGTAAACCTTGGAAAGTTGGCTCGGATCAATCTGGTTCTAAATATGACATTGTAGCACCAAATGGTAAAGTGTTGTCTGGAGAATGGATGGGTGAAAAATCTACATATGAGCAGTTTTTAGCAGAAGGTAGAATCTATTTTCCAAAAGGTGGAGATGGAATGCCTCGAAAAAAATATTATCAATCTGAAAGAGAAGAAGAAGGGCAGTGCGCTACTAATTGGTGGACTCATGAACAATTTGGTCACAATCAGGGTGGAAATGATGAATTGACAAATTTGTTTGGAGAAAAAAATATTTTTAGTAATCCTAAACCGACAAAATTGCTCTTGAATCTGTATAAAATTTCAAATGTAAAGAAAAATGATATTGTTTTAGACTTCTTTTCTGGTAGTGCTTCTGCTGCAGATGCCCTTCTTCAGTATGGTAATGCAAAATTCGTAATGATTCAGATGCCGTTTGATTTAGATGTAGAAGCGAAAAGTGGAGTAGGTGATTCGAAAAAGCAAGCGGAAAATGCCGTTAAATTTTTAAAATCAATAAAGAAGTCCAAACATACTATCTGCGAAATTGGCAAGGAACGCATCCGTCGTGCAGGCAAAAAGATTCTCAAAGAGCATCCTGAATTAAAAGATAAACTTGATGTCGGTTTTAAGGTCTATCGCCTTGCAAAATCCAATATCGCTGCATACAAGCCTACAATAGGTTCTGACCAGTTGGCTCTTGACTTAGCAATTGGCTCCATGGAAAAGCAAGTAACAC
>JAEEGG010027813.1_pt1 | contig 10689 bp, 8 predicted proteins | sample 9134161 | NCBI WGS metagenome assembly JAEEGG01 (sample SAMN16246543, study PRJNA631951) | gut metagenome | biome: gut microbiome; feature: rumen; material: CR-attached | host: Bos | place: Iran: Karaj | collected 2018-10
ATAGGAATGGAGTCGTCCACTGACACTCTCGGCCCTGCCGGTTTCACATACACCGATGCCTCCTTCTTCATTCCCGGGAACGGGCTCTTGGCGTTCTTCGCCTTGTCGCTAGCCATGTAGGTGCGCAGCCATTCCATGGCAGGTCGGTCTGTGGCTGTCCCGTCATCTGCTATACGTATCAGTCCGGAGTTTCCGTTGGTGACCCATGTACGGCCGTAGATGTAACCCCAGAGGGTGATGCCGGCGCAGTAGCTGGCCTCCCACATATATGGAATCTGCTCCTTGTAGCGCTGCAACTGCAGGTTGTCGTTGTCGGTGCCGATATCGTATTCCGTGCTGTACATCGGTATCTTCAGGTTGGTCTGCAGCTCAGTCATCGCCGACTTGAATGAGTTGACATCCATGTCGGTCAGGTCATGCGACTGACAGCCGTATGCGTCGATAGGCGCGCCGGCGTCGCGTAGCGTCTTCACGAGAGTGATGAACTGTGAGCGCTGATACTGGAAGGTGTTGTAGTCGTTGTAAATCAGGATGGCGTTGGGCCAGCGTTCGTAAGCCAGCTCGAAAGCCTTGATAATCCAGTCATAGCCGGTCACACCGTCACCGCCAAGCGCAGCCTTGTAGGGTGCAGGCGCATGTCCTGGCACCGCCTCGTTCACCACGTCGATAAGCGGCAGGTCGGGGTAGTGTTTTTTCACTGCGTCGAACCATTCCACAATTGCCTTATACTGTTCGGCCGTGGAGAGCTTGTCAATCCACGACGGATACTGGGAGCCCCAGATGAGCGTGTGAAACTTATAAGGGAAATTGTGTTGTTTCGCGTAGTTGAACGCATTGTCTGCCCCTCCCCAGTTGAAGCTGTTGCGGGCATTTCCCTCGATAGAGCTCCATTTCGACTCGTTTTCAGGGGTAATCTGGTTCCACAGTGTATAAAATGGCTCCTTTCCCCAGTCCACACTATAGCTCGTGGTGATATTTCCCAGGAACTTGTCTGGGTTCTGCGACAGCTGTGCTTGAGCTGTCATGCAGAATGAACCCGTGGCGATGGTGAGTGCGATTGCTTTCTGTTTCAATGGTAAAAGCTTTGTTAGTATCGTTTTCATCATTAATTAGTAGGTGTTGTTTGAATAATGTAAATTTTCCACAAATATACGACTTTTTCTCAAATCATCTGTATAAGAAATGTAACTTTTTCTTCTGTAATTGATAACGCTTGGTTTGTCATCCATTATATTCATGACTGCTTTTTGCTAAAATAGCAGAAATAAGGGATTTTAAGTGAAAATGGTCTTCTGCATACCAAACAGTGATGTTTTTCCGTTTCTTTAATAGAGAATCTTTGTTCCGTTTGCCTTGTTGTCTTCACTTAACTTATCAAGAACATGAATTCTTATAAACTACTATGCTCAATCATGTCGTTTTGCTGTGTTTTGTCTATGCTGTCGGCACAGACAATTATCCGGTTGGATGCCAGCATGAATGAACAGCAGCCGGAAAAATTGCTTTTCAACAATGCCGTTGACGCATTCAGGGCAATACCTCTTCATGGTGCCACAACTATTGAGGTGGCTCCGGGTGTTTATTGGCTTGACGACCCTGATGACCCTCAGGTGAGGACTGCACCGTCGGGCATCCCTTTCGCAGTGACGGTCAGGACTGACACGCTCCGTATGATCGGACTGTCGGGAAATCCGTCCAACACGATTTTTGCCGTAAACCGCGGACAGACACAGGGTGCCATCGGCAACTACACGATGATGCATTTCATTGGGCAGTCGGTGGAGGCTGATCATATCACGTTCGGCAATTACTGTAATGTGGATCTTGAATATCCCGACAATCCTGCATTCAGCCGAAGAGCAAGATCCAAGGCGGTGGTGCAGGCTCAGATAGCCATCTGTGAAGGAACTCAGACAGTGAGGATGGACAACTGCCGTTTTATTTCCCGTCTCAATCTGTGTCCGTTCGTCGGTGCGCAGCGGGCTTATTTCTCCGACTGCCATTTTGAGTGTACTGACGATGCGCTCAACGGGTCAGCGTTTTACCGGCATTGCACCTTCCTGTTCTTCAGCTCACGCCCATTCTATGCCACCGGGCTTACAGGTGCCATTTTTTATGATTGTGATATCCATACCCGAGTATCTGACACACAGTATCTCACTAAAGCAGGCGGACCTGTCACTATGATAAACACGCGTTGGCATGCACCGTCCGACTCGCTCGATATCCAGTGGTCGAAGGACGACCAGCCTTATTATGTCTGTTATGCATCGGGTGTCACGCTCAACGGCAAGCCTGTCGAGATTGACCGGCACCGGCCTTGGCGGACAGTGTGGTGCGATAACCCGATGCACCGTTATCTGATTCCGGATCCGGCAGTCACCAATCATTATCCGCCTTGGGGACGCGAGCTTTCCATCCACTCCAGGATGGTGGAGTGGGGTCGGCATCCGGATGAGGCTGTACCTCAGTTTGAGCGGGACTATTTCTGCGAGAATCCCTCATTCCGTGCAGTCCACGACACGCTGATGATTGAGCACGACGGTTTGCGTGCCATCGCGGTGGTCAATATCGACGGACAGGTGTATTTGGCACCTGATTTCCTGGTAGCTCCACGATTGAAGATGAGAAAAGGAAAACTGCATGTGACCTATCGTCTGACGGATGACTCAGCACCGAAAGACGCTGAGACCAATGTGGATAACAGCCTCATTACCTGGTATAAAGTGCTTGAAGACGGTAAAATTCTCCCTGTTCGTCAGGGTAGGGTAGGCGAGGTGGCGGGTATTGACAGCATGGATCCTTTTGCCGATGAGGTGCTTGTCAGTGTCATCCCGAAATATCTCGACACGGAAGCAGGATATAGCAATGAAGCTCGTGCCTATATGGAGGTGAAACGAGGTAAAGCGCAGACTTCCAGTCGATTGCTGATCGATACGGATTTCCGGGACATTCCTTGTGTTGTGGCTGCTGACCTCAGTCAGACAGATGTGTGGCAGATGGACTGTTATAAGCCTGCCGACACGGAAAAATATACCTGGACAGCTGACAACTCTCGTCCGTCATGGCGATTCGGCACTGCACCCGATGGTGCCGAGGGTGAAGGACTTGTGACGTTCAGCCGTGGGGCACGGTTATGGTACACGCCCTCATGTCCGATAGTCGGGAACACCACGCTTGAGCTCTGGGCAGACCCATGCAAGACGGCTGGTCAGGGGTTCGGATCTGCCACAGGGCAGTATTTCGATATCGGTATCGGATTTGATATCCAATCGCTTTCCGGTTATGTGCTTAGAATCGAACGAAGTCCGGATTACGATCATGCGGTGCTGTTTACTATCTGCCGATACGAAAACGGACGGACTACGCCTGTCTCGGAATCCGTGCCTTCGGACTGTTTCCGCACAGGATTCCATCTAAAGCTCAGCCATGCAGACAACAAGCTGCATGTCAAGGCGGAACGCAGTATGCATGAGAGCGCTTCTGTGGTGGAACTGTCTGTAGATGCTCCAATGTCCGGTAAATCCATCTATATGCAACACACCGGCACCTGCGGTGCCTCAGCGTTGATGCTGCACCGTCTGCGGATAGAGAGTTTTTAGCGTTAGGTGATTTGCTTTTGGTGATTGGGTTTTGTACGGTTTTATTTTAGATGTCCAGTAGGGTGTCTCTACTGTGGTAATTTCATGCTGGGGGAGATAATTGGGTAGCGTTTCTGAGGAAAACAAAGGAGGGTATGTCAAAAAAACTGACATACCCTCCTTCAACATAAACTTCTAATTCCGCAGGGATTTAACTCCAAATGCAATTTTTACTTATTTGGAGTTTTTTATTTGAACAGAGTGTCGAGATACTGATAGAATTCCTCGCCTTCACCTACGAACACCTTGAGGATGTTTCCGTTGGGGTCGAGCACGATTTTAGTTGGAAATCCCTGAATCTCATAAAGCTCAGAGGTCTTGCCCTGAGGGTCGTGCACGTTCTTCCAGTTCATCTCATGTTCTTTCAAAGCGTCTTTCCAGTCGTCCTCGGCATCTCCGCAATCGACACTGAGAATCTCCAGTTTGTCGCTGTATTTGTCGTAATACTTCTTCATTTCTGGAATGCCTTTCACGCACCAAGGGCACCAAGTTCCCCAGAAGTCAATCACCACGTGCTTCCCTTTCAGGTCGGTCAGCGACAACTCGCCTCCATTTACATCTTTCAGTTTGATGGCAGGAGCCGGAGCTCCAGTCTTCAGCAACTCGGGGTTGTAACCAAGGTCTTCTTTGGCATCTGCATCCTGCTGTCCATCAGCTGTGCTGTCGTTTTCTATTGGAACAATTTCTCCATGGTCTTCAGCCACAGTGTTGTTGCCACTATCTTTCTGGCCACCGTTGCAGCCAGCCAGCAACAAACTGGTCATAAATGCTGCAGCAATAAATAATTTCTTCATCATTTGAACTGTAGTTTTAATGGTTAAGTTTTTTTCCTTAGTTTTGAAAAGAAGGTTTTGACTAGTGTGCCACATTCTTCTTTCAGCACACCGCTGTCGCATTGGCATCTGGGGTGCAGGGCCTGGGGTGCGAAGGTGCGGAATCCGCGCTTCTCGTCGCTTGCTCCATAGACCACCCTGCTGATTTGCGACCATCCAAGTGCGCCGGCACACATTACGCATGGTTCGAGCGTGACATAGAGTGTACATTGGTCGAGATATTTCCCGCCCAAGGCTCCTGCTGCGGCTGTAAGCGCCTGCATTTCAGCATGGGCAGTCACATCCTGTAGGGTTTCTGTGAGGTTATGTCCCCGGCCGATAACTCTGCCTCCTGCCACAATCACTGCTCCTACAGGAATCTCGCCCTTGTCCATCGCTTTCTCTGCCTCCTGAATGGCCAAACGCATATATCGCTCGTCGTCGTTCATTTTCCCGATCAGTCTTTTTCTTCTTTGAAATCTACATATTCTCCTTCGTTCGGTTTGATGATATGGGGTTTTCTGATGCCGTTGCCACTTGTGGTGCGGTTATTGTCCGCGGTGCCGCTGCCTTGTGTATAAGAGCTGGATGATCCGTTCTCACGCTGACGCTTCATCTGCTCGTCCATCATCTTTCCCATTCTTTTTCTGACATTGTAAAACTGATACCAGATATATACAACTGGGAAAAAGATGACACATAATATGGAAATGAGGCAGCCCATGGGAGTTGTTTGTTCTTAGTGTTTAGTTCTTAGCTTTTTTGAGATCACATAATCCCGAGATTAGGAAATTCCGAAATTACGATACAACAAATCTCATCTCTCAACATTCAATCATCATTCAGTTCCCTTGTAGTAATCGTGATACATTTTCACTACTGAGAGCAGGATGTAGAATCCGATAACGGCAACGAGCGCGCGGGTGGTGTTTCGGATGATGTGACCGGTGCCAATGCCGGAGACAGCCCCAAACGCCAGGGCTACGACAGCTATTATCAGAAACATGAATTTCCATTTATTCTCACCATCCGAAAAGCTCAGGCTCGTGAATTTCATCTTGAACATCGGAATCTTGCTTACCATCAGCAGGCAGAACACGAGCATGAAGGCAAAGAGGAAAGTGGCATTGAAATGTGGTGATGTGAGATAATGGGGACAGCTGGATATCAGCGCAGCCCAGAAAATGGCACAAGCCGGGGTAGGGAGTCCGATGAACCCGTCGTGCTGCCGTTCGTCGATATTAAACTTGGCGAGACGCATGGCTGCGAAAGCCGGAAGGATGAATGCGGTGAACGGCATCAGCTTATGCCACATCGGACCGGACATAGCCTCAGGATAATACACTTTCGTGAAAAGCGAGAAAATCACTGCTGCCGGAGCCAGTCCAAACGTGATGACATCAGCTAATGAGTCGAGCTGCACACCAAGCGGTCCCGACACTTTGAGCAGACGTGCGACAAAACCGTCGAAGAAGTCGAACACAGCACCTAACAGGATGAAATAAAAAGCGAAGCGCGCCCCATATAACGGATTGCCTTCGCTGCCGGGAAGTATTGATGACATGAATCCTGCCCAGGTAGCTATACATCCGCAAATCAGATTGCAGCAGGTCAGGATATTGGGTATTTGTTTTTTCATTTGTCTTTTTCTCGTTGATTCTGTATCTTGTTTTTTATTTGAATTTCTGTTCTGTCCCTCTTTTGCTTTTTTTACTACTACTACTTCTTCTTTATTTCGGACATGCAAAAAGTAAGTATCTACAGCTTAATCGCTTAAATCCCTAAATAATAAAAAATCGTAAGTGGAGAATTGTAAATAGTTAATAGTAAATCAAAACAGTTTCTATTTCTATTATGTCACGGCAGCTTGGCTATCACTGTCTCGTCACCTACTGTCTTCTGGTTAAGTCTCACTTTCACCTCAGACCCAATCGGCAAATAGACATCCACGCGTGAGCCCAGTTTGATGAAGCCCATGTGGTCGTCGATGAAACATTCCTGTCCCTCTTCAGAGTACGTGACTATACGGCGTGCCATAGCACCAGCCACCTGACGTGTGAGGACTTCTTCGCCTTGGGGAGTGCGTATCACCACCGTTGACCGTTCGTTCTCTGTGCTTGCCTTAGGGAGATAGGCTTTCATGAAGTTGCCCTGCTGATGACATACTTTCACAATTGTTCCCTCACAGGGAATCCAGTTGGCATGAACGTTGGTCAAGCTCATGAATATTGACACCATCAGTCTGCGGTCGTGAAAATATTCGTCCTCATCTACTTCCTCGATGACCACCACTTTTCCGTCAGCTGGTGCAACCACGGTTTTGTTGGTCGGTCCTTGGAACATTCTAATGGGACAGCGGAAGAAATTGAGCAGGATTCCGTAGATCACCGCGAAAATGGCGATGATAATGATTGAAATCCATGTGATTGGGATGAACTTAAGGCACAGAAAGACGACAGCAGCCATGATAAGGCCACAAATCAGCAGTGTCTCGTTGCCCTCATGATGAAGACGGATTTTGTTTCGGCGTTTATTATGTATTAAGGGTTTTTCCTTTGACATGACAGCTTTCGTTTTTCGCTTTGGCGCTAGTTTTGAATTTTATCTGCACAAATTCATGCAAAGTTATGAAATAATCCCCAAAAAAGCAAATTATTTCCTTGTTTAAACAAAAATACCAATTATTTTCAAACAAAATCCGCTATTTATTTGGCAGATTGACAAAAAATATGTATCTTTGCACCCGCATTTGAGATAATGGTCTTCTACTTCGCCTTTCTGGCGTGTGAGGCTTTTCTCAAACGCTTAGGTTTCCGCTCTGGCGGATTATCGCTCTTAGCAGGCATCCGTGCCTGCGACACGATAAAGTCCCATGGTGTAATGGTAACACTACAGGTTTTGGTTCTGTCATTTCAAGTTCGAATCTTGATGGGACTACCATTTCAGGACTTGTAGCTCAGTTGGTTAGAGCAACAGACTCATAATCTGGAGGTCCCAGGTTCAAGCCCTGGCTGGTCCACATTGAAAATCAAGCACTTATGAGTATATCGCAAGTGCTTTTTTCATGTCTGCGTAAACAATGCGTAAACAAACCTGTTTTGTTGCCCATTTTGATACGCTATCGTATCATGGAGATTCAGTAAACATAACAGCGATATTATTCTTGTCTTTTCAGGTCTATTGGTCAAAATGGGTGATGAAAACAGTGTCAATTATCCCTATTGGTCAAAATGAGTGATGGTTACGATTTAAAACCATGAAAAACACCGCGGAGGTTTGCATTGCGGCTGGGGGCGCGAAGCCCCAAAAGAGCTTCAGTAGTAATGTCTGGAAATATACTCGTCCAGGAACCTGATGCGGTTGGACCGTTTGATGCCGCTGTGCACCCTCAGCTTGGACTTGAGATCCGTAAACGTACCTTCCAAGGCGTTGTTAGTGTTGGGTATTCCAAGGTTGGGGTTTTCTTGGAAAGTCCAAAGGTACGGCATGTTCCTCTTCAGGCTCAAATATGCGCTGCGTAGAGTCTTATGGGTGAAGTGCGTCTTTCCCGTGGTTTTCTCCACGCTGCGCTCGGAGAGAAACCACGACCATTTCCTGCTCCATGTGTTCAGTTCCTCCATGAACGTCCCTTTTTCACTGACGGTCAGCCTCTTGGACAAGGCCAACAGTTCCCGTGACGCTTCCAATTCCGGGTTCTGCGTCAAGTATGTGCGCACAATTCTCTGCTGATGGACCTGACACATCTGTACAGGATACCTCGAAAGGGCCTGAAACAGGCCGCGAAGGCCGTCGCAGACGATTCCGTAGACGGTGAAGCCGTTCTTCTCCAACCAGCCCACACCCTCCACGTAATCCGCTATCGTCTCATGCCTGACATATTTATGCCAAAGGATCTTACCACGCACGGCATCTCTTATGACCATAAGGCCGAAGTTCCGGTCCCAGTAGGTCGTGTCCATCTGCACAGTCACATCCTTGTGCTTGGAAATGACATGGACATGACGCATATGACGAAGTCTTCGCTGTATCGTACTTACACTTTTGTGGTACTTGGACGACAACTCTGAGAGTGTCATCTTATGTTCAACGTAATCCGATATTATGTCATTGGCCTTCAGACGATTGCCGCCAACGAACCGACGGCCGCAGGACTTGCATTTATATAATTGACAACCTTTGCGCCGGCCGTTCTTTACAACCTAAATTCCGCAACACTTTAGTTTAACTATCTTTATAAGTTCCTGAGCAACAAAAAGTTGCCCAGGGTTTTGCCATGTCAGATTGTTCACTTACCTTAGTGCTGCAAATCAAGACAAGCAAAATCATCAATGACATGGCAAAGGTAAGCATAAAATCTGAGAAAATAAACTTAGATTGGCAAAGACTTGACAATCGTAAACAATGTGTTATTTCATTATCAAAACCATTTACCTTTACAGACAAGTCTACAGAAGAAGAACAGTTTAGGTGGTTCAAAGATGTTACGGAGAAATATATTAGTTTTTTCAAACCTAAAATTAAGAATCTGTAAAATCTTTCCATAGTCTATTTTATAATTAGACAACAATCAAACATAACATCGGATCACTTATAAGTTGCCTGTAACAGTAATGGTTAAAGGCCACATTAATAACCATCGGAACTGCTGGGAATGTTTACTGCTAATCTGTAACGATAAAATGTAAATTCTCAGGTGATTTATCCTCAAGGAATCTATTTGAAGAATCCTAAGTGTTATCCCCGATGGACCAATAGAAATAAAATATGCTTTCTCATTGAATCAAACTTTATATGCTCATTAATTTGGAAAACTTCTTTGACGAATGAATCTCTGTTTCTCATCGTCAATTGAATGTTCTATGGTGTCACGGCAAAATTTGAATTTATCATTCATTCTTTTCGTTCATTACTTCATGGCCTTTCTTTAGCGTCGAAGTATCTTTTTTCCGTTCTGTATGACGATGCCCTTGTAGTTGTCATCGACACGTTGGCCGCTGAGGTTGAAGGTGCCATGAGGGTTGGTCGAGGGTTTATCGGCTATAACTGCCTCGACTGCTGTAGAAGTGACGAGCCGGTATTTGAGTTTCTTGAAAGCAATCCAACTTACGTTATTGTCATCTGCCACATTGATATTGAAGCACAACTTGCCATCATCAGCTACTTCGCCGCTAACACTGGCTGTAGTGATGACCCATGTGCCGTTGTCTGCGGTATAGGTAGATGTAGAGGTTGCGCGAACAGAGTATGAGCGTCCCCCGTTGATGTCAAACGTAATGCCTTGGGGGGTGTCTCCACCATCGTTCTTAATGCGTGTTCGCACTTGCAGGGTCACTCTGTATGTGCCAGGTTCAAGCCCTGTGAGGGTTGCTGTCCACACCGCAGGTTCGAGGCTGGTATCATCAGATGTCCAACTTTCGAAGAATGGTACTTGGAACGTGGCGTTCTTACCTTCGCTCTCGGTGGACCATGTGTTGATATAGAGTCGGTTGGCCGCATAGTTGTGTCTGCCGCTCCATACTTTGAGGAGCAGGGTGTTGGTAGGGTTCGCCACATGATAGCCGATACTGTGGTTTGCTGGATTGGTCAGTGCCAGAGCCTCCTTGTCGGTGAGTGTTCGGTTGTCGTATTTGGCTTGCGCCTCGTCGTAGCCGTAGGCCTGACGTGCCTCGTCGGTATAAAAGTTAGTGGATGTAAGGACATCTTTCTCAGCCTGAAGCGAAACCGCTGCCTGCTCGTATGCGGAGATGGAAGCGTAGGCGGCATCTCTTGCTGCCGTGTAAGAAACGATGTCGGCATCCACATGATCGGATTGGGATGCGAGGGATGCCTTCAGCGTTTCGAGTGCAGACTCGTAGGCTGACAGCACATCCTTGTTCATGGGCTTGTCTGCTATGTTGGGCATCTCCTGCAATTGGTGAGCCATCTGGGTGTAGTACATATTGTGTACTTCTGTGCCTGTGAGGGGGCGTGCGTAAAGTGCTACGTCGCGCATGGCGCCTGTGAAGAGTGGGTCGGAGTCAAACATGGAGCGGCCAATCCAGCCTAAGCAGGGCTGCAGATCATCGGGGCGGTAACTGACAGATGCAGATGATGCATTGAGGGTGCCATTAAGGTAAAGGCAAACACCTTCGTCGCCTATGGTCAACACCACGTGGTTCCACGAGTTGAGAGGCAGTCGCTTCGTGGCGTTGAGCCCTTGCTTCGTGCCGTTTTTACAGATTTCGAAACGCATCACA
>JAEEGG010027814.1_pt1 | contig 10688 bp, 8 predicted proteins | sample 9134161 | NCBI WGS metagenome assembly JAEEGG01 (sample SAMN16246543, study PRJNA631951) | gut metagenome | biome: gut microbiome; feature: rumen; material: CR-attached | host: Bos | place: Iran: Karaj | collected 2018-10
CAGGGCCGAGAGCAGAACCGAGCACATAGTGCGTGTTCTTGAAATTCGTAGCCCAGTCGCGCATGGCTTCATTCACGGCATCCTTAAGGGTACGGGCACCGCTCGTGACCGGCACAACCTTCGCACCATACATTTCCATAGTCGCCACATTCGGCTGCTGGCGACGCACGTCGACTTCGCCCATGTACACCACACATTCAAGGCCGAGCTTGGCGCAAGCGGCAGCCGTCGCAAGGCCGTGCTGACCAGCACCCGTTTCGGCGATGATGCGGGTTTTCCCCATCTTCTTTGCCAAGAGGCACTGACCGATGGCGTTGTTGATCTTGTGCGCACCGGTGTTGGCAAGGCCTTCAAGCTTGATGTAGATCTGAGCGCCACCCAACAGTTCCGTTGCCGTCGGAGCGTAATACAGCGGCGTTTCGCGGCCAATGTAGTCGCGCTGGATGATACGGAGTTCTTCAAGGAATTCCGGATCGTGGATGTACTTGTTGAAAGCCGCTTCAAGGTCGTCGAGCGGACGGCGGATGATTTCGGCAACATACTTGCCGCCGAACTTGTCAAAGAAACCGTTGTTAGAAGAAGTAGTCATAGTGGTTAGTGGTTGGTGATTAGTGGCTAGGGTTAAACTCAAGGAAAAAATTAAAGGCCTTCGGAGAGTCCGAAAGCCTTTTACAAACACTTGATGAAATCAGCAAAACGGACTCTATTTAGTAGAGCCCCACCACCAGCGGTTGAAACGGATTGCTGAATTCATCTTCATGCGCCCTAATTTAGGAATGTCTCTTTAGTGTGGCAAGGGGTTGATCGAATAAAAATAAAGAATTTTTTCAACTTTTCATAAAGTGTAATAACACAAACAAATGAATAAAAAAAAGAAAGACCCTCATTTTCCAGAGAGCCTTTCACTAAACACTTGATGAAAAGGGCAATGCCTAAATCCCGATTCGTGAGAACTTCGCTGTAGAGAGCCGAAGCGGATTGCCTCATTTCATCTTTATGTTCCTAATATACATAATAACTCATTGACTGTCAATAGGTTAACGATCATTTTTTGTAAAAAAAACTTCTACAATTTACTCAAAACAATCCAAAATCGACCATTTGGAGCGAATACCAGGCACAAGCCCCCGTGATTCTAATCATATCATCGATTTCGAGTTCTCAAAAAAATTTGGAAACAGATGCTCGTTTTATTATATTTACATTGACATAGTTTAGAGTTCGCTCTTATTCGGACAGCTGGAAAACGACCAAAATTTCATCGTCTAGGAATAAGGCCGATTACTCACACCGTATGGTGTGGGTCGTTTGTGCCTGTTAGACGATAAGGTTTACTTGGTCGTTACCTCAGCTGTTTAGGTCACCTGCGATTCCACACTTTTTTTGTATGAATCCTAGTGCTTAGAATTTGGCGGGCTCCGATGTTTGAGGATGCCCATGGCTAAAATTTTATTTGTTCTTGCAATTGTCGTTACAACAACCATCTCTTTCGCAGACGGTCTCTGCGTACAACTATGCGTAGATTGCTCCTTGAATCCAGAAAACGAAACCTGTACCAAGGTTGACCAAGTCTGCGGAAACTGTCCCTTCATTTTGGACAGCTTAAAGCAAGACTCACTTGCCTCCATCGCTCGCGCCGATTCTATTGAGCAAGAAAAAGCACGAAAAGACTCCCTGCAAAACATTGATATTCGCAAACTAGCAGACATTATGCAGAATAACTGCAAAAGCGACACCAGCATAGTCGAGGTGACTGTAGACAACGGCCAATTCGGGCATAATCGCGCCAAGAAAGGAAACAAGACCACCGCCAAAACACAACCCGAACAAACTCCGCAAGAATCGCTATTGCCGCCGATAAGCAAAGAATGCAAAAATTTCTGTAGTTTATGCAGCTCTGAAAACCAAGGCGAATCCAGTTCAACATGCGAAAAAATCGAAGAGCAATGCAAATGCCTCGCCTATGCCGAACAGGAACAAATGCTGGTTCAAAAGGCCGAAGAGGACAGCATCAACGCCGTCAAAAAATTTCTTAATCAAATGCAGAACGCACAGACTTCGGCAAGATCCATTCTTGATTTCTGCGAAAGAAAAAAAATTGCAAAAGCATGCAGCGTAATGGTCAAAATCAAAGGCGATCTTATGTCTATTACAGAATTTAAAGACCTTGCTGCGCCCCCTCCCCCAGCCCCACAACCAGCCGTTGCCAAAGACACCATAACAGTCGTCAAAGCCCTAGCAAAAGACACCACTAAAAAAGACTCTTCCAAGTTCAAAACACATCCGAACCCCTACAAGGGAATTAGCTTAGCTTTTGAAAGCTACTTGGAAAAAGAAGTAGCCAACTACGATGTTCAACCGAGTAAACAATGGGGACTGAACTTGGGATACTTCTGGCGTTGGTATTTTTACCAATGGGGAAGTTTTCAGACCGGAGTAAACGCAGTCTATCACCAGGCAGAATATGAAATCGAAGGTGAAGAATTAAGATATCATGGTTACGACTACTACGGCTGGAACAGAGCAAAAGGTGATGGCAGCATTGAATACAAAAATTTGATGCTAGAAGTCCCTTTGCAGGCTAGAATCGGATTTCCTTTGGGAAAGGCTAAAAATGTCAGTCCGTTTATAAGCGCCAGTTTCCATATCCGCAAGCCAGTTTATCTATGGATGGATTACGAGCTCTCATTGAGTGATTATCTTTATTATTATGGAAAAGATGGATCCTATAGCGACTTTTACGCTTTCTCGGATTGGGAATTCCTGACGTTTGTCGGTTTTGGAATTGAAATGTCAAGAGCTATATCTTTCCAATGGCAATTCCTGCCTGTTTCCATCGTCACCAACACCGATGCAATCACCAATTATTACTGCGATGATTCCGACGGAATGACTTGGCGTTTCAGTATCGACGCTTCGTGGTAAGGGGAATTTATGAAGCTATTAAAATACCTTTGTTTCATTCTGTTCATCATCTTCGTTTCGGCCTGTAGCGACGAGAGTCCAACTCAGGTAATGGAAGATGATATTACTAGCGATCAACGCGACATCCAAAGAGAATACGCAAGAGACCACAGCTCTAGCAGTTCCAGCTACATGAGTGAAGCCGACAAATGCTATTACGGCACAAGCACAAAAAGCGACAGTTATTGCTGCTCCTATTATGGCTACCGGTGCTATTATGTTTCTAGCTCTAGTTTCATGAGCGAAGCAGACAAGTGTTACTACGGTGTAAGCACTTATAGTGCCAGCTACTGCTGCAATAACTACGGTTATCAGTGCTCCTATACTTACAGCAGCTCCTCTTATAAGTATAGTAGCTCCAGCGCCAAAACAGAAGTGACGGCAGCACACATTACAAAGAGCAAGACAATGATGTTTAAGCTTACATCCTATAAGCAAAAGTCTGCCGACTGGGATGGCATTTCAGCAGGAGGAAGCTATTCTGATGGCGACCCAACTATCAGCTTTAACATTTACTTCATTGCATCGGGAGGCCAGTCCACCACAAAATCAACAGGAACCTTAATTTCGCTACAAGATCAAGGATCCTGGAGTGGTACTAAAACAACTACTTTAGAAGTTCCTGTCGGAACACAAGACATCAAAATTTGCCCATCCGTGGTTGACAAGGACGTTCTTGATAACGACAACAAGTCATCTGGCTACTGCTATACAAAAATAAATATCGGCTACCTTGCCAATAATACGACCGTTGAGCAAGATGACTATAATTCAACCAATTACAACCTTGAATGGGAATGGTACCTTTATTAAGGAGACTGCGGCATGAAAACGTTTCTGATTTGCGTCATTCTCTCTGCAAGCCTAGTTCTCACGTCCTGCGCAACCATATTTCCTGTTCATAACCCGAACATCAGCCGCGATGAATTCGCAGGTTTGGTCGCAGCAGAAAGTGACCTTACCGCATGCTACGAAAGAGGTTTTCGCGGATTCACGCTACTTCTAGATTTCGTTTTGGGAGCCCCGTTCCTGTTCATTCCTCTCATTTGGGATGGCGTCAGTGGCAAGTATACCGTCTACTACTACCATCACAAGCGCTGTGAAAAAATGAAAATGGAAAAGCGTAATGCGAAAACGAGCCCAACAACGGTCATCAACGTTCATAGCGAACCTGATCCAGCATTTGTCACACAGAAAGCATATCCAAACACACCCGTATCTTCGGAACACAAAACAGAATTCAAGTCAACTCCTCAAGCAATGCCCATTTCCGACAATAAGCCCGCAACCATCCAAGAGACCTCGTATCCAGAAACTGAAGACAATGACGAATACGAAGTCCTTTACTAAACGCCCTGAATTCGGATTTTTAACATATAAGCAAGACCCCTTTTTGATTTATATTTGTATCTAATACTAGGGAGTATATATGACCAAATACGCATCCAAATTTGTCATGGGAGGACTTTTCCTCCTCGGAATTTCACTAACCGCTTGCTCTGGTGAAAATGGAGCCGATGGTCGCGACGCCGATCCGGTAAACATTGATTCCCTGGCTACGGCTATCCGCAACGAGATTTCGGACAACCTCCGCGACACCCTCACCTCCATCCGCGAAGACGCAACCGGAACACTCTGGGACTCCCTCTACGCCGAACCCTACGTAGACACCGTATACAAGATTCTTTTTGATAACGCCTACAGCTCCGCCTGGATGGATTCCACACGACAGACCCTGATAGACAGCCTCAATCAGGCAAACTACGACTCCCTTTACCAGGAACTCTACGACCAGGTCTATGCGGACATCTATTCGCAAACCGTCACCAGGCAGCTTGACGCATTCTCCTGGACATCCAAGGACGACATCTATTTAGCTTTCGCCAACCAATACCCCCTGATGTATAAAGATTTCCTCGGAGACAAGGGCGAACCACATCCCGTCCCCATCTCCATAAAAGTCAGAAACCAGTGCGCAGCAAGGTCAGACAAAACCGTTCCTTGCAACTGGAAAAAGATCATGGTCAAGGCCTGGATTACTGACTGGACCGATACGGGAAGCGTCACCGGATTCGTAAATCCCGATACCGCGAACATTTTCGCCCCCGCACTGACATTTGACATGAGCAAGGCCGTCACACTGACCGCCCCCCAGCAAGCCAATATCCAAATTCAGGCCTACGCCCTGGAGAACGATCACGAAATTCTGTTCTACTCCGCATCCGAGCCGACCACGCTTCACCCCGTACAAATCAACGGATGGGAACTTAAGGGCGTTCAAAATAAGAACTGGTGGTATGGAGTTTGGGTCACCCCCAACATGGATTCCATCCCGAATATTCTGAATGACCTGAAGAAGAAACTCCCCGAAGGATCCGTAAAGATTTACCAGAAATACAGCGACGACGAGACCATCGCCGAAAGTTCCAAGCGCGTCGTCAAGGCTGTCTACGAAGTCCTGCAAGCAAGAAAAATCACCTATCTCCAGAACAATGGTGCAGGAAGTACCGGACAAAAAATAAACTATCCCATCGAAGTTCTCCGAAGCCACGACGGTCTGTGCATCGAGACAGCCGCCCTGTTCGCCTCCGTCTTGGAAGCATTAGGAATGCAGGTTTTCATCGTTCACATTCCTGAACACGCTTTTGTAGGATGGCGTACCGACAAGAATAGTAATACATTGGATTTTGTCGAAACCACATTGATTGGCGGCGAATCTACGTTCTCTTACGCAAACAAGTCCGGCATAGACAAATTCAACGCGCAGAAAGAAGCCGGCAACTTTGAATCCGGCGAAGCAGAACTCATTGACATCGAAGCCGTCCGCAAGTACGGCATCATGCCCAACGATATTCCGTAGTAAATTTTCTAGAGGTTTTCAAAAACAAAAACCGCCGACTCAATCAAAGTCGACGGTTTCTTTTTTTTAAGTTCGCAACTAAAGAGAAGTCAACGCAGCGAAAAGTGCTTTCAGCTTTTCGCTGTTTTTTATTCCTGGGGCATCCTCGACACCGCTCGAAACATCGACAAGTTCGGGGGCAAATTTGCCAACGAGTTCAGCGACATTCGTCGGAGTGATGCCGCCTGCAAGCCAAAGAGGGATATCCCCCGCTTTTTCGCGAAGCAAGCTTTCTGGAATCGTCTTGCCCGTTCCGCCAGGAATTCCTTCGACTTTTGCATCCAAGAGGACGCGAGGTTCACCGTTCTTGCGAAGAGCGGACACCTTGTCGAAATCCGATTCTTCACCGACGCGAGCCGCGCAATAGTAAGCATAGTCTGCGTTTTTCGGATCAACTCCATGAAGCTGAACGGCATCGAGCACGCCTTCGCGAGCAAGCTTAATGGCTGTCTTGCCTTCAACCGATTCAGGATCGGTGATAACACCCACAAGAAGCGGGACTGGATTCCCTCCCGCGCGAAGCTTGGTCGAGAATGACTTTACGAATTCTTCAGTGGTCAGGCGCTTGGTAGTGCTAAATACAAAGCCGAGCATATCGGCACCGAGTTCAGCAGCGAGCAAGCCGTCTTCTTCGCGGGTAATGCCGCAGATTTTGACCATCGGGTTGTGCACATTCGGTCGTCCAAACTTTCGTTCGGCGAATTTTTTCCAGAACTGCCCGCGGGCATTTTCGGCACCAGCCTCAAACGCACCGACCACATCTTTAGCAAGCGAAGGATTCTTGGCGACAGCCTCTCCCACGAGAATCCCCGTGAAGCCGAGGCTACGCGCATAAGATGCATCGCCTGCACTCAAAATGCCCGATTCAAACACTGCCTTCGCCGGAAGCTTGCTACGCACCGACGCAGGAATCAGCGGATCCGTATGGAACGTGGCGAGATCACGCGAATTGACACCCGCGACAATCGTTTTTGCGGCATCGGTCCCGAGTGCGCTCGTGACAACCGAAAGCTTGCGGAAGTCGTCTTTTTCACGAACTTCAACGAAAGCCTGCATATCAAAGGACTGCGCACGCTTCGCCATCTTCACAAGTTGCTCGTCATCCAAGATGCGCGCAATCAAGAGCACCGCATCGGCACCGCAACGGTACGCAACATCGATTTCATCTTCATACAGCAAGAAATCCTTGCGGAGTACGGCGCAGGTATGCAGGCCCTGCTTGCGGCGGCGTTCCATCAGGTCTGCAACCGCAATCAAGTCGCGGAGTGAACCCTTGAAGTAGTTCATCTCGGTCAGCACCGACACTGCCTGCGCATGCGCCTCGGCATAAGTCGTTGCCAGCGAAACTGGGTCCAAATCAGGCGCAATGTCGCCCTTCGAAGGCGACGCACGCTTGACTTCGAGAATCGCACCTGCGTTGCCAAGGAATTCCGTATGGCCAACGCGACGCTTTTCAGGGATTTCAATGTCAAAATTCAGACCCTGTCGCTCAATATCCGCGCGACGCTTCTCCACGATTGTTTGCAGTATATCAGACATGTAGATTGTCATGCCCGCTTACGCGAGCATCTCCTTTACGAGTTGGTAGCAACCTTGACTTCTTCGATCTTCTTCAGCACGGAGCCGTCTTCCATGGCCTTCATGGCCTTGTCAAAGCCATCCTTGATGCTTGCTGCCTTCTTGCTGATGTAGAGGGCGGCACCGGCGTTCAGGGCGCAGGCATACTTGATGCCCGGGCGACCCTTGCCGTTCAGCACGTCGAGAGCGAGGTTGAAGTTGTCCACGCCCGTACCGCCGGCGAGGTCTTCGGGGTCCACGGCCGGGACGCCGAAGTCCTTCGGGTCGATGCGGTATTCGCGATATTCACCGTCTTCGAGGATTTCGGCAATGGTCGTCGGGACGCACGGAGAGATTTCGTCGTAGCCGTCGTCGGAGATGGCGACCATCACGCGCTTGGCGCCGAGGGACTTTGCGGCCTTGGTGAAGGGTTCCAGAATCGACTTGCTGTAAACGCCGAGCATCAGGTACTTGGCTTCGGCCGGGTTCGTGAGGGGGCCGAGCAGGTTCATAATGGTTTTGACGCCGAGGGCACCGCGAACCGGGCCAGCAAAGCGCATGGCGCTGTGGTAAACTGGAGCCATGAGGAACACGAAGTTCGTCTTGTCGATGACGCTGGCTGCCTTTTCCGGAGTCATGTCGAGTTTGAAACCGGCTGCAGTGTAGAAGTCAGCAGCGCCGGACTTGCTGGAAACAGCGCGGTTGCCGTGCTTCGCAATCTTTGCGCCACAGCTGGCTGCAATCAGGCCGGAGAGCGAGCTCACGTTGAAGCTACCCTTGCCGTCGCCACCGGTACCCACGATATCGGTGAGTTCGTCACCGCTGTACGGGAACTTGCGCTTCTTGCTGCTCAAAACCTTGGCGCAGCCTGCAATTTCTTCGGTCACGGGGCCCTTGCTGGAAAGTGCTGTGAGGATAGCGGCCATCTGGCGTTCGTCCATGATACCATCGGTCAGGTCTTCCATGAACATTTCGGCGGTTTCGCGGGTCAAGTCCTTGCCTGCGGTAAGCGTGTTCAGGATTCCGCGAATGTCGAGCGGTTCGCGACGGTAGTTGAGGAAAGCCTTGAAGAATTCGTCGGCGCGGCCGCTGGCGATAGATTCCGGGTGGAACTGCACGCCTTCGATCGGGAGCGTCTTGTGGCGAATGCCCATGATGTCGCCGTCGGTTGCGCGGGCGGTCACTTCGAAATCCGGAGAGAGCGTCGCTTCGTCGATGACGAGGCTGTGGTAACGCGTGAAGATGTTCTTCTTGCCGATGGTGCGGAAGAGTCCCTTGCCGTCCAGGTCGATTTCTTCGGCGATGCCGTGCTTGATGAACTTGGCCTGCACAATCTTTGCGCCGAAAGCGTAACCGATGGCCTGGTGACCGAGACAAACGCCCAAAATCGGGAGCTTGCCCGCAAAGTGCTTGATGGCCTCGACGGTGATGCCCGCGTCTTCGGGGCGGCCGGGGCCCGGGCTCAAGATGAGGCGGCTCGGATTGAGCTTTTCGATGTCGGCGACGGTGCATTCGCGGCTACGGAGCACGCGGATTTCTTCGTTAGTGATTTTTGCAAGCGCCTGGTAGACGTTGTAAGTAAAAGAGTCGTAGTTATCGATAATGACGATCATCTTAGTTTTCTCCTTCGAGCACGGCGCGGATGGCACCCAATTTTTCATTCGTTTCTTCAAATTCGCGGTCGGCGTTGCTGGCCGCGACAATGCCACCACCGGCCTGTAGGCTGATGGTCTTGCCCTGCTTGAGGCAGCAACGGATGGCAATGCAGAAATCCAGGTCACCGTCGGATTCCATGTAGCCTACCGCACCCGCATAGAAGCGGCGCTTGACCTTTTCGAGGCCAGAAAGGATTTCGATAGCGCTGATTTTCGGGGCACCGCTCACCGTGCCTGCCGGGAAACTGGAGCGCAGCACTTCAATCGCCTTCTTGGTCTTGGAAACCTTGCCCTGCACGTCAGATACCAGGTGAATTACATGGCTGAACTTTTCGCATTCCATGTACTTGGTAGTTTCCACCGTACCGGCTTCGCAGACGCGACCCAAGTCGTTACGGGCCAAATCCACGAGCATCAGGTGTTCGGCACGTTCCTTCGGGTCGCCCTTCAGGTTCTTCATCAGGGCTTCATCTTCGGCATCATCCTTACCGCGGCGACGGGTACCTGCAATCGGGTGAATCGTCGCAATGCCTTCACGCACGCGCACCAGGCTCTCCGGCGATGCACCGATAAACTGGTGCGTACCGTAATCCAGGAAGAACATGTACGGAGACGGGTTCACCGTGCGGAGCCTGCGGTAAATATCCAGCGCCGCGATGTCGCTTGCAAACTGGATGCGGCGGGAAGGCACGGCCTGCACGATGTTGCCGGCGACAATGTGCTTCTGCAGGGCGGCGACCTTTTCCACGTATTCCTTGCGGGACTGTTCCAGGTCGGTCATCGTAATGCCCTTGCCGTACTGCGGTTCGGGAGCGAGGTAACTGAAGTCCAAATCCGCGAGGCGAGTTTTTACGTTCTCGATGGCCGCCTTCAGGTCAATCTGGTGCTCTTCATAGTTCAGGGCGAACAAGTGAAGCTTTTCGGTAAAGTGGTCAAACACGATGTAGATGTGACCCACCAGGAATTCCGCTTCGGGGATGTTGAGTTCGTCCACCTGCGGGGCGAGGCGAATCGTATCGCAACGGGCACAGAATTCATAACCGAGGTAGCCCACGCCCGAAGAAGGAATAGGAATCTGGTTAGGCGGCACCGTGTTTTCGGCAGAAATCAGCGTGAGGGCGTCGAGAATGTCACCTTCGCCTTCCTTGAGGAACGTACTTTCCTTGCCGTCGATGATGATGCTCACGTCCTTCTCGTTCTGGCGCAGACGAAAGCCTTCGTCCACCATCAGCGTGGAGTAGCGGCTGCGGCCGTGCGAGAAACTCGCGGATTCAAAGATGGCCTTCGCACCGAGCTTCTTGCCGAGCGAAAACGGGGTGTAACGTTCGCCCGGGAGCGCCACGTAAATACTGTCGGTACGCGGCTCGTAGGTCGGTTGTTCTGTAATGTGCTTGATCTTGTTGGTCATATGATCCTCTTGTTTTAAAATTCCTGATTCCCTAGAATTGGGTAAGTTCCTTGGCCTTCGCCTCGATTTCGGCAATCGCCTTCTTGCGGCCTTCGGCAGAGTCTGCATTATTCAGCACGATGTTCACGAAAACGGAACCCGCGACTACGGCATACACGTGCTTGCTCAAAACCTTAGACTGTTCACCGTTGCGGATGCCGAAACC
>JAEEGG010027815.1_pt1 | contig 10688 bp, 14 predicted proteins | sample 9134161 | NCBI WGS metagenome assembly JAEEGG01 (sample SAMN16246543, study PRJNA631951) | gut metagenome | biome: gut microbiome; feature: rumen; material: CR-attached | host: Bos | place: Iran: Karaj | collected 2018-10
GTATCGTAACCGCCATCCGACTGAGAGTAATATCCGGCAGGACAAAGGCCAGCAGGATACGCACAAAATCCTGAAGCATTGTTGTTTTCGGGATGAACACACGTGGAGCACTCTGTCTCATCATACCCTTCAAAATGACGCCATTGCAAAACAGGGGCAGCCATACTTTTCGCTAAGAGTTTCGGCTCTCCTCCACAGCAATTATTCTCATCATGGGAAAGATATAACACCAATTCCCGCCAATCTTCCACAGAGGGCAACCTCCAACCCTGTGGACACACTTTTTGAGCCGCTTCCCAATTGTAGAGCAAACCATACGTGGCGACATTCTTTTCGTTGCCACCTGGAACATACATGCTGGGAAGGTTGGGATTATTGGAAAAATCTTGGGTAACAAAAGCGTTGCCATCCCGATCGTGGGTGGAACGCATATTCTCCTGCAACCACAGCTGAGAGCCGTAGGTGAGCACCTTATAGCGGTTCCCATCAACATCACGAACAAACTTTTCTTGTCCGTAAGTATGTAGCACACAGAAAATAAATGCTATGACGAAAAGGATGTTTTTCATGGTCATATCTTTTACGCCGCAAAAATACAAAAATTTCTTGCAAATCAAAAAAGCAAATGCGGCAGCAAAAAAATGACTATCGCCTTATTTCAGCCAGATCTTCTCTACCCCGTACTTTTCATCCATAATAAGCAGGGCGGCCTTCTCGGGAGCTGAAACCTTCCCCTTCTTGGCGGAGACCGCATAGCTCCATGTAATGGTCTGGTTAGGCTCCAGATTGGCGGTCACAAACTCCACCACCTCCTCGTGACCCGCGGTGCCGCCGGCAATGTCGATCCAGCGCACCTGGGTGTCGAAGGTCTCCTGGCGGAGTGAGATAGCTGCCGGATGGTTGCCGTTCACAAACAGGAGGGTGACGGTAAGTTCCTTACAGGTGTCGCACGGCTCGCTGACCGTGCGTTGGTACTGGTACAGCAGATTGCCATCGGTATCGAGTTTACGGTCGGCCTGTGCAAAAGCCCATGTCGGCAGCAAAAGTCCCAAAAGGAGGATGATTTTTTTCATCATGACATAACCAGGTAAAAAAAATAGTTGGCGATGGCCAACTATTTTTTATGAATAATGGATTAGAATTACTCAGCGGCGGGAGCTTCCACAGCGGGAGTCTCAGCGGCGGCCACGGGTTCCTCGGCGGGAGCGGTGGTAGCCTTCTTGCTGCGGCTTCTTCTGGTCTTGGAGGCTTTCTTCTCGGTGTGTACGGTGTAGGTTTCGTTGTAGTCAACGAACTCGATCATACACATCTCAGCGTTGTCACCCTGACGGAAACCGGTCTTGAGGATACGGGTGTAACCACCGGGGCGGTCAGCGACTTTCTGAGCGATTTCGCGATAGAGTTCGGTCACCGCATACTTGTCGTGAAGGTATGAGAAGACGACACGGCGAGAGTGGGTGGTGTCGCTTTTGCACTTCGTGACGAGGGGTTCAACGAACTTGCGCAATTCCTTGGCCTTGGCGAGAGTGGTCTCGATGCGTTTGTGCTTGATGAGCGAGCAGGCCATATTGGACAGCATAGCCTTTCTGTGGGCGGCTGTTCTTCCTAAATGATTTATGGATTTCTGGTGTCTCATAACGATTATTCCTTATCTAATTTATATTTCTGTAAATTCATGCCAAAATCGAGGCCTTTGCTCTTGACGAGGTCTTCGAGTTCTGACAAAGACTTTTTACCGAAGTTACGGAACTTCAGCAAGTCGTTCTTATGGATGGCCACCACGTCGCCGAGGGTTTCAAGCTGGGCGGAGGAGAGGCAGTTGAGGGCGCGCACGGAGAGGTCCATGTCGATGAGTTTGGTCTTCAACAGTTGACGGATCTTCTGGGATTCCTCATCCAATTCGCCTTCAACGCCAGTGTTAGTGGGCGTATCCACAAGGATCTTGTCATCGGAGAAGAGCACGAAGTGCTGGATGAGGAGCTTAGCGGCCTCTTTCAGAGCCTCTTTCGGGCTGATGGAGCCGTCGGTATCAATCTTGATGTTGAGCTTCTCATAGTCGGTCTTCTGTTCCACACGCCAGTTGTCCACCTCATACTGCACATTGCGGATGGGGGTATGGATGGAGTCGATGACGATGACACCGACGCCCTCGTGGAGCGTCTTGTTATCTTCAGCGGAGACATAGCCGCGGCCCTTATCGATAGTGATTTCCATAGCGATACGGACGGAGGGGTCCATGGTGCAGATCACCTGGTCCTCGTTGAGCACTTGGAAAGCGTTGAGGAAGCGGTTCATGTCGCCGGCGACGAAGGTGGACTGTCCGGAGATGATGATGGTGGCCTTCTCGCTGGTCTTCTCGGCGATGCGGTTTTTCAGGCGCACCTTCTTGAGATTGAGGACGATGTCGGTAACATCTTCCATGACACCGGGGATGGAGGAGAACTCCTGAGCCACACCTTCGATCTTGATGGAGGTGATGGCGAAGCCTTCCAACGAGGAGAGCAGGACGCGGCGGAGTGCATTGCCGACGGTCATGCCGTAGCCGGGCTGGAGGGGGCGGAACTCAAACTCACCATGGAAATCATCGGATTTCACCATGACGACTTTATCGGGTTTCTGAAAGGTTAATATTGCCATTTTTATGAATTTTATGTTTAACAAATCGGGTGAGAATCAGCCATTATTTGGAGTACAACTCGACGATGGCCTGTTCGTTGATGTTCTCAGGAACCTCTTCTCTTTCGGGATAATTCATAAATTTGCCTGACATCAGGTTGGCATCCCATTCCAACCACGGATAAGCGTTGGTACGGCCGGCGAGGGAGTTGGTGATCACCTCAAGAGCCTGTGAGCGTTCGCGGACGGCGACGACGTCACCGGGGACGAGCAGCATGGAGGGGATGTTAGCGATCTTGCCGTTGACGAGGATGTGGCGGTGGCTGACGAGCTGGCGGGCGGCGGCGCGGGTGGGAGCAATGCCCAAGCGGAACACCACATTGTCGAGTCTCGACTCGATCAGTTTGATCAAGTTCTGACCGGTCATACCCTTACGGCTGGCGGCCTTGAGGAACAGTTTCTTGAACTGACGCTCGAGGATACCGTAGGTGTATTTGGCCTTCTGCTTCTCCTGCAGCTGCATGCCATACTCCGACAGTTTGCCACGTCTCTTGCTCTGTCCGTGCTGTCCGGGAGGATAGTTCTTTCTTTCGAGATATTTGTCAGAGCCGAAGATGGGTTCTTTGAATTTTCTTGCAATTTTGGTACGAGGTCCAGTATATCTTGCCATAATCTAATATTTTTATATTCTAACAATAAAACAACAACTTAAACTCTTCTGCGTTTCGGGGGACGGCAGCCGTTGTGCGGCAGCGGAGTCACGTCAATAATCTCTTCAACGCTGATGCCGGAGGCATGGATGGTACGGATAGCGGACTCGCGGCCACCGCCGGGACCTTTCACATACACTTTCACTCTGCGCATACCGAGGTCGTAAGCAACCTTGGCGCAGTCCTGAGCGGCCATCTGGGCGGCATAAGGAGTGTTCTTCTTGGAACCTCTGAAGCCCATCTTACCGGCTGAGGACCATGAAATCACCTGACCGTCGTTGTTGGTGAGGGACACGATAACATTATTAAAAGATGCATAGACAAAAGCCTTGCCGAGCGCATCAATTCTGACAACTTTTTTCTTGGTTGTTTTGGTATTCTTTGCCATATTCTTCTGAATTTCTGTGTTAATGTTCTGACCGGAAGCCATACGGCTACGCGGCCGGCGTTAAAACTACTTGGTTGCTTTCTTCTTGTTGGCAACAGTTTTCTTACGACCCTTACGAGTACGAGCGTTGTTCTTCGTGCTCTGGCCGCGGAGCGGCAAACCAATACGGTGGCGGATGCCTCTGTAGCAACCGATATCCATCAATCGCTTGATGTTCATAGTCACCTCGGAACGCAGCGCGCCTTCGACCTTCATCTCGCCGATGATACCACGGAGGGCACCCAGCTCGTCGTCATTCCACTCACTCACTTTCTTGTCATAGCTAATACCGGCCTGGTCCAAAATCTTCTGAGCCATGCTTCTGCCGATACCGTAGATGTAGGTTAAACCTATCTCTCCTCTTTTGTTTTTAGGTAAATCTATACCCGCAATTCTTGCCATAATTTATCTTGTTTTTAATTTATTAAATATCAACCTTGACGCTGTTTGAACTTCGGATTTTTCTTGTTGATAACGTACACTACACCGTGTCTCTTGACAACGATGCACTCGTCACTTCTTTTCTTTACAGATGCTTTAACTTTCATTGTCTTACTTTTTATTGATTTTCTTTTTACTTATGTCTGAATGTGATACGTCCTTTGCTCAGATCGTATGGCGACATCTCAATCTGTACCTTATCGCCGGGAAGGATCTTGATGTAATGCATACGCATCTTTCCGGAGATGTGGGCGGTGATGACGTGACCGTTCTCAAGCTGCACACGGAACATTGCGTTACCGAGGGACTCGATGACCACGCCGTCTTGTTCGATTGATGATTGTTTTGCCATATTGTTCTGTTTCTATTTATGATTAATGCCTAATGCTTCTTCTATATATTGATAGGTAGAAAGTATTTCTGTTTTGCCTTGGGAGTTGATGGCTACCTGGTGCTCGAAATGGGCGGCGGGACGGCGGTCGGCCATCACAACCGGCCAATGCGCCTCATCGTCCAGAACCTCACCGGTTCCCATGCCGATCATGGGTTCGATGCAGAAGACCATGCCGGGACGGATGACCTCATCCTTGTACCACTTGCGCTCCTCTCTCGTGCGGGGCACGAAGTTGGGCACGTCGGGTTTCTCGTGCATGCTGCGACCGATGCCATGTCCGCTGAGCACCTTCACCACACCGTAGTGGAACGGCTTTACGTAGCTCTCCACCGCCTGACTGATGTCGAAGATGGTGTTGCCCACTTTGGCGAAGTCGAGGGCGTGATGCAGTGCCTCGTAGGTGCGGCGCACCAGCAGGTGCTTCTCCTCCGACACCTTGCCGATCTCGAAGGTGTAGGCGAAATCGCCGTGCCATCCGTTCAGACAGGCCACGCAGTCGGCGGTCACGATGTCGCCCTCCTGGAGGACGTAGTCGTTCGGGATGCCGTGTACCACAGTGCTGTTGACCGAGAGGCAGAGGGTGGAGGGGAAGGGAGGCATTCCGGCGTACGGACGGTAGCCCTTGCAGGAGGGCAGTCCGCCGTTAGCGCGGATGTAGTCTTCAGCGACCTGGTCGATGTAGAAGAGGGGAACCCCCGGCCGCATCAACTTGGCCACTTCACCCAAGGTTTTTCCAACAAGCAAAGAACTTTTCTTGATTGATTCGATTTCCGAATCGCTCTTGAGATGTATTCTGTTCAGGAGTCCCATTAGTAGGCGCCGCTGTTACGGCCTTTAATTCTTCCGTTCTTGGTGAATCCTTCATAGTGTCTCATCAGCAGGTGGGATTCGATCTGCTGGAGGGTATCCAACACAACGCCGACCATGATGAGGAGGGAAGTACCGCCGAAGAACTGCGCGAACTGGTCGTTAACACCGAAGAGGGCGCGGACGATGGCGGGGAGCACTGCCACAAATGCGAGGAAGATGGAACCCGGGAGGGTGATCTTCGACATGATATCGTCGATGAACTGGGCGGTCTGTTTGCCAGGTTTCACACCCGGGATGAAACCGCCGTTCTTCTTCAGATCCTCAGCGATCTGTGACGGGTTGATGGTGATAGCAGTATAGAAATAGGTGAACAGGATAATCATGATGAAATAGACGATGTTGTATCCCCAGCCGTTCGGGTTGATGAAGCTGTAGCCGAAGCCGCCTTCGCGGAAGTCAGCCATGCTGATGAAGGTGATGGGGAGCATCATGAGCGCCTGGGCGAAGATGATCGGCATAACGCCGGCAGCATTGACCTTGAGGGGAAGGAAGTTGCGGGTGCCGCCGTACTGCTTGTTGCCCACGATACGCTTAGCATACTGCACGGGGATGCGGCGGGTACCCTGCACCAGCATGATGCTGAAGAGGATGACCAGGAGCATGACGAGCAGCTCGATGATGAACACGATGGGACCACCGCCATTTTCGGTGACGCGGGCCTCGAACTCATAGCGGAGTGCGGAGGGGAAGCGGGCGATGATACCCACCATGATGATCATGGAGATACCGTTGCCGATACCCTTGTCGGTAATCTTCTCGCCGAGCCACATCAGGAAGAGGGTGGCGCAGATGAGCAGGATGAAGGAGACAAAGGCGAACACCGAAATGCCGAAAACAGAAGTGGACGGGATGCCAAACAGCGTGGTGTTGACCATGGTTTGGGAAAGGGCCGCGCTACCGTAACGACCGGAGAGGTTGCCGATGTAGGCGGGAGCCTGGATGGCGACCACGAGGATGGTGAGGTAACGGGTGATCTTGTTGATCTGCTTACGGCCGCTCTCGCCCTCTTTCTGCAAACGCTGGAAGTAAGGCACCACCAGGGTGAGCAGCTGGATGACGATGGAGGCGGAGATGTAAGGCATGATACCCAAAGCGAAGATGGAGGCCTTGGAGAATGCACCGCCCGAGAAAAGGTCAAGCATACCCATCAGACCTTCGCTCGACTGCTTGGTGAAAGCGGACAGAGCGCCGGGGTTGACACCGGGGAGGACGATGTGGGTACCCAGACGATAAATCAAGATGATGAGGAGCGTGTAAAGGATTCTCTTGCGCAGGTCCTCAATCTTGAAGATGTTTGTTATGGTTTCAATGAATTTTTTCATAATGGCTGATTAATGGTTGGATTACTGTTGGTCAGCGGGGGCACCGATGATGTTGACGGAACCGCCGTTCTTTTCGATAGCCTCTTTGGCAGTGGCGGAGAAGGCGTGAGCCGTAACGGTCAGCTGGCAGCTGAGCTCTCCTTTACCCAAGATCTTAATCAGGTCTTTCTTCTTGGCCAGACCATTGGAAATCAGAACTTCAGGAGTGATTTCAGCAATGTTGGTCTTCTCGAAAATGCGCTGCAGCGTGCTGATGTTGATGGCGCTGTATTCCACACGGTTGATGTTCTTGAAGCCGCGCTTCGGCAGGATTCTATAAATAGGCATCTGACCGCCTTCGAAACCGATCTTGCGGCTGTAGCCGGAACGAGACTGAGCTCCCTTGTGACCACGGGTGGAGGTACCGCCCTTGCCAGAGCCTTGTCCACGTCCTACTCTTTTACTTCCTTTCGTTGAATTCTGTGCAGGTTTCAAACTATGTAAATTCATATCTCTCTACTCTAAAAAAGTTTATAATCAATTAAATTTCTTCAACGGTAACCAAATGTTTTACCTTCTCTACAATACCGAGGATCTGCGGGGTGCCCTCGTGTTCAACGGTCTGATGCATCTTTTTCAAACCCAATGCCTCAAGAGATCTCTTCTGACGCTGTGAGCGGTCGATGGAGCTCTTAACTTGTGTGATTCTTAGCTTTTTCATCTAATTTTGGTATTTAAGTTATTACTAAATTTTCAAAATTCCAGCCATTTTCGGAGTTTTCAGCCCTTCCTTCCGCAATTTCCCTTCGCCCCATAGCAACCTTACACATTTCATAATAAATTGAAATACAATTTATTACAACATCAGAAAACGCCTACAGCCCTTCAATGGCCTTGCATTTTTTAAGCCTGCAAATATACTATTTTTTTTGATTGGAACGAACTTCATCGATTTTTTTCAAAAAAAATCGACTTTTCACCCCTTTTTGACCAAAATCACCCTACAAAACCATCCGAGAAGGGAATTTTGTTTCCATTTTTCCGCATTATCGCTTACAACCCGAGAAGGTGGTATGCCCCACATACTCGCCCTCGCTGAGATAACGGATGTCCAAGGTCATGGTAGCCGTATAAAAATGCCCCTCCACCTTCAAGGCATCCACATGGGCGAGAAAATGCCCCTCTTCCAAACCACAAAGAGACAATAACTGAGACACCTGCGATGTGCTTACGGCACCTTCGTAGAAATAGCCCTCTTTGCTCCACTCGAGCTCCAGAAAACCATCCAGGACAAGGTTGGCGGGCGTACTAACGCTCTGCATCACCTCAAAATCCACCAGGGTGTCCAAGGCGACATTCTCCTCGCTGCGGGTGGTGGAGAACAGTCCATGATACTGCCCGGCATACGCGGCGGCCTTGCGCTCCCAACGGCTCTCCTTGCAGCCGCAGAACAGCACTACCGACAGACAAAACAACACGAAAAATCTCTTCATAACCATTAGCGATTAGACAAATTTTGTGACCGCAAAAATACAATTTTTTTTCAAATAAAAAAGGAGAGAAGCACATTACCTCTCTCCTTCTATAAAATGTGTAAGGATTCAATTACTGCTTGGTACCGTTGAATTTGGCAATCACCACATCGGTTTCGATACCGAGCACAGTAGCGGTATAATAGATCTTGGTTTCGACAGAACTGCCCGAAAATTCAGATCTCACACGAATCTTTTCAATGGTAGCATCCGTGTACTGGCTGATACCAATCAGATTGGTGGCTGCGGTCAGCATCTCAGTGGTATAGGTATCCTCAGCACTTTCATACACACCCGTCTTTTGACGCTGCAATTCCACCACATACTCCCACATCAGGTTGTCCATGTTGAGGGGGTTCTGTTTGAAGTGAAGCTTACCTTCTTTGGTGGTTGTGGTGTTGTCGCTGGTTTTAAGAATGTTGAAAGTACCGCTATAGGTGCCTGCACATGCGGCAGCCTCATCGGAATAGGGGGAATCCTTGCAGCCCGCCAATGCTACAGCTGCAATGCAAACCATAATGAAGAATAATTTTTTCATAGTCTGATGTTTTAAAGTTATACAATAATAATATTTACAAATTCTAAAGAACGGAGTTGCAAAAATACAACTTAATTTGAAAAATTGTAATACCCACGAAGAAAAAACTACTCGTTTTCATCAGGTTGCACATTTTCCTCAGTGGTGGGAGTTTCGTTTTCGGCATCAACGACAGTTTCGTCGGCCACCTCCTCCCCTGCTTCGGGCTCCTCTTCCTCACGCGGCACACGCGACACGGCGGCAATCATATCCTTCTCGCCCAAGTTGATGAGTTTCACCCCCTGGGTGGCACGACCGAGCACGCGGAGCGTATCCACATGGAGACGGATGGCGATGCCGGATCGGTTGATGATCATGAGGTCGTCTTCGTCGGTAACACGCTGGATGGCAATCAGTCCGCCCGTCTTCTCAGTGATGTTGAGCGTCTTGACACCTTTTCCGCCACGGTTGGTGATACGGTAATCCTCCAGCAGCGAGCGTTTGCCGAAGCCCTTCTCCGACACCACGAGGATGTTGTCGTTGGGCGACTCGAGACACACCATACCGATGACGTAATCGTTCTCATCGGCGAGGGTGATACCGCGCACACCCATCGAGTCTCGGCCCACGGCACGGACGGTGCTCTCATGGAAGCGGACGGCCTTGCCGGAGTGACCTGCCAACAGCAGCTCGTCGTCGCCGGCGGTAAGCTGGGCATTCACCAGATGGTCGTCCTCACGGATGTTGATGGCGATGATACCCATGGCACGCGGACGGGAGTAGCTGGCCAAGGAGGTCTTCTTCACGATACCCTTTTCGGTACACATAATAATATAGTGTGAAGCGCAGTATTCCTCATCCTTCAAATCCTTGACATTGATGATGGCCTTGATCTTATCGTCGGGATCGAGCTGCAGCAGGTTCTGCACAGCGCGGCCCTTGAAGGCCTTGGGGCCTTCCGGAATCTCGAACACACGCAGCCAGTAGCAACGACCCTTCTCGGTGAAGAAGAGCAGATAGTGGTGGTTATTAGCGATATAGAGCTGCTCGGTGAAGTCGGCCTCACGGCTGCTGCTGCCCCGTGAGCCACGACCGCCACGGGCCTGCGACTTGTACTCCGACAGCGAGGTGCGCTTGATGTAGCCGAGGTGCGAAACCGTAATGGCCATGTCAGTATCGGCGTAGTTGTCCTCGATACGGAAGTCAGCGGTCTGGTAATTGATATGCGAGCGGCGCTCGTCGCCGTATTTGGCTTTCAGCTCGGTAAGCTCGTCCTTGATAATCTGCATCTGGAGAGCGTATTCTGAAAGCACGCGGCGCAAATATTCGATCTGTCTCTGAAGCTCGTCGAACTCGTTCTGGAGCTTTTCGCGTTCCAGTCCGGTGAGCTGGCGGAGACGCATCTCGACGATGGCGCGGGCCTGGATTTCAGAGAAGTCCCAACGTTCCATGAGGGTGTTGCGGGCATCGTCAACGCTTTGGGAGGCGCGGATGGCGGCGATGATCTCGTCGATGATGTCGAGGGCTTTGAGGAGGCCTTCGAGGATATGGGCGCGCTCCTCAGCCTTGCGGAGCTCGAACTGGGCACGGCGGATGATGACCTCGTGACGATGTTTCACGTAGCACTCGATCAACTGCTTGAGGTTCAGTGTCTCGGGACGGCCATTAACCAGCGCCACATTATTGATGCTGAAGGACGACTGCAGAGCGGTGAGCTGGTACAGTTTGTTGAGCACCACATTCGGGATGGCGTCGCGTTTCAGCTCATACACAATGCGGGTACCGTTGCGCTTGTTACTGAGGTTTTCGATATTGGCGATACCGTCAATTTTACCCTCCTTAACCAGTTCAGCAGTATGGCTGATAAGTTCGGACGGACC
>JAEEGG010027816.1_pt1 | contig 10688 bp, 10 predicted proteins | sample 9134161 | NCBI WGS metagenome assembly JAEEGG01 (sample SAMN16246543, study PRJNA631951) | gut metagenome | biome: gut microbiome; feature: rumen; material: CR-attached | host: Bos | place: Iran: Karaj | collected 2018-10
GTTACATCATTTGAAAACTTTACTGTTGCTGTTGATGGAATAGATGCATCATTAACAGGTATTATTTCAATTCCGTATTCTATCACTTACAATAATAAGAGTTTTGTTGTTACGAGCATTAAATCCGTCCAATCATCTGCAGGTAACGATGTGGAATCCTTTCTGTTGCCTGAAAGTATCACATCTATTGAACGTTATGCATTCAAAGGAACATCAATTATTGAACTAACAGTCCCCAATAGTGTAACGCAGATAGGAGAATATGCATTTGCAGAATGTTCTAATTTGGTTAAAGTGACGCTATCAAACAATGTATTCCAATTAAATAGTTTTCTATTTGAGAATTGCACTAATCTAAAAGAAATAGAATGGCATCCATCCAAAAGAGGTATTATTAGAAGTGGAGTATTTTATGGTTGTAGTTCATTAAAATCTTTTAAGATACCATCTGGTTTTTGGTTTACCAGCAGTAGTGATCATGCAGAAAAAACTGTTTTCAAGAATTGTACATCTTTAGATACACTGATAATTGAAGATGGGACATCCCCTTTTTCTATATCTACTTATTATTGTGAAGACCACAGATGTTGGCGTGAATTCCAGAATTGTCCTATCAAATATGTTTATTTAGGAAGACCATTAGAATTCGATTCAGAGATTCCTAGGCCTGAATTAGATAGTGTGGAACATTTAGTTATAGGAGATAACGTGACGAGTAACTATGCATGGTTGCCAACTAGTTATGGAGGCTGGGGTCTGAAACGATTAGAAATAGGATCTTCGCTTTCTAGTATTAATAAGAGTTTCGAATCCAACAGCACTCTAGAATACATAAAAATAAGAAGAAGTATTCCGCCATCTGCCGTAGGTTTTTCGAATTACAACTATATCAATACAATCCTTTACGTTCCGAAAGGAACAAAAACCATTTATGAATCAACTGATATATGGAAAAACTTTTGGAATATACAAGAATTTGAAGACGAAGAAATTGAGGTCGACATAAAAAAATGTGCTAATCCTACGATTAATTACTCAAATGGGAAATTATCTTTTGTATGTGAAACGGAAGAAGCAATATGTCAAGCAAGTATTACTGATACAGACATTAAAAAATATAGTGGCAATGAAATACAGCTTGGTGTAACATATGTTATTAATGTTTATGCTACCAAGGCTGGATATGAAAACTCTGAGACGGTTACAGGCACTTTGTGCTGGATAGATCAACAACCTACGACCGAGGACATTACTAATAATATCTCACATATTCCAGCTAGAGCTGTGCTGATTCAGAGCCGAGATGGTATACTAACCATTCAGGGCGTTGATGATGGTTCCAATATTGCTGTTTACAACATATCTGGTCAGATGGTTGGCTCTACAAGAGCCAATGGTAACCAAGCTTCTGCTGCCATAAATATCAAGAAGGGCGAAGTTGCTATTATTAAGATAGGCGAGAAATCAATAAAGGTGGTGATGCAATAGGCATGTTGAGAGATAAATTAATATGATGGAAAGTAAACTGACAGAATATAAGTTTCAATCAATATACAAGTTCCTAAGCATTGTTTATATGAATGTTGAGGCGGGAGTTGATTTCTGGAACTTCAATGGAGACTCGTTTGTTAAGAGTGCTTTGAAGTTTAACAAGAAGTCCTTACTTCACATTTATGTGACAAATACGTTATATTGTTACTACAATAAAGAGTTTCGTAGGAATGGAGATTTAATAGAGGAAGATGATATAGAATGGTGGACCAACCTTATGAAGATATATAAGGTTAAGTTGAAGCATAAAAAATATGATGAAGAGAAGGATGGTTTTGTTTGGGAATGGTATATAAAAAATGAAGAACAGTTTATCGAGTTTTTTGACGCGATATCTGAAGAGGTTGTGCACATTCTTTTTAATGACAAAAATTTTTTATTCCTATTTAATCGGTTGGTTCGTAATGTCCTAATAGATGAAGATGGGACTTATGCTGACTATGTGAAGTGGCCAGAAAACTCCAGAAATGAAGATGGAACTATCAAGAGATGCCCAATCCCCCAATGGGTAAAGCATGCTGTATATCACAGAGATAAAGGACATTGCGTGTTTTGCAATAGGGATTTGACGGATCTTGTTACTACTCTAAACTCAAAAAACTACGATCATATAGTTCCTTTGAAGGATTATGGTACAAACGACCCGTGCAATCTTCAACTAACTTGTGAACATTGTAATAAAAGCAAGGGCGCAAAAGATAAAGTGCCAAATTACAAATACCAAAAATGGTGGTAAAATAAGTTTTTCTAGATTCTTTTTTCCATTAAATTTTCCTATTTTACCGAATCACGCCGAAGCATTTTTGAGGGGTTGGAAGGGTTTGAAATTTGCAAACCTTAAGATAGTGGTGTATTTTGTGGTGGTGGATGGCGAGACGGTAGGCGTTTCGGTACGGTAATTCTGTAGGGACGCACCGCGTGCGTCCTATTTTACAAACGATAATTCAGGGACACATTCAATGTGTCCCTACAAATTTGTAAATGAAATATTATAATTCAAGGGCTGCCACAATGTGACAGCCCTACATTTTTTACGCAATTTACCGAGCGAGGCAAGAAATCTCCTTTTCAAAACCACAAGGATTATTCGGAAAAATGCTATCTTTGTACAAACATAAAAGCTGCAAAGATAATGGCAAAAATTACAGTACAAAACACGGAAATCACGGTTCTCACAAACGAGGGTGATGATTATATTTCGCTTACAGATATGGCTCGTAGCCAATTGCAAGAACATATTATTTTTCGTTGGCTCAGTCTAAAAAATACGATAGAATATCTTGGAGAATGGGAAATATTGTATAATCCAAATTTTAATTGTACCGAATTCGGTACAATTAAAAATATGGCGGGTAGTAACAATTTTGTACTATCTGTGAAGACGTGGATTGAAAAAACTAATGCCATTGGAATTGTTTCAAAAGCAGGTAGGTATGGTGGCACATATGCACACCGCGATATAGCATATCATTTTGGGATGTGGATAAGTCCTCGTTTTCAATTGCTTTTAGTTAAGGAATATCAACGTCTTAAAGCAGAAGAACAAAAAATGATAGGTTGGTCGGCAAAGCGTGAACTTTCAAAAATCAACTATCATATCCATACCGATGCAATCAAACAAAACCTTGTACCACCAGAACTTACAAAGGATAAAATCAATATGATTTATGCTTCGGAGGCCGATGTTTTGAATATGGCGCTATTCGGTATGACCGCACAAGATTGGCGACTCGCAAATCCCGATGCCAAAGGCAATATGCGCGATTACGCCACAATTAATCAATTAATTTGCCTTTCGAATATGGAAAATCTCAATGCAGTGTTCATCAATGAAAATATTCCCCAATCCGAACGACTATTGAAACTAAATAAAATCGCCATTCAACAAATGAAAATCCTTCAAAATGTTGAAAGTAAAAAGGTTTTGAAAGATTAATTTATGGTTGCAGATAGAGAAACTGTTGGCGTTTCGGTACGGTAAATTACGGTCGCCGCACGCCACGTCCCTACAAATCTATTCCTGTGTATTTTTCTTCTTTGAAAAATTGTCAAATACAGAAAACAAAATGTAGCAAAGAATAATGTAGGTCAAAGCTTGTAATTTCAATACTACTAATAAAATAACCGAAAGAATGAGGAATATGTATCGTATTTTATTGTCTGCCCACGAATAATTCTTGAATTTCAGTGAAAACATAGGAATTTCCGATACAAGAAGCACCGAAAACACAACAACCAATACTTCCAATAACCAAACTGGAATATAATCTAAATTTGGCATAAATGCGAATGAAGAAAAGAATATTGCGTTGGCAGGAGTTGGAAGACCGATGAACGAACAAGTTTGTCGCTCGTCAATGTTGAATTTTGCCAGACGAACAGCCGAAAAGGCAACGATTAGGTAAGGCAAGAAAATCAAGAAATACGACAAATAATCTATCATTGTTCCGTCGTCGGGGATAAGACTTTCGTAACCTAAAATGTGAATTATGATAGCCGATGTGATTGCGGCAGGAGCAAATCCAAATGTGATCAAGTCTGCCAAAGAATCCAATTCCTTGCCGATAGGCGATGAGGTGTGTAGCAATCGAGCCGAAAATCCGTCAAAAAAGTCAAAAACGGCACCGCAAAAAATGAGGAACACCGCCCATTCCAAGTCAATCAATTGCGTTGTTGATACAATTATTGAACCTACGCCGCACAATAAGTTGCACAATGTGATACAATTAGGAATATGTCTTTTCATCTCAAATATTTTTGTGCAAGTTACTCGTTTTTTTATAAAAGTATTGTATTTATAGGATATTTTGTGTTTTTAATTTCAGAGCATTTGCAAGCGTTCAACTGTCATTTCCGTAAAACTTTTTATGCAGAAATCGGCTTTCTTGAGCATTTGTGGCGAGCCAACGCCAATGCAATGCATACCGCCGTTTTTTGCCGCTTCCACGCCACTTATGGCATCTTCAAAAACAACGCATTGCGACGGCTCCACGCCAATCAATTCGGCTCCTTTCAAGAAAACTTCGGGATTGGGCTTGGCTTTTGTTATCATATTGCCATCGACAATTGCGTCGAAATAGTCTCGAATGCCAAGTTTGTCTATCAACAACGGAGCATTCTTGCTTGCCGAGCCAATGGCTGTCTTAATACCTTTGCTTTTAATCGCTTTCAGGAAATCTATCACGCCGGGATAGACATTTGCCGGAGTGATTTCAGTCTGAACATATTCAAGAAACCACGCATTTTTCTGTGCTGCCAAGGCGTCTTTTTCGGCTTGTGTCTTTTCAACGCCGCCATGTTTCAGAATCAAGTCAATGCAAACCGAGCGGCTCACGCCTTTGAGGTTCTCGTTGAACTTCTCGTCTATTGAAATGCCAAGCGTGTCGGCCAACCGTTTCCACGCCTTGAAATGGTATATTTCGGTGCTTACCAGCACGCCATCCATATCGAAAATACACGCTTTTATATCTGCCATAACTCTATCGGGAAAATACGTACCCGACTCCTTTTATTGTAAAAATATATTGTTCGCCTAATTTCTCACGCAGTTTACGAATGTGAACGTCGATAGTCCTGTCGCCAACCACAATTTCGTTACCCCACACCAACGAATAGATTTCTTCACGAGTGAACACACGTTCGGGTTTGGAAATCAGCAAATCTAAAATTTTAAACTCCTTGTTGGGCAAGCTCATAGTCTTTCCGTTCACGCTGACGGAGATTTTTTCCCTGTCGAGTTTTATTCCGTTGTATTCCACCGTTTTAGACTCTTCGTTTGCCGTTTTTGAGCGTTTCAGTAACGATTGAATCCGCGAAATAAGAACTTTGGGTCGAATAGGTTTTGTTATGTAATCGTCGGCGCCGGCCTGAAAACCTGCTATCTCCGAATAATCCTCGCTCCGAGCCGTAAGAAAGGCGATAATCGTTCCTTGTAGGTCAGGATTGCTCCGAATGGTTTCGCACGTTTGAATGCCGTCCATATCGGGCAACATTACGTCTAATAAAATCAAATCGGGATGATGTTGTTTCGCCAAATTTACCGCGTCCAAACCATTCAGTGCCGTCAATGTCGTATAGCCGGCTTTTTCAAGATTATATCGCAGAATTTCCACAATATCCGGCTCGTCATCAACAATCAATATGGTTTTTGTGGTATTCATATTATCGGACATTGCCTTTTTTTATGGTGAATGAAAACGACGTTCCTTGATTCAACGTGCTTTTGAACGTGATTGTCTCGCCGTGGGCTTCAACCACGTGTTTCACGATTGCCAAGCCCAAACCCGTTCCGCCTTGTTCGCGTGAACGGCTTTTGTCAACTCTGAAAAATCGTTCAAAAATTCTGTCTTGATATTCTTGTGGAATGCCGATACCCGTATCGGAAACCTCTATCAGCCAGCGATTGTCCATGTCGAAGAAGCGAACTCGTACCGAACCGCCTTCGGGTTTGTTGTATTTTATGGCATTGGTAACCAAGTTCGACAACGCCATATTGATTCTTGTTCGGTCGGCATATACCATCATCAGCGCTTTGGGCTGTTGCATTTCCAAATTGAGCGTCACACTCCGCTCTTTTGCAAGATATTCCTGTGCCTCGAAAATTTCGTTCACCAAGTCAATTATGTTGAATGTGGTATATTCCATCTTGAGTTCTCCCGACTCCAAGCGAGAGATGGCGTCCAAATCCTTTACAATAGAGGTCATACGTTGAATTACTTTGTCGGTGCGTTCCAAATACTGGCGATTGATAGATTCGTCGTACAGGCCGCCGTCAAGCAATGTTGACACATAACCCTGAATGGTAAAGATTGGCGTTTTGAGTTCGTGAGCCACGTTGCCAATGTATTCTTTTCGGAAATTTTCTTGTCGTTTCAAGAAATCCAATTCCTCTTCTTTCTTTTTTGCCCATTCCTCGGCATCCTCGGCTGCTTTGGCAATCAGGTTGTCGCTTGCCTTCACCACTTCCTTGAAACGGGGAGTTTGTGCCGAACGAATAATTTTATAGATAGGGCGAACTTTTTCAATCACAAAACGTCGAATGAGTTGTCTTGTAATAAAATACATTGCGACAAGCATTACAAAAAATGCAAGCACACTCACGAGAACGGTATATTCGGAATCGACAAAATGCAATCCGACCAACACAATCGCCAGACAAAGTGCGGAAATTATTGCAATTTGCAGGGCAAGAAGACGATGCGACACTATTTTAAACTTCATTTTCATGTTCGTAGTTTTTACAAAAGAATAACTTTATTATACTCCCTGCTACTATGGCACCAGTTCCGTTAGCAAACAAATCAAATCCATCTTTACTTCGATTGCTCAAGATGGGTTGCAAGTATTCAACCAATCCACTAAGACAGGTTATGCAAACAATTGAAACAATGATAAATACGTTTGACAAATTTTGCGATTTTTTTGTATCATACAAAAACAAAAATGCCAAACCAAAATACATTGCAAAGTGAATCACCTTATCCTGATGAGGGAACAACATTAATTGCGGACTCAAATGTTGCGAAGGCATAAAACTCGCAACGAGAATAGCCACAAGCCAAAGAATGGTTGGTATATATCGTACAATCTTTATTCCCATTTGAGTCGTTTTAACATTTCAAAAAATTCCGATGATTCTATCGGTTTTGCCACGATTTTTCCTCGCTGAAGCATGAATATTGTCGGTGTAGCATAAATACAATACGTCTCCGCCAATTTACCGTCCCAGCCGTCGGTGTCAATCAAATTCTTTGACTTTGAAAAACTTGCATGAGCATCTATAAATTCTTCCCACTCGTTTGTTGACGCGTCTAAAGAAATTGTAACCAATTTATATTTCGGTTTCGATAGTTTTGCATAATGATCCACGATTTCGGGAAGCGATTCCACACAATGACCGCACCACGTAGCCCAAAACACGATAACCACATTTTCGTTGGCAAAATCAATATCTTTCTTGTAATTCATAGCAGTAAGTAAATCCAACGGAGCTTGTTTGCCAACGGCAAGTTCCGTATTGCTCAATGCCTTTCGTTTCAAGGTCGAAGCGTCTTCGCTCGCACAACGATGTTCGGTAAGATATTGTTGCGAAATGTAGGTAACAATTTCCGACGCTCCCATTGACTCAAATCCGCCCAAAAGATAATTCACCACAAATTCATAGGTCTCGTCGTTCACCGATGCCTTTTTCATAATAGTATCGACAGCCGACATAAAAATACCGTTCTTATTCGACTGCTGAATATTCGCCGTGTAAATTGACAAATATTGTACGGCAGCCGACGTGAAAACCTCGGAATTTATCAGTCCTGTTTCGGTAAAATCAACAGCGTCAAAGAAATGCGATTTCAAAAACGTGTTCTTTTCTGCCTGTGAGACCAACATAGGCGGAACTTGTCGCACGGAAGACTTTATCACTTTCCACGCAAACGTCGATTCTCCCCGTTTCCGCAAACCGTCAATGTCGTCGTAATACTCGTTGAGCAAACGAGTATATTCCGACTCCGCTTGAGAACGGAAATCATCGCCGACATAGTTTTCATAAATCATTTCCAACAATCCGCATTGGTTTTCAAACAACGCATTTTTTGCCTGAAACTGATAATACAAGTCATTTTCTTTTGACGAAATAACCTGAACATACGCATTGGGGTTAATTGCCTCGGTTGAGAGAGCTACATTTTCCTTGTTGAAGATAAACGCAACCTCAGCATTATTTAACTGCGGAAAAATAAATTTGTAAAAACCGGTCTCTTTTTCATCGGTGAACGTGGTCTTATACATTCCGTAACGATCGGCAACCAACGTGTCGGTCAACATAGATAAATCACCCTCCACCTTCGTCAGGAAAGCATATTGCCCAGCAAAACCCTTGACAGCCAACGAGATGGAATATTCCGCCGCATAGGTGGAAACAGCCAATAACACAGACAGAATTGTAGTAAAAAATTTCATCGTCTCAATCTCAAAAATATGTGCCGAAATTAAACAAAAAGTTGTAAAATCTTGCAATTTATTGAAATTTAGTTATCTTTGCCTCGTGAAAATTTGATGAGGGGACGGTTCAGTCCCCTCTTTTTTTTCTTAAAATACAATAAAATGGCAATAGAAAAAGACACGATTACGGCGTTAGTGGAACAATTCGTTTCGGGAACCGATAAGTTCTTGGTTTCCCTAACAATTACTCCTGCCAATGTCATTACGATAGAAATGGATGCAGATTCATCTATTGATATTGATACTTGCGTTGACCTAAGTCATTTTATTGAAGAGCACCTTGATAGAGACAAAGAAGATTTTGAGTTGACCGTTTCTTCGGTAAGTTTGTCGGAACCATTTAAAGTTCATCGCCAATATTTAAAAAATATCGGAAAAATGGTAACCGTAACTACTTCTGAAAGAAAATATCAGGGCACATTACTTGAAGTAACGGATGAAGGTGTGAAAGTAAAACATATCGATGTGGTGAAAGTTCCACCGAAAAACAAGAAAAAAGAAATGGAATTCGAGACGTTCATTCCATTTTCCGACATACAAAAAACCGAATGTGTAATTATGTTCAAAAATAAAATAATCTAAAATTTAAGTATCAAAAAAACAATTGTAAAGCGATGAGAGTAGAACATCAAAATTTGGCAGAAGCTTTTTCTGAGTTCAAAATGGACAAGAACATTAACCGTCCTACAATGGTTAAGATTCTGGAAGAAGTGTTGATTAACTTGTTAAAACGTAAATTCAACGTTGAAGACGACGAGAAAATCCAAAAAAGTTTCAACATTACTATCAATGTTGACAAAGGTGACTTTGAAATCTGGCATAACCGCGAAGTTGTTGCTGACAATGCCGTAGAAGACTCTTTAAGTCAAATCTCACTTTCTGAAGCTCAAAAAATTGATGCCGACTACGAAATTGGCGAGGATGTGTCAGAAAAAATCAGCATATCGGATTTCGGCCGTCGCGAAGTTCTTTCTATCCGTCAAAATCTTATTTCAAGAATTATGGATTTGGAGAAGAACAACATCTATATGAAATACAAGGAAAAAATCGGTCAAATTGTTACTGGTGAAGTTTGGCAACCTTGGAAAAAGGAAATCATGCTTGTTGACGAAGAACGCAACGAACTATACCTTCCAAAAACAGAACAAATTCCTTCACCAAGCGAATTTTTCAAGAAAGGCGATACGGTTCGCGGTGTTGTAGCTCGTGTTGAGTTGAAAAATGGCACGCCTATCGTAATCATTTCAAGAACGTCGCCATATTTCTTGGAACGTTTGTTTGAATTGGAAGTTCCTGAAATCTTCGACGGACTTATCACTATCAAGAAAGTTGTTCGTATCCCAGGTGAAAAAGCAAAAGTTGCCGTGGAATCTTACGACGAAAGAATTGACCCAGTTGGTGCATGTGTTGGTATGAAAGGTTCTCGTATCCATGGTATCGTTCGTGAGTTGCGTAACGAAAATATCGACGTAATCAACTATTCGTCAAATCCAAGATTGTATGTACAACGTGCGTTGAGCCCTGCAAAAATCACAAGCATCTCTATCGATGAGGCTAAAAAACGTGCAGAAGTATTTATGCCTTCCGACCAAGTTTCGTTGGCAATCGGAAAAGGTGGCGCAAACATCAAGTTGGCAATCCAATTGACCGGCTACGATATTGAAGTTTACCGTGATAATGTTCAAGAGGAGGAAGACGTTGATCTTGACGAATTTACTGACGAAATCGACGAATGGGTAATCGACGAATTCAAGAAAGTTGGATGCGATACGGCGAAGAGCGTGTTGCGTTTGGACAAGGCTGAATTGTTGCGTCGTACCGATTTGGAAGAAGAGACCATCGATGATGTTCTTAAAATCTTAAAAGAAGAATTTGAAGACTAATTTCATATAATCGCTCGGACAACAACAATAATAAAAGCAATTTATTTATGGCAAGATTAGGAAAAGTATCACAAGAATTTAACACGGGAATGGACAGAATTGTCGAATTCCTACAAAGTAAAGGTATACAAATCGAGAATAATCCGTCTGCAAAAATCACAGATGAGCATTATAAATTGCTTCTTGGCGAATTTGGAGAAGATGCAGAAATTAAAAAAGACGCAGAATCTGTCGATATTCGTGAAGCTCGTCAAAACA
>JAEEGG010027817.1_pt1 | contig 10687 bp, 8 predicted proteins | sample 9134161 | NCBI WGS metagenome assembly JAEEGG01 (sample SAMN16246543, study PRJNA631951) | gut metagenome | biome: gut microbiome; feature: rumen; material: CR-attached | host: Bos | place: Iran: Karaj | collected 2018-10
GTCGTCATCGCCCGCAAGAATTCCGGTCTCCGCGAAACGTTCACCGTCCGCCGTTTCCAGAACGGCTACGGCGTGGAACGCGTGTTCCCGATCCACAGCCCGCGCATCGACGCGATCACCGTGGAGCGTCACGGCCATGTCCGCCGCGCGAAACTCTACTATCTGCGCGACAAGATCGGCAAAGCCGCCCGCGTCAAAGAGAAAAAGTACTTCGGTCCTGCGGCGTCCGCCGATTCCGCGAAGTAATCCGGATGGATTTCCTTCCCGGAAATTCCGAACTCCTCGCCTACGAAACCAAGTGGGGCGGGGAGTTTTCTTTTATCGCCGGAGTCGACGAGGCCGGACGCGGCTGCTGCGCGGGGCCCGTCTGCGCCGCCGCAGTCGTGTTCACTGACCGTGCCCGCATTCCCGCCGGGGTCAACGACTCCAAGCAGCTCACGCACAAACAGCGCATGGAACTGCGCGAGGCGATCCTCGCCGAACCCTCCGCGCTCACGTCCGTGGCGATGGTCGACCAGGACGAGATCGACCGCACGGACATCCTGCGCGCCACCTGGCTTGCCATGCGGAACGCCGTGCTGGGCCTACCGCGTCCCGCCGATTTCGTGCTCGTGGACGGCAACCCGGTCAAGGGGCTGCCCGTCCCCTCGGAAAACATCGTGAAGGGCGACGCGAAGTCCGCCAGCATCGCGGCCGCGAGCATCCTCGCCAAAACCTCCCGCGACCTTTTCATGCTGGAGGCGGCGAAACAGTATCCGCAGTATCAGTTCGAGGTCCACAAAGGTTACTGCACCAAACTTCACACCGACCTCATCCGCCAGTACGGCCCGTGCCCGCTTCACCGCAAGACGTTCGAGCCCGTCCGTTCCATCCTGAATCCGCCCGACACCGTGCAGGGCGAATTCCAATTCTGAGGTCAACCATGGATTTGAACGAACTGAGACGAGATTGCGCCATCAAGCAGAAGAAGGGCCTGCCGTTCATCATGGCGTCCGTGCTCATCTGGGCCGCCATCCTGTGCGTTCACCTGACCGGCCTCAATCCCCTCGCGAAAAATCTGCTTACGTTCTGCTGCACGGGGCCGCTGCTGCCGCTCGCGTTCGGCATCTCGAAGCTGATCGGCGTCGACTTTCAGGGCAGGGACAACCCGCTGACGAAGCTCGGCATGATCTTCACGCTGAACCAGATTTTGTATCTCCTGATCGCCATGTGGGTCTATGCCGCCGTGCCGGAGAAGATGCTCATGGTCTTTTCGATGGTCTTCGGCGCGCATTTCCTGCCGTACGGCTGGCTGTACGAGTCGAAAAGCTATTTCGTGATGGCGGTCGCCATCCCGTTCCTTTCCCTGGGCCTCGGCCTGTATTTCCCGCCGTTCGTGCTCGCGGCGGCCATGATCGGCGTGGAGATCCTGTTCAGCGTCCTGCTCTGGCTCGAAGTCAAAGCGTCGGCCCCCAAATAACAGGGCTCATAGGGGCCATAGGGCCTATAAGCCATATTTTCCCCGGCTTTCCCGAAAAAACGCTGCATTCCGCTCTTTGGCGGGGCCGTGCCGCTTGCAATTCCGCGTTTCTGTGATATAGTATGAGCAGATAATTCCGCCTGCAATGCCAAGTTTTTCAAGGAGCCGGAACCATGAAAATGCCCCGCCGTCTGTTTTCCGTTTTTGCCGGATGTTTCACTCTTTTCCTGATCGGGACGGCGTTCGCCGTCCGCGCGGACGAAAAGGACGACCGCGAAAAGCAAAGGCTTGAGGAGCTGAAGAGGGTAGAAGCAATGCTCAATGCGCAGATCGATGCGCTGATCGAGAGGGAAAAGGCCGATCCGAACGACGCGAAATCGCTCTACGAACTCGGCGTCCGCTGCATGAAGGCGGACAAACTTGCCGACTATGATCCTTTTACCGCTATTGAACTGTACCGCCGCGCCGCCGAAATGGGCTATGCCGAAGCGCAGTACGCATACGGCAAAATGTATCTGGTATCTCTTCATGAGATCCTACCCCGAGCCGCGGCGAAGGCGGAGGGCGTCAAATGGCTCCAAAAGGCCGCCGACCAGGGCCATGAGAAAGCGCAGCTGGCGCTCGCGAAGTGTTATTCGTCGGGCGAAGGCGTGAAGAAAGACGAGGCGAAGGCGTTCGAAGTCTATCGGAAGGCCGCGGACGCCGGCAGCGCGGAGGCGTTGTACGAACTCCACGTTTTCTATCTGCGTGGGTGGGGCGTGGAAAAGGACGAGGCGAAGGCGATGGAAGTGCTCCGCAAGTCCGCGGAAGCGGGCTATGTCAAGGCGCAGTGTTCGCTGGGGTTTAAATACCAGTCCGGATCCAGCACGCCGATTGATCTGCCGGAGGCCGTCAAATGGTACAGGCTGGCCGAGGCGCAGGGCGATTCCACGGCAAAAATGTATCTCGAACAGTTGAAGGACGTCATCCCCCTGCTGGAACCGGCGGAAAAGGGCGACGCCGAAGCGCAGTTCAAACTTTACAAGTGCATCGTTGAAAACCGTAACATCGGAAGTTCGAACCTCGGAAGCACAGGAAAATGGGTCGAGCTGGAGAAATGGCTGCACAGGTCCGCGGAGAACGGGCATGTACCCGCGCAGCTCGAACTGGCGGAGGCGTATCTGCATGGCTTTTCGCCGGTGAAGAAGGAGCTCGCCGAAGCCGCCAAGTGGTACCGGAAGGCGGCGGAGCAGGGGAGTCCCAAAGCGCACGGCATGCTCGGCTGCCTCTACGCGACCGGACGCGGCGTCCCCAGGGACCGGAAGACCGCGGTCGAATGGTTCCGCAAGGGCGCGGCGCTGAACAACGCCGAATCGCAGTACGGCATGGGCGTCAGCATCGAGGAAGGCTGGCTGGAGCCTTACGACGAGGAAAAGGACTGGAAAACCGTCGTGGACTGGTACATCAAGGCGGCGGACAACGGCATGATCTACGTGGATGCGCTGAAGCCCGATGTGCGCGGCGACGACGCCAGTCTGCGGAGCAGGATCGGCGCGATCTATTACAACGGTTTCTTCATAACGGACAATGCCCAATACTTCGACGAATGCGTCAAATGGTACCGGAAGGCCGCCGAAGCGGACCCGGAAGACCCGGGTTTCGGGATCAAATCTCTCCGGATATTTGCTTCGCGCCAGAGCTTTTTCACGGGCGGCCGCGAAGCGGCGAAGCAGGCGCTCCGCGAGCTCGCGAAGAACGGCAACGAAGCGGCGCAGGATGTCATAGACGATGAAGGCTGGGGCGAGCCGGAAGAGGAAACCGGGGAGAAGGACTGAGACAGGTCAGGGGCCTGAGATAATAGGACTTATAGGCCCCATAAGACTTATTTTTTGAGGGGGGATATTCCCCGGAAATAGAATCGGCACGCATCGCTCAATGGCGGTACGTGCCGTTCATTACGTTTCCGATTGATTCTGTATGGGGAGCTCGATTTATTCGGGCGGATGGATTTTCAGCAGATGGGCAAAAAGACAATGCCGGAAGATTTGAAGATGGCTACCTGAAAACGTAACCATCGAAAATCTTGCAAATTGGACTTTGCCCAGATGCGAAAAGCCGCCGAACAGAATAAATAGAGGTGCCCTCTATTATGCGCGGCGGGTGCTGCCCCCGCTCAGGACGCCCCGTTTGGCGGAACGTACGAATTCGACGAATTCCTTGACTTCCGGGATCTGGGGCAGGGTGGTTTCGATCTCTTCCAGCGCGTTCTTCATGTTGAGGCCGCGGCGGAACGCGATGTCGTACATCTTGTGGACGGTGCGGATGTCTTCCCTGGAATAACCCGCGCGTTCCAGCGCAACCTTGTTGAAGCTGCGGACGCCGCCGTTTCTGCCGTCGCCGATCATGAAGGGCGGCAGGTCCATGGAGATGGCGGAACCGCCGGAGAGCATGGCGTAGCGGCCCACGCGGACGAACTGGTGGATGCAAGTGTTGCCGGAGATGAACGCGTGGTCGCCGATCTGGACGTAGCCAGCGGCGAGCGCGCCGAGCGCCATGATCACGTAGTCGCCGATCACGGTGTTGTGCGCCATGTGGGCGTTGCCCATGAAGAAGCCGTGGCTTCCGACGACCGTTTCCGTGCCGGGATGCGCCCCGCGATGGATGGAAACGCCCTCGCGGATGATGTTGGCGTCGCCAATGCGGGTGTACGATTCCTGGGACGGATCGTAGCTGATGTCATTGGGGGCGCCGCCGAGCGTCGCGAACGGGAATATGGTGTTGCCCGCGCCGATCGTGGTGTTGGAGTAGATGTGACACTGTGCAATCAGGCGCGTGTTCGCGCCGATCTTCACGTGGTCTTCGATGATGCAGTACGGGCCGACGAAAACGGAGTCGTCGAGCTCGACGTCATTCCCGATGATGGCGGTCTGGTGAATCTGCGCCATGAGTGTCTGCCGGAGAGAGGATTATTTCTTCTTGGCGGCGGCCTTGATCGCCTCTTTCACGCGGAGTTTGACGCGCTTGAGGTACTGTTTGCGGCGGGCCTGTTTCTCGTGCTTGTTATACTGTCTTCCCATTGTGAGGATCTCCATTGTGTTGGATTTGGTTCAGGTTCAAAAATATATCCATAAAAGATAGCACAAATTCCCGATTTTTCAAATATAAAACGGAAAAAACACGCCGAAAACACGGTTTTTCCGGTCCGTGCCTTGACTTTTGCGCGGTTCCGCTCTATTTTATTTCCCGGACAAAACAACGAAACAAACGGACAAAACACCGAATATGACCGAACCCGACTTCTCAAAGATCGAAACCGCCGGATGCCCCGCGGGCGACGCCGGACGCGACATGATCCTCCGCATGAACCGCGAACACGGCCCGCTCAGGTCGTGGGGATTTTCGCACATCCCGGTCGGACGCTCCGTGCTGGACGTGGGCTGCGGCGGGGGCGCGGCGTTAAACGAACTTGCGGAACGCTTTCCCGAGGCGAAGCTGACCGGATGCGACGTTTCCTCGCTCGCGATCGAGACCGCGACGGCGCTGAACGAGGCGTTTGTGAGGTCCGGGCGGATGGCGTTTCACCTGTGCGGCGTGCCCGACCTGCCGTTCGCGGACGGCGCGTTCGACACGGTGTTCTCGGTCGAGAGCCTGTATTTCTGGCCGGACGCCCTGGCGGGGCTGAGGGAGATCCGGCGCGTGCTCGCTCCGGGCGGCGTGTTCATGACCGCGCTGGAGATGGTCGGCGGCAGGATGGACGAACGCCAGCTCGCGATCGTGGAGCATCTGAAGATGTTCTGCCCCACGCGGGACGAACTTGCGGAGCTGATGGTTGCCGCGGGTTTCGCGGACGTGAACGTCGACTTCGAGCCGGAACACGTCTGGCTGTGCGCAGTCGGGCGGAAATAAGCTCGAATTCCCTTTCGAAAAAAGCCGCTTTCCCCTCAGTTGTCGAGAAAAACGAGGCGGAAAACGCAGATCGCCGCCGCGAACATCATCGGCCCGGCGGGGAAGAACAGGCTCGCGGCGAACACCGCGAGCGAGGCCGCCACGCCCAGCACGAACGCCAGCGGGATCGCCGGCCCCGGCTGGACCGGCTCCTGGATCCGGGTCTGGACCAGATCGCCGAGGAACCCGACGGGGAGCAGGAAGCACGCCATGGAAGAATACTGGAGCAGGCCGAACAGCGGATCGGGGACCCGTTCCAGCCGGAACGCCAGCGCATAGCAGGCGAGACCGAGCAGCGTGTAGAGGACGCGCGTCAATCTGTGTTTGACTCTCGTCGGCCATTTGAGCGAGATCAGCGCCAGGAGGCCGACGAAGGGCAGCCATGCCAGCGAACCCCAGTTGAACAATACCGGCCGCGGGGACGGCAGACAGTTCAGCAGCGCCACGCTGAAGAGCGAGAGGCAGCCGGTGAAGAGGAACATGTCCTCGAACGCCAGGAACGCCTGTTTGTGGACCGGTTTCCACGAGATGAAGTACCGCAGGATCAGATAGACGAGCAGGGCCGCGCCGAGCGCCCACGCGCAGATTCTGCCGTACGGGAGGCCGCCGGGAAGGTGTTTCCGCAGGTGCGGCAGGAGTTCCGCCTCGGCATACGCGAGCGGGCCGATGTTCCGTCCGAAGCGGTCCCGGTCTCTGTGGATGTTCTCCAGAAGCCACGCGGGCGGGGCGTCGGAGTAATCCCGCTGCAGGACGACGGAAATGGCGTCGACCGGCACCTCGCCTTCGGCATAATACCCGGCGATGACCGCGTTGTCGTTGATCTCGTCCAGGTCGAAGACGGGGGACGGCATTTCGCCGTCTTCCGGGGCAGGCCTCCTGAGGAAGTCCTTCAGGCTTTCAGGATATTTTGCGGCGTGCATCGGCACGGAGGAAGCCGCGACGATGCGGTCGCCGAAGCGGAACGTCCCGACGCTGCCGAAGACGTTCTTCATGGCGGTCATGGCGCATGCGGCGGCCTGCGGCCTGTCATGCGGCAGCACGACGGCGAACACCGTGCCCGCGTTCGCGCGTGCCTGTGCGATGTTTTCGAAGGTCTGCGACGTCCAGAGATCGATCCCCGGCGCGGTGACGCGGGCGGGGAACGCGCAGTCCAGCAGGATCATGTCGAACCTTTCCGGACGGAGTTTCCCGTCCAGGAAAACATCCCATGATTCCCGGTCGCGCGGATCGGCGATCACCGGAAGCCCGGAGAGCGGCCGGAATTCGCGGGGCAGGGGGTTGCTCAGGTCGAACTCCAGGCCGATGCCGATCATCCGGCCCCAGTATTTCGGAGCCTCGAAGTTGGCAATCGCAGCCGGGACTTCGTCGTTAAAAAGCTCAGTCAGGTTCTGTTTCGGAGCGTAGATATCTGGACGGTCGGTAACGACCGCGACGCTGGGATCGAGCTTGCCCGAGGAGAACGCGACGGCGGCCGTTTCCAGGCGAATCCTGGCGTTCAGGGATTCCTGTCCGGCAGCGGACGCGGGATCGCGCACGGGAGCCGGTTCCTGCCTGGAAAACCACAGCACGGCCGCGAAGAAAAGAAACGGGAGAACCGCGAGGAAGACGATCCGCCAGCGTGCGGGGACGCCTGATTGTACCTGAAGAACAGCCATGAACGGAGCTTAAAAAAAGCGACCCGCGGGGAGCCGCGGATCGCTTTCGGAGAAAAATCTGCTCACATGAACGGCAGATTGACGATCGTGCCGGCGGGGATCTTCTGGCCGGTCTTGAACTGCGGGTTCAGGCGCAGCATGTCTTCAAGCTTGCGGTCGTGATAGTCCGCGAGGTCCTCGATCGTGGATTCGAATTCCGTCGTGATGGGGAGGACGTTGGCGTCCACGCCGGAGATGACGGCGGGGAGTGCCGAGCTGCCGGAAGTGGCGGCGGGCTTGGTGGTCGCGGGCGTGGCGGTGGAGGCGGAGGAGCCGCCGCCGAATGAGCCGCCGCCGAGGGGCTCGACGATGCCGCCGGAGCCTTCGCCGGCGTTCGAGGCGCCGGAGGAGGTCTTCGTCGTCGTATCGGCCTTCGTATCGGTCTTCGTCGTGGTCGTCGCGGCCTTGGTGTCTGCCTTAGTGTCGGTCTTCGTGGTCGTCGCGGCCTTGGTGTCCGTCTTCGTGGTGGTGGTCGAAGTCGAGGCGGCTTTGCTTCCGGCGGCGGGGATGACGAGCGTCTGACCGACGCGGAGGATGGCTTTCGGATCGACATTGTTTGCGGCGACGAGGTCGGCGAGCTTCACATGGTGACGCTGCGCGATCACGCTGAGGCTGTCGCCTTTCTTCACGACGTAGAGCGTTTCGCCGTCCTTCGTGGCGGGCGTCGTCTTCGTGGCGGTCGAAGTCTTCGTGGTCGTAGATGCCTTTGCGTCGGTCTTTGCGTCGGTCTTGGCGTCGGTCTTGGCCGGTTCCGTCTTCTTCTGCGGGATGGGCTTGCCGACGGCGTTCTTGGCGTCCGGCGGGATCATGAGCGTCTGCCCGATTTTGAGCGGGGCCTTTTCGTCGATGCCGTTGATCTCGGCGAGGCGTGCCACGGGCACGCCGTAGACCATGCCGATGCCCCACAGCGTGTCGCCCTTCACGACCTTGTATTCCACGGAGCCTTCGGGCACGCTGCTCTTCACCGCGGACTGCTGATCCTCCTCAACGGGCTGAAGCTGCGGACCGGCGTCCTGCTGACCGTCCTGCTGACCGGAAACGCCGCCCTGCGGACCATTGTTTTCGACCGGGCCGACCGGGACGTCGTCCTCGATGTAGATGGTCTCGTTTTCGACGATTTCCGTGCCGGTGGAAGGAGTGGCCTCGGTCGGAGTCTGGGTCTGGGTACTGGCGACAGCCTCGCCCCGATAGGGCTCTTCGACGAACGTGCCGCCGGGGACGCGGACGGGTTTGTCTGCGCATGCGGTGAGGAGAAGTGCGGCGGCAGCGGTCGCGGCCGCGGGGGTGACGATGCGGATCATGGCTTTCATGACGGGTGGAACCTCCGGAAAAGTTATTTGAACATGATTTCAGAATACGCGAACTGTGCGGCGTTCCCGAAGAAAAAAGAACGCCATCATATATTTTAAGGCAAAAAGCCGATAATTCAAATGAAGTCCGGCATTTTTTGTGACTTTTTTTGCTTTTTTTGACGGGACGGGGATGCAAAAGCGGGGAAACCCCCGCATCAGCGCTTCTTCCCGGCTTTTTTCGCGGACCTTTTCGCGGCGGGATCGCCGTTCGAATACGCGATCACGGAAGAAAGCTCCACGCCCTTCAGATCGCGTTTCAGGCGGCGGTTCAGCTCCGCCCGCGTGAGCTTGTTGAGCTGTTCGCGGCGTGTCCACGGCTGGAGCGCGTCCCCGATCAGGTACTGTTCCAGCGCCGCCTGTTTCGCGAGCGACCCGGACGTGGTGGCGTCGAACGCGTACTTGCGGGCGGCGAGCGCGGCGTCGAACTCGTCCTTGCCGAGGCCGTCGGCCGCGAGGCGGCGGAATTCGTCGAGAAGCATTCCCCGGACCTCGACGGCATGGTCATCCGAGGTGGAGGCGGCGAACGCGGAATAACCTGCGCCGAACCCGTACATGCGCAGGAAGCCGGTCCAGTAGGCGAGGCCTTTTTCACCGCGCACGGTCTTGAAGAGCCTCGACGCCATGCCGTTCTCCGCGTTCAGCACCAGGTCCCAGATCAGGTCGGAGGTCTCCACGCCGCACGAACGGAACCCGCATGCCACGAAAGCCTGCTTGCGCTGTTCCAGCGCGAACGTGAGGTCGGCGATGCGGGGCATCTTCGGCGGAGCGGGGCGTTTTTGCACAAAATCGGTCCAGCGTCCGGCGGAGAAGATGTCGTTCGCGACCTCGCGGGCCTGTTTCGGGGTGATCGCGCCGGAGAACGCCAGACACGCGGCCGGGGCGGACAGCACGCGGTTCAAATAGCAGTCCTTCAGCTTTGCGGCGGATGCCTTTTTCAGTGCGGCGAGGGTGGCTTCCGGGCTGCGCCCGTAGGGATGATCCGCGCCGAAAAGGTGTTCCTTCAGGCGGGCGAGCGCGACCGTGTCCGGCTGAAGCAGCGAGCTTTCGAACTCGCGTACCATGTTCTGCCGTTCACGTTCGACGGCTTCGGCGGGGAACATCGGCGCGGTTGCGACGGTGGCGGCGAGTTTTGCCGCGCGGCGGAAGTTTTTCCGCGGGAACTGGAACGACAGGAACATGGAGTTGCTTCCCGCGACGCAGGACGCGACGATCGCGTCGTCGGCGAGCGCTTCGGCCAGGGCGGTTTCGTCGTATTTGCCCGCACCGCAGAAGACGGTTTCGGCAATGAGGCGGGAGAACATGCTTTCGGAAGCGGATTCGAACGCGGCGGCGCAGGGCAGCACGAACGTGATCTCCGCCATCGTCCGCGTCGGGTCCTCCAGCAGAAGCATGGTCTGGCCGGACTTCGCCGTTTCGACGAGCGGCCGGGGCAGGGCGGGTGCGGATTTCCCGCGGGAAGCCTTCTTCGCCTTGCCCGCGTCGGCCGGGGCCATGCGGACGCATGTGACGTCGTCGGGCGAAAGCATGGTGCGGAGGATCTCCGTCACGTCGTCGGGCGTAATGGCGTCGAGGTCGCGCAGGACGACGTTCAGGTCGCAGCTGCCTGTCATGCGGACCGAATTGCAGACGAGCGAGGCGAAGTCGGAAGGCGTCTCGAAGCGGTAGAGGATCTCCGCTTCGACGGCGGCACGGGCGCGTGCGATCTCGCGTTTCGTGACCGGGCGGTCGCGGAAGCTTCGGAGCACGTCGTGGAATCCCGCCTGCATGGCGTCAAGTTTCGCCGGATTGCCCTCGAACGCCGTGAAGAAGAACCCCTGTCCGTCCTGAAACATCATGTAATCGGCCCACGAGTCCGAGACCAGCTCGTTTTCGACGTGCATGGCGCGGTACACGCGCCCGGATTCGTCGTCGAACAGGAACGCGAGCACGCGAAGGGCGGCGTTTTCGCGCGGCGTGAGGTCGTGAAGCTGCCACCCGAACGCGAGGAACGCCAGCGAGTCCTTCCAGGTCAGGTCGACCGTGTGGCGGCCGGAGCGCGCGAACGGCCTTGCCGGAGTGTCCTCGCGGAACGAATCCGGCTGCCAGTCTTCGAGTTTGGAGCGCAGTTCGGCGAGCACGGCGTCGGCGTCGAAACGTCCGGCGATGTAGAACGCCATGCGTTCGGGCGTGTAGCGGCGGCGGTGGTACGCCATCATCTGTTCGCGCGTCACGGATTTGAGCAGATGGTCGTATCCGATGATCGGCACGCGGTACGGACT
>JAEEGG010027820.1_pt1 | contig 10685 bp, 9 predicted proteins | sample 9134161 | NCBI WGS metagenome assembly JAEEGG01 (sample SAMN16246543, study PRJNA631951) | gut metagenome | biome: gut microbiome; feature: rumen; material: CR-attached | host: Bos | place: Iran: Karaj | collected 2018-10
GAATTCGGCGGAACCATGGGCATCCTCACCCTGGAGGACATTCTGGAGGAGATCGTGGGCGATATCTACGACGAGAGCGACGAAGTCGAAGAGGACGTGGTGGCTGAGGGAGAGAACACCTATACGGTGGACGGCAGCATGAACATCGAGGATTTCTTCGACTACGTGGAGTATACCCCGCCGGACTTCGACTCGGAATACACCACCATGGGCGGCTGGGCCGTGGAGAAGCTGGACCGTTTCCCCAAGAAGGGAGACCATTTCGTCTGGGACCGCTTCGACGTAACGGTCACCGCGGCGGAGGCCATGCGGGTCGAGCAGCTGAAGATCCGCCTCCTGCCCGCGCCGGAAAAAGACGGCTGAACGGCAGCGCCCGGAGCGATCACAGCTCCGGGCGCTTTTTTAGCAAACACGTTGGGGCGCAGCATCAGCTGCGCCCCAACGGCATCCATTCAACCTGTCCGATCAGGCCTGGCCGCGCATGATCGCGAAGCAATCGCTGCAGTAAACGGGCCGGTCGGATTTGGGCTCAAAGGGCACCCGGGCTTCCTTGCCGCAGCGAGCGCAGACGGCGGTGAAGTACTCACGGGGACCACGAGCGGCGTTCTTCCGGGCGTCGCGGCAGGCCTTGCAGCGCTGGGGCTCATTCTGGAAGCCGCGCTCAGCGTAGAATTCCTGCTCACCGGCGGTGAAAACGAACTCCTGCCCACATTCCTTGCATACCAAAGTCTTGTCCTGATACATCGCTAATCCTCACTTTTGACTAATCTTGGCCTTTTGGCCTTGTATTTGCGTCAGCCGAAGCTGGTGTCGCCGGGGTCGAGCTTTTGGAACTTACGGCGGATCCGCTGTACAGCGTTATCCACGGCCTTTTCCGATCTGTTGGTGGTCTTTGCGATTTCTCTGTATGACATTCCTCTTAGGAAACAGCGCAGGACCGACTGTTCATAAGCCGACAAGAGCTGGAGCAGGCTTTGGTATCGCTTCTGCGCCTCTTCCCTGTCGATCAGCAGTTCTTCCGGGCCGCGCGTATTGTCATTCCGAGATGAAAGTTCGTCAAAAAGAGAGGACTCCAAAGACATACAGTCGTCAAGAGAAACATTCTGTGTTCCGGCCGATTCCCGCAACGCCGAAATCAGCCGACGCCGGATGCAAAGCAAGGCAAAGGTCCTAAAGCTGGCATTTTTACCGGCGTCATAGCTGCGGATGGCACTTAAAAGGCCCAACATGCCCTCCTGCAGCAGGTCCTCCTGATCGCCGCCGGTCAGGAAAAACGGCCTGGCTATGCTGCGAATGACGCGACTATACCGGCGGATCAACGCTTCTTCCGCCTGAAGATCTCCTGCCGCCGCCAGGGCATGCAGTTCCTCATCTGTCATGGATTCGTAAAGCAAGCTAGATTTCCCGCTTCCCATTTATGCTCTTGTATTATAGACACCTATATTTGGAATGTCAAGGCAATCGAATGAAAAACTCATGGATTATCCGCCTTTTTTACTAAAATTCCATTTTGATCTGCCCATCATTTCTGTTGTTTTCCATAGGATAGGGCAAACCCAGGTGTTCATATGCCATTTTCGTCACGCAGCGGCCCCTTGGCGTCCTGGTGAGGAAGCCCTGCTGAAGGAGATACGGCTCATACACATCTTCGATGGTGACCGTCTCCTCGTTTACCGTGGCAGCCAGCGTATCCAGGCCCACCGGGCCGCCGCCGTATTGCAGGATGATGCTCCGGAGAAGCCTGCGGTCAATGTTGTCCAGTCCCAGCCGGTCGATGTCCAGCCGCGTCAGCGCATCGTCCGCAACGGCCTTTGTAATGACTCCGTCCGCCGTCACTTCCGCGAAATCCCGAACTCTCTTAAGCAAACGGTTGGCGATCCGGGGCGTTCCCCTGCAGCGCTTGGCGATCTCAGCGGCGCCGGAGGGTTCCACGCCGATATTCAGGAGATCCGCGCTCCTGCGGATGATCAGTTCCAATTCCTCCGGCGTATAGAGTTCCAGCTTCAGGTTCACGCCGAAGCGGTCCCGCAGCGGAGCAGAGATCTGGCCGGAACGGGTGGTCGCCCCAATGAGGGTAAACTTTTTCAGCGGCAGCCGAATGGAATCCGCAGAGGGCCCCTGGCCGATGATGATGTCGATCTCTCCGTCCTCCATGGCGGGATATAGGATCTCCTCCACACTGCGGTTCAGACGGTGGATCTCATCCACAAACAGGATGTCATTGTCATTCAGATTGGTCAGCAGTGCGGCAAGATCCCTCGGTTTCTCGATGGCGGGGCCGGAGGTCTTGCGGATGTTCACACCCATTTCATTGGCAATGATCTGCGCAAGGGTCGTCTTGCCAAGGCCCGGAGGTCCGTAAAGCAGCACATGGTCCAGGGCTTCTCCCCGGCGGCGGGCCGCTTCGATGAAAACGCGGAGGTTTTCTTTTGCCTTCTGCTGGCCAATATACTCATTCAGTGTCTGAGGGCGGAGGGAAAACTCCCCCTCGTCCTCCGAGACAAAGCGGGTGCTGGTGAGCCCCTTTGTAATATTCTCTTCGGAGATCTCAATACTCATTGCCGAAAATCACCTCAACGCAGCGAGGATTTGAGGACCTGACGGATGGCCTCTTCCACGCTCAGATTTGTGATGTCCATTTTGCTCAGTACCCCGTTGATCTCCGAAGGGCTGTAGCCCAAAACGGAGAGCGCTGCCGCCACGTCCCGGGCTTTCTGATCGCCTCCGACGGCCTGTGCGGCCGGGGTGGTCAAGGCTCCCGGCGTGAGGCTGCTCATATCCGCCGATACCTTATCCTTCAGTTCCAGCAGGATCCGCTGCGCCAGCTTTTTGCCGATACCGGGAGCGATGGTCAAAGCCTTTTCATTTCCGTTGGCAACGGCCAGTGCCAGTTCCTCCGGGCTGCTGGAGGAAAGAATGGAGAGAGCGGCTTTCGGACCGACGCCGGAGATCCCCGTGAGCATTTTGAAGCTGTTCAGCTCTGCCTGGGTCGTGAAGCCATATATGTCAAAAGCGTCCTCCCGGATGACGCAGGAGGTATACATTTTGGCCTTCTGCCCGATCTCCAGCATGGACAGGCTGCGCATGGATGTGTTGCAGCTGAAGCCGACACCGCCGCAGTCGATGACTGCGAGGCAGTTTTCCAGAACGGCGACCGTTCCATTCAGATAGTAGAACATGGATTATTCTCCCCAGCTTGAAATAGTAAGGATGTGGCCGCCCGGCCATGACAGAGCGCGATTGCCAAGGCGTCCGCTGCGTCGTCCGGTTTCGGGACCTGGGCGAGATTCAGCATTCGCCGCACCATTTCCATGACCTGTTTCTTTTCCGCCCTGCCATATCCCACAACGCTCTGTTTGACCTGCAGGGGCGTATACTCATAAATCGGGATCCCCTTTTGCCGGCAGGCCAGAAGCAGGATCCCCCGGCCATGAGCGACGCTGATTCCGGTGGTGATATTCGTGTTGAAAAAAAGCTCCTCGATCGCCACCGCTTCCGGCCGGAGTGAATCCAGCAGCTGCGTAAGATCATGGTAGATGATCTCCAGCCTCTCCGAAAGCGGCAGGCCTGCTTCTGTCCGGATCGCGCCGTAGGTCACGGATTGAAAATGCCCCCGCTGCGCTTCGATCACGCCGAACCCCACGATGGCAATACCGGGGTCAAGCCCCAGGATCCGCAAATCATTCACATCCTTACGATCAATTCTTTCGTATTTTATCATACCGGCCTGGTTTTCGCAACGGATTCAGAGACAACAAATCGGAGCCGGATTGCGGCTCCGATTTAAGTTCAGGTCAGCTCGGACAGCAGCTTTGCGGCCTGCGCTCTGGTCAGAGGTCCGTTCGGGTCAAAGGTCTGCCCGTTGCCGGTCATAACTCCCATAAAAGCCAGCTCCGCAACATAGGGGCGCGACCAGACGGGGATCTCATCCGCATCCGGCCAAGGCAGGTCGGCCATCATGCGCCCGCCCGGCATCGTTCGACCCAGGATCACGGCAGCCTGGGCTCTGGTCACCGGCTCCTGCGGAAGGAAACAGAGTCCTTCCGCATTGAGCGAGCCCTGAATCAGCCCCAGAGATACGACGGCTTTTACACTGTCGTATGCCCAGGCAGGGATAGCTTCTCCGTCCAGAAAGCGCAGCTCAGTGGAAAAAGAGGAAGCATCGATCTTCAGCCATCGGCAAAGCATTACGGCAAATTCTGCCCGCGTGATCCTGCTGTCCGGATCGAAGTAGGCACTTCCATTCTCTGCCGGACGCCCGTTGACGACGCCCATTCCTTTCAGGTGATCCACAAAACTGTTTGCCCAATGACCGTCCATATCCGAAAAGGACGGCGCGGTAACTGTATTCAGGAGAAGGGACACGGAATTATAGTTGCCGCTTCGGTCCGCAGCCGTCAGGATCACGCGGGTGCCGAAGTCAGCAGAGGGGATCTCCGCACTGAGCAGGCCAGATGAAGGATCATATTCGAAGGGGTATGCCTGGCCGTCTGCTGTCAGCTTCAGCTGGGATTCCGGAAGGACGCCCTCCGCCAGATCCCAGATCTGCCCACTCAACTTTCCCAGAGATTCTTCCAGACGGATCACCGGAGCCTCCAGATCCGGCTCGGGCGTGCTGAAGATCATCAGCTGGTCAAGCCACAGGGTACCGCTGCCGCTGCCACCGATCCGAAGCGCCTGAATCCTGCCAAACTCACGGGTATTCACAAGAAACTGGGTCCATCCCGGATGATCCAGCTGCCCCAGAAGAATGGTGATCTCATCATGGACCGAATAGAGATTATTGCCGCTGCCGTCGCTGAGGATCCAAAAGCCGGCGCTGTCCCCCAGCTCCGTGGGGTACTCGTCGATCGGAATAGTAACGCTTCCGGCGGTGAGGTCGTAGTCCAGGCGCAGACTTCCGACGCCGTATTTCACCTTGTCCCGGTTGGATTCCGGCGACCAGGTAAGACCGGGGGCGCTGCCGGAAAAAGCTTGTTCAAAGTCCTCGGCACAGATCACCGTATCCGTGACCTGAATCTGCAGCCGGGTACTGACTTCCCCGATTCGGACAGTGAGATAGCCTGCGGCCGCCTTTTCCGTGGCGGTGAAGAGCCCGCTTCCATCGACGGCGCCGATCTCTCCTTCCGTGGTCCATTCATAGAGTTCATCCTGGGAGCAAACGGTCATTCCATTCCATACCGCCCTGACGCTCAGGGGGACAGCGGTGCCCGGCAGGATCCGAAGCCGCCTGATCACGCTTTGATCGTCTTCCCTTATGATGCTCAGTTCATCCGGCCTGTCGATCACCGGGATCCTCAGTAAGCCGCTGCAGCTTCCCCAGCGGACAGACACCGCAGCCTCTCCCGCAGACGCTGGAGCGACATACACACCGTTTTCATCCACGCTGCCGAGATCGCAGCTCCAATACAGCTCCTCCGGAAGCAGAGGCGCGCCGTTTTTGTCGCAGCCGCCGCAGGAAAAAACACAGCTGCTTCCGGCCAAAAGGACTTTTTCGTCACAATAGACGGCGACGATTTCCAGCTCCCCCGCAGCTTCTTTCGCCGCAGTCAGCACCAGAAACTGCGGCGTCTCCCGCAGATAACCAAGGGAAGGCATATTTCGGATCGAACAATCTTCTTCGCCGGGATACTGACAGCCAAACACGGTGGAAGCTCCGCCGTCCAGAGCGCCGCCCTCAACGCACCCCAGCTCCAGCAAGCGCTCCGCAACTTCGCGCAAAGTCAGGCCGATGGCGTAACCGGACTGCCGTCCGTCCGCCGTATACAGGATGACCGTTCCGTCCTCACGGATGCCGATGGCGGTTCTGGGCGCTTTATTTTTGTCGATTTCATCCAGCCCTGACAGCACTTCGCCTTCCGACAGGAGCGGGAACAGGCAGCCAAGGGCTTCCCTGCAGCCTTCAAAACGCTCGTCGTCGGCATGAACGCTTAAGGTCAGCGGTGTCCCCGGTTCCAGCTCGCCCAATCCGGCATGCTGCCATCGCTCCTCCGGGCCGGAATAACAAAGCAGCAGCTTTCCTTCTTCCAGCTGCGCAGCGGAATCCAGCTGCCGGATCTCACCGAGATGGCAGTGCAGCTCTCCTCCAACGGTGAGGATCTGCCCTTCCTCCGGAAGCAGCTCCACACAATAGTATTCCCTGTTCATGGGAACCTGCTCTCCCCATGCCGGGGAATACAGGCAAAACTCGCCGTCCTGATAATTCTTGTTCAGACTGAGTACGGAGCATTGGCTGTTTTCGGAAGTAAGGACCAAAGTGAGGCCCGGCTTTCCCAGGATCGCGCTGCCATCTTCCAGAAAGCCGAAGGAAGCGTTCCATGCGTCTGAAGAAATCAGTTCACCCTCATGGATCACGATACCCAGAGGCATGCCGGTCGCCATGACAAAGTAATCGCCGTTGATCCCCGCCAGGACGCGGCCCTCGGTGCCCTCGACAGCTTCAGGGAAAACCATTTTTTTGCGGATCGTATCCCCGTAAGACAGCTCCGGCCTGGCGCTTCCGCCGGGACGGTAGCTTATGTAATGCTCTGATTGCCGGGAGCCATTGTCAAAAACCGTCTCTGTGGAGAGAATGTCCGCTGTTACGGGCGTTTCCCGCTCCCAAAGGATACGATTGCAGGGGTCCTCCTCTGCGGCTGCGGCAGGAAGAAATGCACAGAGGATGGCAAGCGGCAGAAGCAAGGCAAGGATTCTTTTCAAGCTCATATTTTAACTCCAGAAAGGGTCTGCAGGCAATTTCCGATAACGGCAGCGTGATTTCCGTGATATGGCGAGTATAGCATAATCCGCAGTACCTGACAACCGACGGAATTTGCCGTTTATGGGCGAAACTGACGAAGACGCGGCAGGCTGCCGCGTCTTCATCGAAAAGGGGAAAGTATGAAAATAAGTGAGGACAAGCTATTTCGTTATGGGACTTGCCGCCTCCATCAGGCGGAAGGATATCTCTCCGATCTGACCGTCCCGGAAGATCCCCAGGGTCAGCCAGTCTCCGGCCTGCAAGCCGTTGATGACGGAGTACAATTCGCTGATCCCGCCGACTTCCCTGCCGTTCGCCGTAAGGATCAGATCCCCCCGCTGGAGGCCCGCTTCCGCTGCAGTGCTGTTCTCCTGCACGGAAGAGATATAGAGGCAGGTGGGATATTCATAGTAAGCGGCGTAAGCAGCCGGGAGCTCCGACACCGTAAGGCCGGAGGATGGACGCCCCGGGACAAAGCCGTTTTTCACCAGTTCGTCGATGATCCCTTTGGCTTCATGCATGGAGAGGGCAAAGCCGATGCCGCTGGTCTCCGGGAGCTGCGCCCCCATATCCGGGTTGACGCTGCCGATGATCTGACCGGACGCGTTCACCAAAGCGCTGCCGGAAGCAATATCACCCAGTTCCAGCCCAAACTGGAGTACCTCCAGGGAAAAACCGCGATAATCGAATGCAGGATTCACTGCAGATATCATCCCGCCGGTGATGTTCACCACATCGCCCACCGGATTGCCGACTACCGCAACGGTATCTCCCGCATAGACCCTTTCTCCGCTGAAGGTCGCCGTTTCCAGGACTTCTGCGTCGATTTTCAATAACGCCAGATCCGTCGCATAGTCCAGCCCGAGGATATAGGCGCTGTAAACAAGTCCGTTCAAAGTCACCTGTATCTCAGACGCGCCGGAAATGATGTGCGTGCTGGCGATCAGTGCGCCATCTTCCGACATCACGATCACAGCGCCGCTGCGGCTTCTTCCGACGCTGTCGACAGCCTTCACCACGCCGACAGAGGGCGCGCAGCCGGCATAAAGCTGTTGAAAACTCAACTCTCCGTTTTGCGTGGCGGGAGACATGCGCAGCGCTTCGCCGCTCCATTCAAAACGATCCTGCCCGTCCGTGATGGGAGGCGTATTCACGGCAGGCCGGGATGATCCCGGTTCCTCCAAGCGGACGATGGGTTTTCGGTCGCTCCTCCGGACAAGCTGCACGGATATGCCGTTCTCATGCCGCTCAACAGAGAGCGACAGCCGAAGGACCAGCACGCAGAAAGCAGCTGCCGCCGCCAGAAGGATCAGAGCGCCTGCGATCACCGGAGCGACGGCGTTGTGTGACTTCCCTTTCCGGTTCTTTGTTTTCTCAGGAGCGGTGAAACCGGAGCAAAACTGATAACTCCCGTTTTCCGCCGGCGCGGTATATGCACTTGTGTCCTGTTTTAGCTCCTTATCGTCAGACATGTCAGCCTCCGTTGCTGCGTCCAGTATAAGCAGAGCCCAAGGGCAATGTGTGAACGCTGTGTAAAAGAACTGTAAATGAAACGGTGCAGGATCCCGGCGCGTACTAAAGGGAGATGATCGTCATGGAAAACCGGAACTCCGTCTCTCCGTCCTTGGAGCGGACCCAGATATTTTCCCCCATCCGGTCCAGTATGGTTTTTACGAGATACAGACCGAGTCCGACGCCGTCCCGGTCAAGGCTGCGGGAGCGGTCCGACTTATGAAATCGGTCGAAGATCATGGGAAGCTCAGCCTGGGGTATGGTCTCTCCCCGGTCCGTAATGGATATATAGGCTTTGCCGTTTTGTTTGTAGAGGTTGATATCCAGCTGACTCCCCTTGTCTGCGAATTTCACCGCATTGTCCAGGATATTGTAGATCACTCTTGCGAAGTCGTCGCCGATGCCTCTGCACAGGACAGGATCCTCGGGGATCTCGGCGTTAAGGGTAAGCTTTTTCTCCTCCATGCGGTTATACAGGTTCGTGATCGTGACGCGCAGCACTTCGGTCGCGTCAAAGACGGAGCTAAAAGCTTCCTTTTTATCCTTCAACCGGCTGATATCCAGCATCTGATGCACCAGACGGTTGAGCCGCTTCGTCTCGCTGGAAATGATGGAAAGATACCTTGGCGCGTTTTCCATGGGGATCGTCCCGTCCAGCAGACCGTCCGCAAATCCGGAGATCGTCGTCATGGGCGTTTTCAGCTCGTGGGACACGCTGGATATGAACTCCTTGCGCCGTTCTTCGGAGCTTTCCAGCGCATCCGCCATTTGATTGAAGGCATCGCAAAGCTCCCCCACTTCGTCCGAGCGGCCCCTGGGGTTGACGCGAACGCTCAGATTTCCTTTTGCAAACTGCCGGGCCGCAGCGACCATTTCCTTCAGAGGCGCCGTCTCTCTGCGGATGGAGATCACGGAAACGGGAATGGCGATCAGCAGGGTAAAACAGCCGGTCACCAGCAGCATCGTCGTAAACCGGCGCCAGAGCTGCCACACCGCACCGATCTCGGCGGCGACAAACACATAGCCGGTCTGTTCGCCGTCCCGATGCAGGATAGGCACCGCCGATACATAGCGTTTTTCCTGGTAGAAGCCGGAAAGATCCGTCAGCTTGCGAAAGCCCGTTTCTTCCTGTATCATAGTCAGGTAATCGCTCGGAAGAATTTGCCCAATGTGCTCACAGGTCACCAGCGCATCGGAGCAGATCACCACTTTGCCGGAATTGTCACATATAAATATGTGAAGCCCTGTTGCCCGGGAAATGGAAGCGGCCTGGAGGCTCAGTTCCCAGTTCTCCGCATCCGAGGTTTCTCTGACGGCAGCAGCCACATCGGCAACTACGTTGGCAGTCGAGTCCAGCACCGTCTGCCTCTCCCGGATCACGTAAGTATAGCACACAGCGGAAAAGGAAAGGCTGAGGATCAGAAAGCTGAAAACCACCATGCCCGCGCTGAGCAGGATGTTGCGGGTCTGGACATTAGTTCTCATTTTTCGGGGAAGGTCTCAAACTTATAGCCCACGCCCCATACCGTGGACAGAGCCCAGCGGGGGCTGACGCCTTCCAGCTTCTCGCGCAGGCGCTTGATATGCACGTCCACCGTTCGGGAATCCCCGAGGTAGTCGAAACCCCAGACTTCATCCAGGAGCTGATTCCGGGTATAGACCCGATTGGGCGAGGAAGCCAGATGATACAGAAGGGCCATTTCTTTCGGCGGCGTGTCGATCTTCTTCCCGTCCACGATCAGCTCGTAGGAATCCATATTGATCTCCAGCCTGTCAAAGCGCAGGATCTGATCCTGATGCTCCTCTTCTTTCCCCGTTCTTCGCAGTACGGCATGGATGCGGGCCAGCAGCTCCTTGACTTCAAAGGGTTTTGTAATGTAATCGTCGGCTCCCAGCTCCAGGCCATGAACTTTGTCGTCCGTTTCTTCTTTCGCGGTGAGCATGATGATGGGGGTCTTGTCCGTTTTGCGGATCATGCTGCAAACCTGCCAGCCGTCTATGACCGGAAGCATCAGATCCAGCAGCACCAGATCCGGGGCATACTCCCGAAATGCCTGGATGCCGCTCCCCCCGTCTCCTGCGGTCATTACTTCAAAACCGTCCTTCTCAAGATAGATCCGGATCAGATCTGCAATATTCCCGTCGTCTTCCACAACGAGTATTTTCTTCTGCATCCTTCTCCCTCCTTCGGACTATGATAATATAGTATATCATGTTTCCCCGGTGAATGGTAAACAAATCGTAAATTCACCTAAACGGAAAGAGACCCGGGAACACAGGGTTCCCGGGTCTCAGGATTACAGTCAAACTTACTTGATCTCGACGGTGGCGCCGACTTCCTCGAGCTTCTTCTTGAGCTCTTCGGCCTCTTCCTTGGCAACGCCTTCCTTGATCTTGGCAGGAATGCCCTCGACGAGAGCCTTGGCCTCGGCCA
>JAEEGG010027824.1_pt1 | contig 10684 bp, 3 predicted proteins | sample 9134161 | NCBI WGS metagenome assembly JAEEGG01 (sample SAMN16246543, study PRJNA631951) | gut metagenome | biome: gut microbiome; feature: rumen; material: CR-attached | host: Bos | place: Iran: Karaj | collected 2018-10
CATTACAAAAAAAATGCCAACTGGAGAACAAATCCAGTTGGCACTTCTTAACGTCCTTAGAATATATATGTTCTTATGTTATTATGTCTTAAAGAACAGTTATTATGTCTAAGAAAAATATGTCCTTATGTTACTATGTCTTAAAAAACATTTATTATGTCTTAAAAGAACAGTTACTCTGTCTCAGGCACTTACTTCACCATGAACTTCTTACCGTCCTTGATGTACAGGCCCTTGGCAGGAACGCCCTTCACCTGCACGCCAGAGAGTGTGTAGATAGCGCCGGTAGCCTGCATTTTGGCATTCACTGAAGTGATGCCCACCGACTCGTTGACACCAGAAGCCGTAGAAGCATACTTATAGATGACCAGATTGTCGAACCAGCAGCGGCGGTCGGCATTGTTGTAGTTAGAACTCAGCACGAACTTCGTGATCTTGTTGTCATCCAACTTGCTCAGCGGCATGAGTGCACCAGTGCAGGTGCCGTTCTTTCCGTTCACCACAGTACCCTGCATAGTCTGAGCCTTGTAGTCAACAATCAAGTCGAACGAAGACTTGTTGCTTTCCACATAGATAGCATCGTTAGAAGCTTTACTTGAACCAATACCTGTTACGTATTTGAGAAGGTCAAGACCCTCATTGGCATCGTTGTTGAAATCGTTGTATTCCACAGTGCCATTATATCTGTTGATATTGAATCCGGCTACGCGCTCACCAGCAGCATTCTGCAGTTGGATATTCAGGAAGCATTTGTTGAGGTTACCCACATAGAGGTCAAATTGCACACGCAGCACATCGTCGTCGGTCACAGCTTCAGGCAGGTTCACCGTACCAGCGGTGTTGCCCACACGCAGCACATCGGGGAATAAGAGTTCTTCACCAGAAAGCCAACCCATAGCATAGGTGGTAGCGGTGGTAGTAGAGTAGGTCTTTTCCTCCTCGTTGTAAGAGAATCCGCTCAGTATGAAGTCCATCTGGCCAGCTTCACCCTTGGTCACGAAGCCAGAAAGTGTAGATTCGGTTTCATCAGTAGCCTCGGTATAGACAGCCTCAACGCCCTTAGAGAAGTCAATGCTGACGATTGGCACCAGGTCGGGCACGCTGTTGACAAATGTTTCCTCGGCGGCTTTCAGAGTCTCGATAGCCTGAAGGATAGCAGCCTCGTCGGCCACGCGTGTAGCATCGGTACTGTTGGCCTTCATATTATCGAGCACTTGCTGTGCATCATTAATAGCAGTCTGGAAGGTGTTCTTGTCGCCACCCTGGTTCATGTCATCGTCGCGAATGGCCTCGGCCGTTTCAATCTCAGCCTGCAAGTCAGCGAATGGCTTATTTTGAGCCACAACATAGTTAATGGCATATTGATAGCCGCGTACCACCTGATACTGCAACAGGTTACCGTCGGCATCGTAGAGCTCTACACCGTTATATTTAGCCCAGTCCTCCAGTTCCTCATTGGTAGCAACGCCGGCATCCTCACCATCGGCAGTCACCCAACCCTTCGAAATCACTTCATTATAGTAAGGATCCCACTGGTCGAGTGCACGCTGAAGCGAGTCCTTCTCCCAGCGGTAGTTGTTGTCGCTCTGCATCTCAATCACACGATTACGGTTGTTGACGGCAGCATTCCACTGAGCGATGAAAGTGCTCCACTTCATCTTGCGATCAATGATATCCTGAAGATCGCCAAACGAACGAATCTCCACATTCTTCACGAACACAGCACCATTGCCGGTCTTTGCAGGGAAGAACACGCCAGCCGAGAAGGCCTCGCCCTCAGCAATCTCGCCCACCATATAGACTTTCTTCGTGTTGGGGCCGGCAGCTATCTCACCAATCCGATACACGCCATTGCCGATGAACAACTCAGCATCGTCGCGTGTCTGGTTGAAGTTGAAGGTCCATGCATTGCTCGGGCAGCTGGCCACACGCACCTCAGCCGAGATGTAATACTTACCAGCTGGGAAGTACTCGTTGACAAAGCTCAGTCTGTGTTCGCCCAGGTCGTAGTTACCCTGAATAGCGGCATTAATGTAGTCAATGAAGTCGGGGACCTCGTCACTATTGGCGCGATGCGCCCAGCGTCCACCCTCCAGCTTCAGGTTAGTGTATCTGGAAGGGCCATTGGTATCACCATTGTTCCAAGTAATCAGTGAGGGGAAGTCGATACCGTTTAATTGGTCGTTCATGCGCGTTGAGCTGGCATCCATGAATGCTGTCAGTCCTTCGTCGAACGACTGCATCATTTGATCAGCATTTCCGATATCGTCGAAATCACATCCTTCAGGATCTCCATTCAGGCCTTTGACGATATAGTCATAGACACCGCCTACGAACTCTTCACGTGCAGTAGCCGCAGCATCTGTGTTGAAGTTTGCATCAGCCAGAATCTTGTTGGCAAAATCCACCTTGCGGCGTGCGATACGGTCGTCATAGACTTCCATGACTGTGTTGATGGAGAAGTTGGTAATCATCGTTCCGGTAGCCAGCTTCTCGAAGTGCATGACAAGCTGCTGTCCCTCATCAGGAGTGAACACGAACGAAACGGTCTGCCACTCAGTGGTGATGTTGAATGCCGTAGCCACGTTCACTACAGGAGCTTCGTCTGTAGAAGCTGCATGAGTCAGCGAACCGTCGGCGTTCAGGAAGAAGTCCATGTAGTTGCTGCCTACAGTCGTTCCTACAGTTGATGTAGCGGCACTCTCGCCCTTAATCATGAACGACACGATGTAGGTCTGGCCACCATACAAGCCGCCCCATACATTGCAGATAGGCTCATCGGCGGTAGCACCCTGGCTCTGCAGCACGGTCTCACCATTGGGGCCTTCACCGTCAGAAGGTTTCCAAGTAGTAGCACTCACTTCCTCGATAGCGGTCAGTCCGCACCAGCCACCTACATTCAGGCCTTCGGCAAACGTACTGTTCTGAACGGTGTTCTCACCCGTAACCTTCAGTCTTTGCGTGGCGGTATAAGCATACTCTCCCACCTCAAAAGCGAAGGAGCTGACTGCACTCACCATAGCAAGAGCTGCTAAAAGTAGTCTTTTTTTCATAATTGTTTTTTTTTGATTAGTAAATAAAAAGTAAAAAAATCTCGTTGTCTAAGTAGGTTCGTACCTTGTGTATGCCGACACTGCACTAATGCATTGAAAGTCGGCCTAATGCACATATAACACCGCAAAAATACTGCATTTTTGTGATACGTATCTATGTTTTCTGCTTTTTTACCCGTTTATTTTTGATTTTTTAACGAGAATGTCGTTAGGTCGATGAATTCCAGAAAAGGCAAAGCTGAAGGTCTGATATGACATTGACCCTTCTGTCATCTATGGGTCATGAAATAAAATTTTGGCCAAAATTGAAAGAATAATAGCCAAAATTCTACCAATAATGGCCATAATTCTTCGTGATGATGCCTGAGAAACTCCCATTTCTTTTCTCGACTATTATATAATTTATAATGTTCGCGAACATTATTTATATTATATATGAGGACTTTAGACTTTAGACTTCAGACTTTAGACTTCAGACTTCAGACTTTAGACTTCAGCCTTCAGGCTAAAGGCTTAGTTGCCTTTTGTGATAGTTTTTGCAGCTCTTCCGATTTCAAAAATTGCGGTTTGCTGCCAATAATTATAGATAGTTTTTTTGGTCGTTTCATTTTTTTTTAGTTATTTTGCACTTTGAACCAAAAGACTGACTACTGATATTTCGAAATAAAACAAATAAAATTAGCTAATAACCATCTTATGAAGAAAATCTTTTTCTGTGTCTCTCTCGTGTTGACGGGATTGATGTCCTCTTGCGTAGATAAGTACGAAGAGGTAGATGCGGACAGTCTGCCGGAATGGCTCGGCTCAAGCATCTATGCGGAATTGGAGAATCCAGGGACGTCTGGTCTTACGGGCACTTTCTCGACTTATCTACGGCTGATCAAAGACCTCGGTGAATCTGAGACGCTGAGCCGTACTGGTTCGAAGACAGTGTTTCCTGCCAATGACGCTGCCTTCGCGCGATTCTTTAGTAACAATGAATGGGGAGTGAGTAGCTATGAGCAACTGTCTATCGGACAGAAGAAGCTGCTCCTTTATTCGTCTATGCTTGACAATCCACTGCTGCTCCAGTTGCTGCCTAACGTGTCGAACGGTACGGCAGAGCCTATGAACGGTATGGCACTGAAGCACTCTACCAACGTGAGTGTCATCGACTCTGTGCAGCACATGACCCGTGAGCAGATGCCTGCCAACAACGCTTACTGGTCGCCCTATTATGGCACAGGCATCGACGTGGTAGCAGACGCAACCCGTCCCATGATGGTGCACCTCACCCGTGAGTTTATGATTAGTAACGGCATCACCAATACCGGTGCCAACAGCGACTTTGAGATTCTGACAGGTACTCCTTATCCGCAGAGTGGCAAGGCTGCTTATATTTTCAATGATGCAGTGGCAGTGGCCGACGTGACCTGCCAGAATGGCTATATCCACCAGATGCAGGATGTGGTTGTTCCTCCTGGCAATATGGCTCAGGTGCTGCGCCGCAAGGACAACACCCACTTGTTCAGCCGTATCCTCGACTACTTCGCTGTACCCATCGCTGTGCCCAAGGTGACGAACAACTATGCCGAGTGGGCACGCAACCAGGTGCCAGCAGCTCCCGAGAAAACCATCTATGCGCTGCGCTATCTGAGCAGTCGCTCGTATGACAGCGAGCTGTCGTCTGAGACCAGTCTGACCCGTATGAATGGTAATAACGTGAGCAACGTGCTGAACTTCGACCCGGGCTGGAACCAGTACTATCCGAAACCCGCTAATTCATCGGGTGGCATCGACTATTCCATCATGGATATGGGTGCATTCTTCGTACCCAGTGATCAGGCCATGATCGAGTACTTCACACAGAAGAGTGCCACCCAGAAAGGTCCTGGTGCTTATCTGATTGACATCTACGGAGCCTATCCCGGCGAGCAGAACACCGCTGCCAATCTGCCAGTGAACCTTGACTCGCTGCACTCAAAGAACCCGCAGGTGCTCACTGCTTTCATCAACAACCTGATGAAGGCATCGTTCATAGGCTCAGTGCCCAGCAAGTTCGAGGCCGTGCTCAACGATGCCTCTGAGAACATGGGTCTGCACATCGACTCCATCAACCGCAAGAGCGATGGCAAGTACGACATCACCTTTGCCAACAACGGTGCTATCTACGTGATGAAGACCCTCTATGCTCCTGACGAGTACAATGCTGTACTGGCACCCGCTTCGGTCTATCCCGACATGCGCGTCATGAACTGGGCTGTTCAGGACCACGGCAGCAGTTCGGATGCCGACTACCACTTGGATGCCGACTTCAAGTACTACCTGCTCTCCATGAGTTCCAACTATGCCTTCTTCATCCCCGACGACCCCGCCTTCGATCTCTATTTCCTCGATCTTGCCTCGCTGGGCCATCGCGAGAACAATAATGTCAACGGTCGCATACTGCCCGACGTGCTTCACTTCACATACGATGCTACCCGCAAGTCTGAGCCGAAGCTTCAGTGCGAACGCTACTATTATAACATGGAGACCGGAGCTATTGAGGGATCACCCCGTTCAGAACAAATCAAGAACGTGCGCAGCCAGCTCGTCGATCTCATGAACTTCCATACCGTGGTGCTCCCCTCCGACAGAGTGAACAATTCGCTGGTGTCTATGGGCTACAACGGCAATCACTACTATAAGACCAAGCATGGCGGTGAGATCTATGTTGACGGTCACCAGATGAACGGTCGTGTGATGTCAGGCCCGCAGATTGACAACCCCACGCAGTTCCCCGCTCCACAGATCACACAGATCTATCCCGAGAAGAACGGTAATGCCTATCGTCTGAACCGCGTCATACAGTCGCCTATCAACAGCGTCTATAAAGTGCTGAATAATAATACCAACTTCCAAGAGTTCCTTGGTCTTTGCAATGACCTTGCCACCTCCGAAGTACTGGAGTGGGTGGGCATCTCCGGTGAGCGTAAGGATGCTTCTGGTAAGGCTGACCCTAACTATCCCTGCGAGCAGGACAACTACACCATCTTCACTACCGACTATCGCGTGGGCTCTTCCTGCATAGAGAGTGCTTGCTTAGACTACAACGTGAAGATGTTCAATACCTATAACTATACGCTCTTCGCCCCCGACAACACCGCTATGACAAAGGCCTACGCTATGGGTCTGCCCAAGTGGTCGGATGTGACCAGTCTCTACACGCAGTACAAGGACGAGACCGAAGAAACGCAGGCAGTGATTGATGCCAAGGCTTCTGCCCGTGAAATGATTGAGACCATCCGTGCCTTCATCCGCTATCACTTTGTCACCGGTTCGGTCTATGCCGACAACGTGATTGACCTGTCATCACCCCGTGTGAAGACGATGACCTCCGACGACATGGGCGTAGCACTCGAGTTGCGCATCACCGGTTCGGGCGGCATGATGAACATTGCCGACGGATATAGCGGACACACCGTTACCGTCAATGCCAACGACGGCTCGAAACTGAGCAATCAGATGACGCGCGAGTTCTGGTACAACGCCAAAGCACTCAATGCCACGTCAATCACCACATCGTCGTTCTGCGCCGTCCATCAGATTTCTGAACCGCTCTGTCCCAACTCCAACGGAAAGTATGGTTCAAGCGCAGCATCGCGTAAGCGTTAACCACACAAAGCAAACAATCAACGCTAATTGACCTATTAATATATGAATATCAAGAAATTTTTGTTTATAGCCCTATCGTGTGTCATCAGTCAGATGGCGATGGCACAGGGAGCCCGCATATCAGGTACGCTGAGCGATGCCGAAGGCCCAATCATGATGGGTAATGTGGTGGAGGTCGATGCCAACAACCGTATCGTCTCGGCCACGCAGACCGACTTCAACGGTAACTTCTCCATGCAGGTGAAGAGCACCAAGAACAAGTTGAAGTTCTCGTATGTGGGCGACAAGACAAAGGTCATGCCCATTGGGACACAGACCACCTTTAAGGTGACCCTCCAACCGGAGAACACCGTGCTGAAGGAAGTGACCGTGAAAGGACGCCGCCAGAACTCAGGCGGACTGAACATTGCCAAGAAGGAAATCACCGTGGCCTCGCAGACCATGAACATGGAGTCGGTGGAAGGTCTGGCCTTCACCTCGGCTGACGAGGCTCTGCAAGGTGAGATTGCCGGTCTGGATATCGTGTCGAACTCAGGTAACCTGGGTGCCGGTTCGCAGATGCGTCTGCGTGGTGTCACAACCCTCAGTGCCAATGCCAACCCGCTCATCGTGGTAGATGACAAGATCTTCGACAACCCCGATGAAGACTTCGACTATGCCAATGCCGACGAGGAGCAGTACTCCTCACTACTCTCGGTCAACGTGGAGGATATTGCCAACATCGAGGTACTGAAGGACGCCGCTGCTACGGCTGTGTGGGGTTCGAAAGGTGCCAACGGTGTGATCAAGATTACCACCAAGCGCGGTAGCCGTGGTAAACCTCATGTCAACTTCTCCTATAAGTTCACAGGTACTTGGCAGCCCGATGGCTACAAGCTGCTGGATGGTGACCAGTACACCATGCTGATGAAGGACGAGTTCTATCGTGCCACGCAGAGCTCGACCAGTACCACCGACATCAATGAGCTGAACTACAAGCGCTCATGGGGCGAGTATGAGAACTGGAACAACAACACCGACTGGGTGAAGGCAGTGCAGCAGTTTGGTGCCATGCACGACTTCAACCTCAACCTCACCGGTGGCGGTCAGAAGGCTACCTTCCGTATCTCGGCAGGCTATAAGCATCAGTCGGGTTCTATCATCAAGCAGAAGTTCCAGCAGTTCACCACACGTATGGCACTCGACTATAACGTGTCGGACCGCATCCGCTTCCTGACCAACTTCGCTCTCACTTATACGAACAACAACAAGAACTACGAGGGCAGCATCAATGGTACGAGCTATCCTTCGCTGCTCGCCATTGCGCAGAACATGGCTCCGAACATGAGCATATACCGCCAGAATCCTGACGGAACGGATACGGGCGAGTACTATCTCATGAATCCTTATAAGCAAGGTTTCACACCAGACGATGGCCCCTATCTGAGCTATGAGTTACGCAACTTCCACACAAGTCATTATGCCAACCCGGTAGCTGTGGCTAACATGGCTTGGGTGCACGACAAAACTTATCGTCTGACCCCTGACTTCACCATCAAGTACGAAATTCTGGGTACTGAAGCAGAGAGAAGCCGTCTGACCTTCAACGGTCGTGTGGACTTCGATATCTTCGCTGAGAGTAAGCCTACCTACCGTCCTGCTGCACTTTCGACACAGGACAACTGGACCACCAATGACTATAACGTCAGTACGAACTATGAGTACAACCGCATGAAGATTGGCGGACGTGCAGAACTGGTGTTCACTCCTTATTTCGAGAACCGCGACTGGTCGGCCACGATGTTGCTGCGCTATGAGATGAGTACGCAGAACAGCACCACACAGACCGTCAGTACCTCGCACCTGCCCAACGGCATCACATCGCCTACGGTTCCCGGCTTCCTGATTGAGGGAAATACCAACAGCAGCAACTCGCGTTCCAACTCACAGAACATTCTCTACAACGGACACGTGTCCTACAAAGATGGTCGCTACGCGCTGGGCTTCTCGCTCCGTGCCGATGGTGACTCGAAATTCGGCCCCTCTAACAAGTGGGCATATTTCCCCGGTGTCTCACTCCGCTACAACATCCATGAAGAGCCCTTTATGAAATGGTCGAGAAAAGTCATCTCTATGCTGGGTCTGCGTGCCTCTTGGGGTATCGTGGGTCGTGCACCGGACAAAGACTACCTGTTCTTCGAAGCCTATAACACCTCATACGGTAACTACGGTAAAGGTAACGACAAGGAGGCTACTGCCGTCCTGGAGCGCCTGAAACTGGGCGACCTGCGCTGGGAGAAGACACAATCGTACAACCTGGGCTTCAACCTCGGTATTTGGGACGACCGCTTCGAGATTGACTTTGACTACTATTATAAGAATACAACCGACCTGTTGCAGGGACTCTCTATCCCCTCTATGGCTGGTTACACTTCACTGGCATACGCAAACGTAGGCCGCATGACCAACCAAGGTTGGGAGCTCAACTTCACCGCCAAGAAGTTCGTGAAGTGGGGTAAGTTCTCAGCCGACCTGGGATTCAACATCGCCCAGAACAGCAACCTGCTGAAGGAAATGGACGAGAGCGTGCTCAATTCCATCAACGGCAACACGTGGGATGCCACCGTGCGTGGTAACGTGACATCTGGTTCACAGCATGGCTATCCCATTCGTGTGCAGCTGAACAACTCGCTGGGTTCAATCTACGGCTTCCGCTATAAGGGCGTTTACCAGTATGGCTATGACTACTTGGAGAACTACCGCAAGGAGCACAACCTGACGAATGCGCAGTATGAAGCTTGGATCAACGACTTCCTGGCCAGTGGCAAGACGGCTCCCGTGGCTGTGGGCTCCGATGGCAAGGTGATTATGACCAGTACTGGCGAACCTCAACGCCTCGTTTACAACTACGAGTCGAACGGAACCGGTGGTTCGACCACCTATAAGTTCCAGGGTGGTGATGCCATCTATCAGGACATCAACCACGATGGACAGATCAACGCACTCGACGTGGTCTATTTAGGCAACTCACTGCCGAAAGTGAACGGTGGCTTCAACCTCACGCTGCGCTACGGCAACTGGAAGGTGACGGGCCGTTTCAACTATCGTTTCGGCAACAAGATCGTGAACCTGGCTCGCATGAACCTGGAGACCATGTCGGGCACCTTCAACCAGAGCGCCACTACGAACTATCGTTGGCGTCAGGATGGCGACGTGACCCCCATGCCGCGTGCCGTGTATGTGTCTGGCGATGCTTCGCCTTACAACTACCAGGGTAGTGACCGCTACGTTGAAAACGGTAGTTTCGTGCGCTTCCAGAACCTGCAGGTGTCTTACACCTTCCCCAAGAAGCTCATCAAGAGCTGGGGCCTGAACAACTTGCAGATTTATGGCTCTATGAACAACCTGTTCGTGTGGACAAAGTACAGCGGCATCGATCCTGAGGTGTCGGCCACGGGTTACTATCCTGCACGCGACCAGTCGAAGACTCCGCGCTCGAAGCAGTTCACTATGACGGTGAACGTAGGCTTCTAAGAACCCACCCCCTCCCAAGGGAAGGGGAGTAGTTCAACAATACAAAAGGAAAAGAAATCAGTAAATTAATATAAATATGAATATACATATCATATCAAAGAAAATAAGAACGTCGTTTCTTGGGTTCTACGGTATATTAGTCCCCCTCACCTTGGGAGGGGTCGGGGGTGGGTTGCTCTCGTCGTGCCTCGATACCGTCATCTTGCCCGATGATATCACCGTTGGTGAAGACTTCTGGAAGAGGAAGAGCGACGTGGCCCTGATGGTGAATGCAGCATACGAAGGTATGACATTGCAATATTCTGATCACAGTACGAGCGAAAGCAAGTACATCAGTGGCAATGTCATTGAGAACCTGATTGTATGGTCGGCCCGTTCCGACGAATTCATACAGGCAGAGAGCCCTGAGGGTGCCATCCCCAATGCACTTGCCGAGGTGCTGTCGGCCAGCACACAGGTGACCAACCGCTACGCGAATTGGAGCC
>JAEEGG010027826.1_pt1 | contig 10684 bp, 5 predicted proteins | sample 9134161 | NCBI WGS metagenome assembly JAEEGG01 (sample SAMN16246543, study PRJNA631951) | gut metagenome | biome: gut microbiome; feature: rumen; material: CR-attached | host: Bos | place: Iran: Karaj | collected 2018-10
CTTTGTGGGGAAAAGGAGCCGCAGCACCGAAAACGGAGTATTTCAAGCAAGAGAATTTCTAAGAGCTTGGAATACGGAGTCAACGGGGCTTGCGGCGACGCGTCCCCCCGTCTCCACCAGAATAGTAGAATGCGTTTAATACAATCGGAATTAGTTTTTTTGTATTTAGAATAGTAGTAAATATGTTTTTGTATCGCGTGGTTTTTTAAACGTTTTCGAACGCCTGCGCGAGGTCGCCGATTATGTCGTCGATGTGCTCAGTTCCGATCGAGAGGCGGATGGTGCTTTCGGATATTCCCGAAGCCGCGAGTTCGTCGCCGGTAAGCTGCGAGTGGGTCGTCGTCGCGGGGTGGATCACGAGCGACTTGACGTCAGCAACGTTTGCGAGCAGCGAGAAGAGCTTCAGGCTGTCGATAAAGCGGAACGCCTCGTCGCGGCCGCCCTTGATCTCAAACGTGAAGATCGAGCCGCCGCCGTTCGGGAAATATTTTTCATATAAAGCGTGGTCGGGATGATCCGCGAGGCAGGGGTGGTTGACCTTGGCGACCTTCGGGTGGTTTACGAGGTACTCGACCACCTTTTTTGTGTTTTCGGCGTGGCGTTCGATGCGCAGACTGAGCGTTTCGGTGCCCTGAAGCAGCAAAAACGCGGCAAACGGCGAGATGCAGGCGCCCTCGTCGCGGAGCAGGATCGCGCGGATGTAGGTGACGAAAGCGGCAGGGCCGGCGGCGTCTGTGAATTTTACGCCGTGGTAGCTCGGGTTGGGCTCGGAGATCCACGGATAGGCGCCGCTTGAGGACCAGTCGAATTTGCCGCTGTCGACGATTATGCCGCCGAGGGTCGTTCCGTGGCCTCCGATGAACTTTGTCGCGGAGTGGACTACGATGTCGGCGCCGTGCTCGATCGGACGGATCAGGTAGGGGGTGCCGAAGGTGTTGTCGATAACGAGCGGGAGGCCGTGGCGGTGGGCGATAGCGGCGATCGCGTCGATGTCGGGAATGTCAGAGTTGGGGTTGCCGAGCGTCTCGATGAAAACGGCCTTCGTATTGGGCTTGATCGCGTTTTCGACTGAAGCGAGGTCGTGAACGTCGACAAACGTTGCGTCGATTCCGTACATCGGCAGGGTGTGGGCGAAAAGGTTCGCGGTGCCGCCGTAAATCGTTTTCTGCGCGACTATGTGTTCGCCTGAACGGGCGAGAGCTTGAATCGCGTAAGTTATCGCAGCGGCGCCTGAGGCTACCGCAAGACCCGCTACGCCGCCCTCAAGAGCTGCGATACGCTGCTCGAAAACGCCCTGGGTACTGTTTGTGAGCCTTCCGTAGATGTTCCCGGCGTCGGCGAGGCCGAAACGGTCGGCGGCGTGCCTGCTGTTGCGGAAAACGTACGAGGTTGTGGCGTAGATCGGAACCGCGCGTGCGTCTGAGGCAGGGTCGGGCTGCTCCTGGCCAACGTGGAGCTGGAGTGTTTCGAATTTATAGTTTGCCATAACGATTCTCCTTTCTGAAGAGAGGGGGTTGGTATAATTTCGTAAGTATACGCCTATTTGCATACTATGTCAATAGGTAAATAGCGAAAAAGTTAAATTACAAAAACGAAATGCACGGAAGGCGGGTCAGACCGCGTGCTTTTCGCGGTACTCCTTCGGGGTGACGCCGGTGAACTTTTTGAACGTGCGCGTGAAATGACTTTGCGACGAAAAGCCGAGATAGAGGGTGACTGCCGAAATGGGCTTGCCGGAATACCGGAGGAGCTTTTTCGCCTCCGCGATTTTCTGGCTCATTATGAAATCCGAAAGATTAATGCCGGTTTCTTTTTTGAAGTCTGTAGAGAGCCTGCTGCGGCCGCGGAAAAGGTGTTTTGCGACGTCCTCCACGGTAACCGGCTCGGAGAGGTGGCGACGCACGTAGTTTGAGATCTCGGCAGCGAGCTTTGACGCGTTATTTCCGAGATGAAGCTGGCCGACGCGCTCCGCGTAGTCGAAAACGAGGCGGTACATGAGGTTGGTGATGCTCTCGACGTTATTGAGGGCCTCGCACGTTTGAATGTACGCGTCGGAAAGCGAGAGGGCGTCTTCCGCGTCAAGTCCGCCGTGAATGGCTGAGCGCGATACAAGAGTCGCAGTCACAACGAACGTGTTTTTGGCCTGGCGGAGCTGGTCCTTCGCGATTATTCCGCCGCTGACCGCGGGAACGTGAGAGAGCATCTCCTTAAGTGCCGCAGTGTTTCCGGTCCTGACCAGGTAGAGGAGAGACTCCTCGACACTCATCGTACTGTGAACGCCCTCCGAAAAGCTGAACCCGTCGGCGATTCTGATTGTCCTTTCCGCCTCGTCCTCATCGAACCTCGCCTTTAAAAGCTCCTGCTCCGAGCCGTAGATGACGATGTCCTCGAGGGAGATTTTTTCGCCTTCGTTTAGCATAAAATTGACAAGGCAGAGAAGCTGGAGGAGCTGCATCAGGGTGGTTTTAGGGATCTTTTTCACCGCTTCCAGGAACTCTTCGGTTCCGGCACGGGGGACGCCTGCCTGAAACGCGACTGTGCGGAGATCCTCGTCAAGCGCCGGGACCTGGCGCGCGGGTCCTATAACGAGCTTGAGGGTTCCCGAGTTGACGACGCCGTAGTAGTCGAAAAAAGGCGTGACAAAATACCCGACGTGGTTCTCGATTTTCGCGAACCCGTCTCTGTGGAGGACCGCGGGGTCGAACGGCAGCCTGATCACCGAGTAGAAGCTGATCTGCTCACCGTTTTTAAAAAGTCTGACCGGGAGGCCGGATATGTTGCCGATATGTTCGCAAATGTAGGAAAAATCAGATTTTTGCATAATCGTCTCCTTTTGAAACGATTATATCAAAAATGAAACAAATGTGCAAGAATTAAAAGCCCGAAAAGGGTATGATACAATCACGACAGATTTCGGAAGGACACTGCGAAAAAATGAACGACATTATAAACAAACTCACGGTGGAGGAGAAGATCGCGCTTGTTTCGGGAACGGACTTCATGCACACGAATCCGGTCCCGCGCCTCGGGATCCCTTCACTCTGCATGGCGGACGGGCCTCACGGACTGCGCAAACAGATTGCAGGCGGCGACAACGGGGTTTCGCAATCGGAACCCGCGACATCGTTTCCGACGGCTGCGGCTACAGCTTCGAGCTGGAATCCGGAAAACACACGCAAAATGGGCGAGGCGATCGCGAAGGAGTGCAGGGCATACGGCGTCAACGTGCTGCTCGGGCCGGGCGTCAACATCAAAAGGAATCCGCTCTGCGGCAGGAACTTCGAGTACTTTTCCGAGGACCCGTTTCTTGCGTCGGAGATGGCGATAGGCGAGGTTCAGGGCGTTCAGTCGCAGGGCGTCGCGGTCTCGGTCAAGCATTTCGCGCTCAACAACAGCGAGAATTACCGTTTTATGGGCAACTCGGTCGTCAGCGAAAAGGCCATGCGCGCGATCTACCTGAAGGTTTTCGAGAGGATCGTAAAAAAGGCGCATCCGGCGACGCTGATGTGCGCGTACAATCAGATCAACGGCGTTTTCTGCTCTGAAAACAGGTGGCTCCTGACAGACGTCCTCAGAAAAGAGTGGGGCTTCAAGGGGCTTGTAATGACCGACTGGGGAGCGACGCACGACCGCGAGGAGGGACTGAAGGCGGGGCTTGACCTCGAAATGCCCGGGGACACGGCTATCTGCAGAAAGTGGATACTTGACGCGATCAATTGCGGCAGTCTTGACACGGCAGACCTTGACAGGGCGGTAGAAAACGTTCTTGATCTCGTCGGAAAGTACGCCCGTGAAGCGGACGGATCTCAAATCGATTTCGACGCCCACCACGAACTCGCCGCAGAAATTGCCGCGGACTCGGCGGTACTTATGAAGAATAACGGGGCGCTTCCGCTGAAAAAAACGGACAGGCTGCATATTTGCGGCGAAATGTTTGAGCATATGCGCTACCAGGGGGCGGGCAGTTCGATGATCAACCCGGCGAGACTTACGACGCCGAAGGACGCGTTCGAAAAGCGCGGCGCCGGCTCCTGCCGACCGGAAGAGTGCGACAAAATAGTCGTTTTCGCGGGTCTTACGGATGAGTTTGAGAGCGAGGGCTGCGACCGCGAAGATATGAAGCTGCCGGAAGACCAGCTCTTGCTCATCGAAAAAATGTGCGCGTACGGAAAGCCTGTTGTTGTGGTGCTTTTCGGCGGCTCGCCAGTGGAGCTTCCGTTCGACGAAAGCGTTGACGCGATCCTCAACATGTACCTCCCGGGACAGAACGGCGGCGAGGCGGCGGCGAGGCTTCTTTTCGGCGAGGTGAACCCTTCCGGAAAACTCGCGGAGACGTGGCCGCTTAAATACACCGACGTGCCTTCGCACGGGACGTTCGGAAAAGACGTCAACGAGATCTACGAAGAGGGCTGCGAGGTCGGCTACCGCTACTACAATAAACACGGTATAAAGGTACGCTACCCGTTCGGTCACGGCCTCAGCTACACGACTTTCAGCCAAAGCGAGTGGAAAACCGACGGCGGAAAATACACGGCGACCGTAACAAACACCGGAAATATACGCGGCGCGGAGGTCGTTCAGCTCTACATAGACGGTGAACTCCGCGGCTTCAAAAAGGTCCTGCTCGACCCGGGCGAGAGCGCGGAGGTGACGATTGTTCCCGAGCAGGCGGATGAGACGGTCTACTCAAACGAGCTGAGCATTCCCGTCCGGCTTTCCGGCAAACATATTACGCTTGAGTCGCGTTTTGAAGAGCTCAGGCGGACGTTTACGGGCCGGATCCTTTATAACGCCGTTGTCGGTGTGGCTGACAAGCAGCGCAGGCAGGCGATGAAGCTTCCGGAGGGTCCCGAAAGAGACAACAGGCTCAAAGGCGCGACTTTTTTGAAACGGATTCTCGTTACGAATTCACTCCGGTCGATGTCGATGTCCGCCGGAAAATCGTTCCCGTACAATATTGCGACAGGCTTTATGGAGATGGCGAACGGGCGCCTGCTTAAAGGTATTAAAGCGTTTTTGACGCCGGTGAAGGCGCCGAAACTTCCCAAGGAGGAGAAATGATATGAAACAGGTTCAACCGAAACTGCTTGATTCGAAGCTTTTCAAAAGCCGCGTGACGTCGCAGAACGTCACCGGTAAGGAGAAATGGCTCGGTTATCTGCTTGGCCCGATCGGAGCGCTGCTGCTGAACGCGGTGCTCGCCTCGTACCTGCTTCCGTACTATACGGACGTTCTGAAGCTTAAATCGATCTGGGGAGGCGTGTTCCTTGCGGTGTTCCCGGTCGTGTCGAAAATCATCGACGCGCTTACAAACGTTCTGATGGGTTACATTATCGACAGAACGAAGACGTCCCAGGGGAAGGCGAGACCGTGGCTTTTGATCTCCGCGCCTCTTTTGGCGGTCACCGGCGTGCTGCTTTTTGTGGTTCCGAACGGCAGCGATCTCGTCAAGGCGATCTGGGTCATGCTCAGCTACAACCTTTTCTACTCGTTCGCGTTTACGATCTACGGAATGTCCCACAGCCTGATGGTGCCGCTCTCGACAAGAAACACCACGCAGAGGGGCGGACTGTCGGTCTTCAACCAGATCTCGACGATCATGGTCACGGGAATAATCGTTGCGCTTGTCTTCCCGATGCTCATAATGCCGGCGATCGGCGTCAACAAGAGCCTGTGGATCATAGTGATGTCCGTCATTTCGATCATCGCGCTGCCGATGACGCTGCTTGAGTACTATTTCACGAAGGAGCGCATCACCGAGGAGTTTGCGGGAAAGCAGGAGGAGAAAAAGATTCCGTACAGGCTGCAGCTCAAGGCGATCTTCACCGACAGGTATTTTGTGCTGCTCATTTTGTATTTTCTGATCTACACGGTCGGTTCGACGATTAAAAACATCGGACTGATCTATTACTGCAACTACGTCCTCGGAACTTATCAGGACGGAATTACGCAGATGCTTGTGTCCGTTCTCGGCGGCATTCCGATGGGTATCGGCATCTTCCTGGTGTGGCCGCTCGCGAAAAAGTTCGGAAAGAAAAACGTTACGATGGTCGGATTTATAATATATGCGGTCGGCTCTCTGATCTGCTTCCTCGCGCCGACGAACCTGTACGTTGTGCTCGCCGGACAGTTCATTAAAAATGTCGGCGGTCTGCCCTGCGCGTACGTTTTTATGGCGCTCTTTGCCGACACGCTCGACCACCTTGAATGGAAGACAGGCTTCAGAAGCGACGGAACGGCGATGTCGATCTACAACATCATTCTCGTGGCCGCCGCGGGCATCTGTACCGGAATTTTCAGCTCGTTCCTGAACAAGACCGGCTACATTGAACCGCTCACAAAGGCTGAGTATTTCGAAAAAATAGGCGAATACGGCGCGTTTACGACGCAGAAAACGCTCGAGCAGATCCAGGGCCTTGAGCCTACCGGGACGGTCGCTTTTGTCCAGAGCGGCGCGACAAACATGTTCCTGACGTTTGCGTTTGTGGGGCTCGAGGTCATTACCGGTCTTGCCTGCGCGGCGATTCTCTTCTTTGTCACGGTCGAGAAAACGATCGTCAGAAAGCAGGAAGTGATCGTCGAGAGAGAAAAAGAGGCGTTTTTGAAAGAAGGCAAGACGTGGATCCCCGCCGAGGAGCGGAACCGTCTGGAGATCGAAAAGCAGGACGCCGAGGCGGAGGAGATATTCCTTCAGGAGCTCAAAAAGACGTGCGCGAAGAAGGGTCTCAATTATGAGGAAGAGGCCGGAAAGCACAGGCGCGCGCTCGAAGAAAAGAAGGCAAAAGCTGAAGCGAAGCAAAAAGCCGCTGAGGAAAAAGAACGCGCGAAAGCGCTCAGGATGAGTCAGGCACACGAGCGTAAGCTGTCGAAAATGACCGCGGAGCAGCTTGAAAAGTTTAGCGCCGGGCAGAGCGAGAAGAAGAGCAGAGAAGAGACGCACTGGCTGAGGGAAAAGGAGAAGGGCGAAGCGTTTTACAGGAAAATGCAGGCCGAACTGAACAAATAAGCGTCAGCCGGAGCCGGTTGAAATGATTGTTATTCCGGAGAAAAACTATGAAAGCGATTGATTTGCGAACAGGATATCTTAAAAATCCTCTTGGAGTCGGCTTTGCGGAGCCGGTTCTGACATGGACCGCGTGCGGAGGAAAAAAGCAGACCGCGTATGAATTGAGGGCGTTCGTCAACGGGGAACTTAAAGTCGACACGGGCGTCGTCAACACATCCTCGATGAGGTTCAGGTTTCCGCACGCGCTTCGCTCAAGGGACACGGTGACTTGGAACGTCACGCTTTGGGACGAAAACGGCGTAAAAGGCGAGACTTCCGAGACTGCCTTTTTCGAGGCGGGGCTTTTGGAGCGGAGCGACTGGACCGCGAAATGGGTCAGGGGCGACTACAGAGTAAGCAAGAAGAAAAGATATCCCGTCGACTATTTCCGCAAGCTTTTCGACGCCGGTGAAGTTGCGAAGGCAAGACTTTACGTTTCCGCACTCGGCATTTACGAGGCGTACGTCAACGGCGCCAAAGCCGGTAACGCGGTGCTTGCCCCGGGTTCGACCGACCCGCGCGTGAGAGTGCAGTGCGACACCTACGACGTCACGTCCATGCTCAAACCTGAAGGCAACGAGATCGTTTTGCTGCTTGCCGACGGCTGGTACCGCGGCTCGATCGGCGCCAAGGGCTTTACGTACGTTTTCGGGAAAGAGACGAAAATCATTGCCCAGCTTGAGATGACCGACTCGCGCGGCGTCCGCCGTGTGGTGGGAACAGACAGAACGTGGGAGTGGTCGAACGACGGTCCTATTCTTTTCGCGGATCTGAAGGACGGAGAAACGGTCGACAACAGGAAAACGCCTTCGTTCGGAATGCGCGCGGTCGAGTCGCGCTACGAAGGGCTGATGACGTGCTCCGACAACACCCGCGTTGTGGAGATCGGGCGAAGCGCGCCGGTAAAGATCTCGCGCTCTAAGACCGGGAAAACCGTTCTTGAGTACAAAAACAACGTCGCAGGGTACATGTCTTTCAACGTCAGCGCTCACGGCGGCGACAAGATCCGCATAGTCATGGGCGAGTTGCTCGACGGGAACGGAGACGTCACGCTGGAGAACGTTCAATGCGTCAGAAAAGGGAAAAAGACGCCGCTTCAGGAGATAAACTTTGTCTGCGGCGAGGGCCTTAACGAGTACAAGTCGAGGTTTTACTACGGAGGGTTCAAGTACGCGAGCGTCGAGACTGACGCAGAGTGCGATTTTAGCGAATTCGTACAAATCGCGATCAGTACGGAAATGGAGGAGACGTCGTCGTTCGAGTGCTCGAACAGGCTTGTCAACGTCTTCTACAACAACACGGTGAGGTCGCTCAAGTCCAACTCGGTCGACATTCCGACCGACTGCCCCACGAGGGAGCGGATGGGCTGGACCGGCGACAGCCAGATCATTTTCAACACCGCGTCGTACCTTTTCGGTTACGGGGCGTTCGCGCGCAAGCACGTGCGGGACATTTTCGACAGGCAGGACAAAAACGGCAGACTGCCGCAGATCGCTCCGTACTCGGCCGAGGACTGGTTCATGGACGTAATGAACGGTTCGGTCGGCTGGGCGGACGCGGGCGTGCTGATCCCTTACAGAATGTACCTGAAATACGGCGATGTCTCGATCCTCAGGGACAATTACGACAACATGGTCAGGTACGCGGAGTTCATGATCAAGAGATGCGGAAGAGCGAAGGGCCTTTACGCGGTTTACGCAAAGCCGCTCGGGCTCTCAAAAGAGAACCGGAAATACGGTGTCAACACGGGGCAGTCGTACGGTGAATGGGCCGAGCCCGCGGACGTCAAGGCGTTTGACTGGAAGGACTTCGCGGAGCCGCACCCGGAGGAGTCGATGGCGTACACGTCGTACATTCTTTCTCTGATGGTCAAAATCTCGGAAATTCTCGGAAGGACCGAAAAGACGGAGCTTTTCCGCGAATACTCCGAGGGCGTCAAACGCGCGTACCGGGAGCTTGTCACGAAGCCGCGGTTTTCGCTTGATACCGACCGTCAGGCGAAGCTTGTGAGGCCGCTTTACATGGGGCTTTTGACACCGGAGCAGGCAGCGTATGCGGAAAAAAGGCTTGTCGAGGCGCTGAATTCCTACGCCTGGCGGCTCGGAACCGGATTTTTGTCCACGCCTTTTATTCTCGACGTGCTCGCGAAAATCGACGTCGAATACGCTTACAGGCTTCTCGAAAATGAAAACATGCCCGGCTGGCTTTACATGGCGGTAAGGGACACCGGAACCGTCTGGGAGGGCTGGGAAGGCCCCGACGCCGAGAGAGGGATCTCCTCGCTGAACCATTATTCCAAGGGCGCGATGGTCGAATGGCTCTTCTCGGGAATGCTCGGGATCAAGGTCACCGGCGAAAACCGCTTCGAGTTAAGGCCTGTCGCCGGCGGACACGTAACATACGCGAAGGGTAGCTACAGAAGCATTTACGGCGAGGTGGAATCCTCGTGGGAGAGAACCGGCGACTCGGTGAAATACCGCTTCGTGATTCCCGCCAACACGACGGCCGAACTGTTCCTGGACGGAAAACGGTACGAGCTGGAGTGCGGAGTGCACGAGTTCGAAGCAAGCCTTAAATAAACGACGGTTATGAAGAGCTGAGAAAACGGCGCCTGAAAACGGCGCTGTTTTTGTATCTGTTCTGGACTCTTAAACCTTGTCACTTATGTATGAATGTGATAGAATACTTTTGAATTTAATTGACGGAACGCAAGACTTTTTGCGCGGAAAATCAAAATACGAGATTACCGAGAGGAACAAATGGGTATTTTTGACTTGTTCAGACACAATATTATTGACGGGCCGGAGTTTATCAACAGCAACAAACTCGACATGCGCATCAAAATTCTTGATGAGTTGCTGGATCAGGTCGGAGACGATCAAAAAGAGATAATCGAAAACGAAAAAAGACTGATTACAGCCGGAAATCTCGGAGAAGAGAATGTGATCTATGAATTAAAACACTCCAAAGAGAGTATGCTGATAATTCATGATGTTACAATTGAAAACCGGGTCAAAGACTCGCAGATAGACTTCGTCCTTATTACAAGGCACGGATTGATTGTTCTTGAAACGAAACGTCTCCAAGGTGATATAGAGATTAACAACGAAGGCGAATTTACAAGGCTTTTCAAGAATGCCCAGGGGAAAGTTTACAAAAAAGAGGGGATTTACAGTCCCGTTACACAGAACCGCTACCACATTGATGCATTGACGGATCTTTTAACGAAAAACGGATTTTCCTCCAGAATACCAATGTATTCGCTTGTGGTCATTGCCAATCCGAAAACAATTGTCAATAAGACATATGCAAAAAGGGAAATCAAAGATCAGATTGTCAAGTTCGACATGCTCAATCATGCAATCGAAAAGCTGCTTGACAACTCCGACTATGACATGTCCGACAATAAGATGATCGAGATAGGAGACTTAATCTTAGATAACGACAGACCCAGGGTTTACGATTACGTGCAAAAACTGCACCTTGTGCTGAAGGACAAAAACTCTTCTGAGTCTGTAGAAGAGACTGCGGTTATAGATGATGAAACGGTTGCAAAGGAGCATACGGACGACACTCTTTATGAGGCACTGAAAAGCTACCGCTTTGAAAAAGCGAAGGCTATGAATTACAAACCGTATT
>JAEEGG010027827.1_pt1 | contig 10683 bp, 5 predicted proteins | sample 9134161 | NCBI WGS metagenome assembly JAEEGG01 (sample SAMN16246543, study PRJNA631951) | gut metagenome | biome: gut microbiome; feature: rumen; material: CR-attached | host: Bos | place: Iran: Karaj | collected 2018-10
TTTTTATTTCTATATCTTCTGCATTATAACGATTAGAAATCAATAGTTGAACATAATCACCTTTATTTTCCTTATCAATACGTCTTTTTACTCCGGCAAAATCAATATCCACAAAATCTTTATTCATAAGCATTGCATCAAAGAAGAGATTTAACACCCAATGAAGATACATTTGCGCATAAAGAGTATAAAGAGCCTCACAACCTTCTCTCAAAATATCTTCATTATGACGAGTCTTACTTGATAAAATCATTTTTTCATCAGCAGCAACTGAAAAATTAAGTGATTCTTGAATATTTCTTTCGTACAATTTTACAGAATTTATCAAAATCCAATGTTGTGAGGCCAAATCGTTTATTTGTCTATGATTTTCTTGTTTATTAACTTTTTCATTCGCTAGCCATTGCATGTAGAAAGCGGCAAAAGTTATAATCGCCGCCGCGATGGCAACAATGGGATTCATCACACCAAATGTATCACCAATTTGTCCAGTTTTTTCTCCAAACTCAATTAATCCAGAAACATGCGTTGCAAAAAGCCATGGAGAAATTACAGAAAAAATAATTATCCCAAAAGACAGAACTATAAGTTTACTCGGTGTACAAATCCAGACAATAAATTTAGAGGTCCAATTGTATTTATGTTCATTTTTCATAGTTGTATCTCATACTAGTAAAATTAAACCAAACGCTCTTTCATACCTCTAAACTTTTTAACAAACTCTTCCTCACTTTTACGATATCCACCTTTGCACAAAAATGCACCTTTGACATAGAACCCCTTAATATAATTCTCAGGCGAATCTAATTTGAAATAAAAATTCCCACTTTGTTTTTTCATTTTAGAAAAGCTCCACTTTTTCAGAGCAGAAGAAAAACGATTGTATTCTTTGATGCAGAGAACATTCGACGAGTCTTTAAGTTCAAACCAAAAACAATCCTCATTACATTCATAAAAAGGGATGCGTCTTTTCAACATACCATCAAATAAAACATCCATTAATTCAACACATAGAACCCCATAACTTGGCTTGTTTTTTACACTATTTATTTCCACAGTCAACTGGTGAATTATTTTCACTTTTTCAACTAGCTCTTCTTTGATTCTAATCGGAAAATCAATCATAACCATGTTAAAAAAATTTTCAACATGGCTTAATGGCACAATGCTTTTTTGCGCATCAAATTCTTTTTCAAATCCATTCAAAATAGGCACCATCGGCAAATCTTTTTCATCTTCAGGAACAGGAATCACCATTTGAATGAATTTTTGTAGATAATAATTTGAAAATTCATCCATTTTTCTCCGATAATCTTCATCTTCAATTGTTCCGCTCAAATCACCTTCAATATTTCCGTCAGTTTCACTTCTTTGGGTAGAAAAACTAATATATGGTTTCCATTTATCAGAGCCTTGTCTATTAAATACTTTTAAAATGGAGCTAGCCAATTCATCTTTATTAATTGCCATCAACTGAATGAATATATATGAATCCGAATCTGTACAATAACATATATGATGCAATCGTTCGAGAACTTTTATCGCATATTCCGGCAAGCATCTATCAAGTTCATCAACTACCAAAACAACCCCTTTCCAGTCTATTTTCAATAGCGAAAGTTGGTCCTGAACAATTTTTATACATTCTTTTAGCGGTAAATTTGGATCAAAAGACTTTGAAAAAACAGGCTCTTTATCAGCAGCAATCGCATCTGCCCCAGCCTTGCTTAACTCCGTAAAATTAATTCCTGTAAAATGATCAACCAACATTCCTGCTGCCGAACTAAGAAATTTAATTGCAATTTCTTTTCGTCTACGAGATTGTTCGGAAAAACTTGGTGGATTAACCGTATTCAATTTATCAACTATAACCGATAATATGGCAACAAGGGGTTCTTCGTAATAATCATTTTCCCAACAATTATAGTGAATTACAAGATATTTTGAATTAAGAGAATTTTCCAGTTGTTTTAAAATAAAAGACTTTCCGCAACCCCATTTACCATCAATTGCAAAAGAGAACCCTTGCTTGTCTACTATTTTTTTTGTGATGATACTATCTAGTAATTCAATAAATGGAGTTCGATCCAGCAGGTCGTTTTTCATATATTTTTTCCTTGAAATTAAATTGATTTGGTGCTAGTTGAAGCAGCACCATTAATGCCAAGTTTTCTTGATAAACTTTCGCCTTCATTAATAATTTGCATAATCCACTCTTGGTGTCTCAACAATGTTCGATACTTAAAATTTATACCAACAAATGTTCCTGGATAAAAACCATCAAATAAATGAACGCCTTTAGAGTCAATTTTTAAAAATTTTTCTCCACTCCCAATCCACAAAAACCCAAACTTTTGTGCAATTTGAGATAAATCATATAAGCCAAACCCACTATTGTCATACTCAGAGCCTATTTTCACTGCGCCACTTGTAATTCCGGGAAGAATTGCATGCGTCAACGCCCATTCATCATCAACACATTCTGGATACACTTTAGATAAAGTATTTCTTATGCCGGAACCTGAATCAGCTATACAAATTTCAATCTCATCTCTTGTTGGATAAATTTGACCGAATATTGAACAATAAAGGCAATTAGTGTGTTCAAATACATTTCGTATTATCTCTCTAAAGCAATACGAAATTACCGGTTCAATTTTTCCAAACATCCAATCAGAATAATTATCCGAATACTCACATATAACATCTTGAATCTTGCAATTATGACCATTTAACCTTTCATCGTTTACTCTTGATTGCAAATCGCTCCATTCGATAATACTAAAAGGAATGTAAGTTTTACTTTTATTTAAATCATTAGCACAAAATGGGTTTTCACCAAAATATTTAAAAAAGCCAACCGATGTTAAATAGTTTATAACGCTTGAGTAAATGTTAGAACTTATAAATTTTATAGACCGCCCTTTTGATTCTCTATTATATCTGAGATATTGTGCTAAAACCAAAGTTCCTATAGGAAACGTGAATGACAAATTAGAAAGGTTGACAATAATATCCGTTTCACATCCATCAGCATCATTTATCTGCTGAATAACGGATGATATTGTTCCTTCATGGATACTTGATGGAAGGATAATATTCATTTTTAGTTTCCATACCTGAATTTATGGTCTTCAGTTTCATACCAATCTTCAAATTCAAAAAGCGGATCGTTCTTTTTTTCAGGATATTCTTTTTCTGCGTATTTTAAATTAAAAACAGGATGTTTTTCGAAATCTTCTGTTGAAGTTACTTGATGACTAAAATACTGAATAAAATTAATTACAGCAATATCCGAATCATCTTCTATATTCTTAAAAGGAATCACATCATACGGAGTCATATTATGGATCATCCGGAATTTAGTAAAGAAATGATTTCCCTTATCGCCAAATTCCTCCCATTGTTTTCCATGGTCAGAGAACCAATTGTAAAAAAGCATAATTTGTTCTTTATTAGATAATTGCGCACGCAAAATTCTCAGTAAATCACGCTTCTCTGGATAAGAAAGAATTTCTTCATCTTCTTTAGCTATCATTTTTACCATCAGAAAAAGATGGCGATAATAATGATTCAAATTTCCAAAGTGTCCCTTTAAAAAAGAGTGATTATGAAAGAAATCTTTTAAGTCAAAAATTCCTTTTAAAATGCCTCTTATTTCTTTTTTATATTCACATAGTTTATTAGATAATAAATAATTTACTATCTCATGCTCAAATTCATCATAAGTATTACAACTATTCAATTTTTCTTCAACTTCTTTAACAAGTTCATTAAGCGATTTTTCAGAAGAGCCTTTATAAAAAGCATCGTATGCTATTCTCGCTTTTTCTTTTTTTTCTTTTTCTGAAAAGAGAATTTCCGTTAAATAATAAGCAATATTAAATTCAACCAAATATGGTTCAAAGATGGATCTACCTCTTTCAACAATCATTTGCTTTTCATTTTCTGTGTTGTTGACAGAATTGGAAACATTTTTTGATAATAAAGACTTTTTTTCTGGCAACTCTACAAAGTTATAATACTTAAGCTCTTTAACATTATCTTGATGTATTTTTAACATTTCATAGAATTGATTTATAAGTTGTTGTTTTCTCTTTAAGATAATCGCATCGTCCCTTTCTTCTTTATTTTCTTCCAACATTTCTGCATTTGCTTGATACTGCGTCCAAAAAGCAGCAAATGTTATGATTGCTGCAGCGATAGCAATAATTGGATTCATTATCCCAAAGGTATCACCGATCACCCCCGTATCATTGTTAAAAATGATATTTTCAAAAAAATGTGGTCTAGTAAAAGCCCAAGGAGCAATTAAGGAAAAAACGATTATCAGAAATGATATAACGATAAGTGGTTTCGGCGAGCACAACCAATCAAGAAAAGGGTTTTTCTTTTTTTTCATTTTTGATTCCCATTTTGCAGAAAAGAAGGGGTTATTTTTTTTAGAATTTAATCAACACGAACTCATCCGTTTCAAGAAAGTCATTTTCAAGAAGAAGATACTGCTTCCAGAAAATTTTGGAGAAGCGGAATTATGGGGAAACTTACATTGTAACATAAACAAGAATCACCTAGTTAATTCATCTCTTTTATATATAAGTTCTATTTTTTTGCCATCAAATTTATACGCACATCTTATTGCATGTATGCCATTTTCCCAACCATCTGAAAATACTTTTTCTCGATATACATTGAAAAGTAATGATTTGTTTTTGCCTAAAATTTGCATTAAAATGTCTTTTCTGATAAATAGCCCTTTATCATCTTGAAAAACAGCAAGTTTCTGATTTGGAGTTTGCCAGCCCATTTTATTGTCCCAAGTCAAGGATGCAGCACCAATAATTGCCTTGGATGGAAAGACAACGGGTTCACTCAATGCAAAATTGTCTTCATCACTTAAGCCATCATTACTGCAATCATAACTCCATTCGTTGCCTCGCAATAAGTCAAAAGAAGTTTTGTCCACTTGAATTTCATCATTTACAGAATACAATTCGCTAATATCTGATTTCTCAATTTTTTCTTCATAAGATCTTGATAACGGGTATTCTCCCAAATACAATTGGTATTCATTAGAATTACTATCAAATGGAGATCCACTAACAAAGTCCGCCAAATCTTCGGTAGATATTGTTAGAAGTGATTCGTTTTTGACTATATATGCCGAGACTAGAATGCACGATTCCCTAAATGAATAGTCATTCTCATCTTTACTGCTTTTTTCAGATTTATAAAGATGCAACGGAATCCAAGCATTATTATTTATATCCTTGATTTGAAAAAGGATAGTTTCTGGATTAAAGAAATCATTATTATTTTTTTTCCATTCTTTACTATCACCACTAAGTTCAATCAAGGGAGTGTTTATTATTATTTCAGGATATTTTTTTTCATTATAATATCTAAAATCCGTTAAATCAATCTGTCTTAAAGACAGACTATGTAATCTATCTTCTTTAGGGTCTGGAGAATTGTCCCATTTTTTCTTTTTATAGGGAACAGTATTTTGAAGCAGTCCTATCAAACGATGTAAAAGAATCCAATAATATTTTTTCGTCAATCTTTCTGCATAAACTTTTCTCATACGATCAAAACCGTACGCATCTAAAGTCATACTATCATACAACCAAGATTTTGATTTGTTTCCAGGATAGCCCAATTCACTTAACTTCACGACGAACCATTTATATATATCATCAACAGTAAGTGCACCTGATTCCAAATCAAATTTACCTAATTGTCGACCTAAAATATAATTTTGAAAATCTGTATACCAGTAGCCAACAAAATTAATATTTCGGGACTTGAATTCTTTTTTTTGAATTAAGTTCAAATATGTGGTTTCATCAACTTTTTCGAATTTCTTATTTGGCCATAGACAGCTTTGTCTTAAATATTCTTCATTTGATAAAAAGGAATTATCCAAAGAATGCGCCATATAAATAATCAAGCGACACGCATCATGAATAATTACATTTTCGTATTTTTTAAGAATTTTTAGTCGAATTATCTCCGCCGCAATTCGCACAGTCTTTTCGGCATCCATAAGTAACAAAACAGCAGCATAAATAGATTCATAAAGGCGTTCGATAATGTACTCATCATCGATGTCTTTAAAATGTCTTATCAAATCAAAGGCAATTTCAAAATCTGTTTGCAAAACTCGAACAAGCCCTTTACTGCTCTTGTCTCTGATTCGCCGATCAGGATTGGCGAGGAACCAACATAAAGTTATTGACCATAAACGAAGCGACTGTTTGTCGTAATCCTCTAATTTTTGGTTGAAAGCTAAATCAATCAATTTGTAAACAGATTCTTTATTTTCATACCCTTGTCTAAAAACAAAGGAAAAAATCGGGTCGCGATCACATAAATTTCGTCTTAACAGGAAATTGTTTTCAAAGAAGTTAATATTTAATGGACTTTCAGGAACTGTAGCCATGCTAATGAGAGTCAACCAGATCTTTTCACAGGAGGCTCCGTTTCTCAACAAAGTCATCAAAATGCTAATAGTGTCATCTGATATATCATCATTCGACCGCCATGGCAAACTCGCAACAAAGGGGTCGAACCATATCTCGTCGTTTTTGAAAGCAGGGTAGAAATCAGGCAATTCTTTTTGACATTTTTCTGGTAGTATGATGGCGAGGATTTCCAGCACACCTTTATTTTGATATGCCCATTCATTATTTTGCAAAGAATCTTCTAAATGTTTGTTCTCGTTTAACATATTTAAGGCAATGAAATAATCTGCCATGCGCTCGTATGTAAACCGAACCCAACACTGCCGAACACCAAAATCATCTGATTTCCCGTAATAAAGTGACAGTAATCCTTCTGTTTCTAATTTTAAAAACAAGGAATCAGCAAATGAGTTTCCGCTGTAATGTTTCTGAACAATTTCTTTAACTTTACTTTTGGACAAACTCCTCGTATTTTGCAAAGCCATTTCTTTTGATATATCTTCTAGGCTTTTCAATATCAAATTATCGTCAGCATCAAGTCCGCATTCAGTTGAAATGGTTTGATTCTTTCTCTGTATATAATTTCCAAAAATTTTATTTAACCCTATTCGACCTTTGGGAAATTCACAAAATGTATTTTCTTGAAAACTTTGGCAAAATAAGTGCAAGAACAGAGGATTGGAAAATTCTTCCGAAACTAATGGATAAATAGGATCTTTTAGTTTATAATAATTAAAGAACGATTTTATCGCAGCCTGCTGTTGTCCAGCAAAACCATTATGCTCTATACAAAAATATTTTGAAGGTTCTTCAAATACTTCCGTCAAATAGGTATCTCTACATGATACACATAACTTTAGGTTTGGGTAGCTACTAATATCATTTATTAATGGTTGTAACCATCTTTTCCAATTACTTCGAGGTTTACTTTCATTTAATGCATCTATAAACAATATTGTAACACACTTTTGATTTTCTGCTTGAGCGTCTAACGCTTCAAACATATAATCTTTAGAAATGTTGCTAGAAAAGCCGAGATTATCGCGAATAACTATCCATGGTTCTGAGTTGCAAAAAGATTCTCCAAAGAAAACATAATGGAGTCCATAACGAGCATTAGCAACAAAATCCATTATACTATGAGTTTTACCAATGCCTGCAGGTCCTTTGATAATTAAAAATTTTGAATAAGCGGCATTAAATGCTTCTGATTTTACCCAATCTAAAATTGACCCTAAAAATTTTTGGTAATCCCGCATTTTATCTAATTTTGCTGCGGGAAAGTCGCACATATATTGAGCTTGGAACTGTCTAAATCGCTCATTATCTACAAATTTATCGCCAAATTTTCTTTGTAATTCATCAAGTAAAAGACTTTCCTGAGTTTCAGCCAACTCTATTTGATTTTTACAGAAAGACTCTAACGCTTCTTGATTAAATTCACTTCTTTTTTTATCCTTTATAGATGCAAAAAATTGTTTCAATGAAATAAGCGATTTACTTATTTCAGAATATCTTTCTCCCCATGCTTCTTTAAAATAAGAATTGTCAATGTAGTCCTTTTTTAGCGATTTTTCTTTTCCTTTACATTGCTGGATTACAATATCTTCATCTAAAAATGATTTTAACACATTATATAGAGGAATGCGCACATTCAATTCAGGAGAATACCTTTTTCCTGCGCACCCAGCGGCATTTTGCACGTGTTGTTTATGATTCGCTTCTGTTAAAAATTCAGAATCAAACCAATAGCGAATAAAACCTTCACTGGAATGGGGTTTTAATAAAATATCTCTAAGATTACTTTGAGTCCAAAGAATAATTTCTACTGCACATTCTTTTTTGCGTACATTCCTCCAGTCTTCAAATTTTTGAATTTGACTTTTTCCCCTCTTCCCAGAAGCTACATTTCCCGTCAAATCAAAGGGGATGGCAACGTAATACTCCTTCAAATTCGGATGATTTTCTATAGCCGTTTTAAATGATTGTGTAAGTTGATTAATTTGAGGTGAACCAAACTCATTATTCTCCCAAAACTTAGCCTGTACCCCAATCTCCGTCCCATCCGGTTTTATAAAGATTGCCTCAACACCACCATCGCCACCATCACCACGATAACATTGATATTCCCAATCATTATTTTCAAATTGCTTATGGAATAAAGAACAAACGAGGTTCTCAAATGCATCTCGCTGCCCTTTTGATGTATTGCGAATTTTGTAGAAATCTATTTCCATCTCATTCTCCCCATGCTAAAATTTGTGCATAATCATTAAACGGATTCGCTTGAGACTCATCAATGCATTCTATATTCTTATTCAATATCTTTTCTAAACCTTGATATCCGTTTGTCATCGCTAGATGAAGAAATCTTTCTTTGACTTTTGATGTTATTCTAAAAGTATTAGCAGACCATTTTTTACTTATACTAGGATAAGTAGCTTGCAACTGTCCAAAAAGATTTAAAAGCAAAGCCATTTTATGAATTAGCATAGGCTTTAAATCAAGAATAACATCTTTTTTAAGAAGATTCAAAAACATATTAGTTATTTGTTCAAATTCAAGCGTAAATTCTCTATTATTTTCTTTAACAACAGACCGGAAATCATCAAGACTTTTTATTAATTTATCGCTAACACGGTTTTGAACATCTTTTGTTAAATTTTTGATTTTTAATGAAAAATCTATTTTTCCAGGGGTGGAATTCAAAATCTCCTTTATCAATTGTTCAAAACTCTTTTTATATTCTAAAAATTCATTTTTTATATCAGTTAAAAATTTCTTTACATCCCTTGCTTTGAGAATAAATAAATCTTCTTCTTGTTTAATCACATCATCTTTATCATCTTCAGCAGTTTTGTCATAATAAAAAAGAACTCTTAATTTTGGATTTCCCTTTTCAGAATCACATGAAGATAAAGAATACAATTTGGCCTGCTCTAAAGCGGACCTGACATTAACGTCATTTAAACTATATCCTAAAAAAATTACGGACGATTCTGCTAATATAGATGATAATTTTATCTGCCGATATTCTATAGGATTGAGTAATTTAACATAGTCTTTCTCGGATATTACAATATTTTCTGGATTATTTACATGTCCATGCAGGTGAAATATCGGAATAGTTCGTCTATGCATAGAAAACGGGTTATTGGGTCCTATTGTTTCATAATTGTCTATGAGCTGTTCCAAAACCAAATCATAGTTCGTTGTTATCACCCATTGGGGCTTAATCTCATTTAATGCCTCCTTTACTAAATCCATTTCCTCCTTTCTTTTTTTATTCTCCCCTCCTTCTATTATTTCATCTAAATTTATTGAGCACTTTTTAACAACAATACTTTCAATGCGTTTTCTAATACGTTTTTTCCCTATCGTTCCACTTTTCTTTTTTTCAATATCCTCAACAATTTGAGGATAGGACATTCCTAGGTATTTTTTCTTCAAGGCATCTTCGAAGTTGCTTTCATAATTATCTTCATAAATAGAAGCCACCAGACCTTTAAAATCACAAGTTCTTTCGTCCATTGCCATGGAGAAGCCTGTACCAACAAACAAGCCTAAATTTTCACAAAAGGCTTCTTCTGCTATTTTCGCAATTAATTCTTTTCTTGTCTTTATACGTAACACTTACACTCCCATTTTGGAGAGGAGAAGGGTTTGCATTTTGGTTAGGGTTTGGTTTTCTTGTTGTTTTAAACGCAATTCGTTCATTAACACTTTCAGTTTATTAGCAAATGATTCTATACATTTTACTGAAGGCAATAAACATTCCTGACTGTTCAAAATTCCTTGCGTAATCAACGGTTGGCTTGAACCCTCGCTTTGGGCATTTAGGTCCATATTTTTCATATGCCAATACAAAAACTCTATGGGCAATCCCTTTGAAAAGCCTTTTATCGCATTATCGTTTATCCAACATTTATTCGGTTCAAGATAAAGACATCCGCAATTTACGCCAACTCGACCAATTACAATCACATTTTCTGCATTGAAATCATCAGTAAACCCGACAATCCCATTTCCACCATAAACAGGATATTCTCCATCGCACAATTCTGTTAATTTGCCATTACCAAACTCGGCAATCTCCCCCAATGTTCCCATTCTCCAACCTTCGAGCAGATTGTTGGGGTCGATGTTGTCGATGAAGGTGTGGCGGTAGAGTGTTTGGGCGGTTTGTTCGAGGGTGGCGATGAGTTTCTTGTTGGTTTCG
>JAEEGG010027831.1_pt1 | contig 10683 bp, 6 predicted proteins | sample 9134161 | NCBI WGS metagenome assembly JAEEGG01 (sample SAMN16246543, study PRJNA631951) | gut metagenome | biome: gut microbiome; feature: rumen; material: CR-attached | host: Bos | place: Iran: Karaj | collected 2018-10
CACCACCGTGATCACCGCCGGCACCATCGCGTGCCCCAGCCCTCGCAGAGCCGCGCCGGCCACGCCGAACGGCACCGACACCGCCGACCACAGCAGCACATAACGCAAACGCGCCATCGCGAACGGCAGAACCGCCGGATCGACCGTGAACAGCGCTATCAGGGGCGAACGGAACAGCCAGCTCAGCGCGATCGCCGACGATTTCAGCAGCAGCGCTGCCCCCATCCCCAACCAGAAGATCCGCCGGCAACGCTCCGCGTTTCCAGCGCCGAAATTCTGACTGGTGAACGTCGTCACCGCCTGACAAAAAGCGTCCGTGAGCATGAACGTGATGAACTCAAAGTTCAGCGCCGAAGCCGATCCCGCCACAGCCGCCGAACCGAAACCGTTGACCGCCGTCTGGATCGCCACGTTCGAGAGAGAGAACATCATCCCCTGCAAACCCGCCGGCGCACCGATGGAAACGATCCCCCGCAGCTCCGCAAGATGCAGCCGCAGCCTTGCAAGCGAAAGCCGGATCAGCGGTTCCTCGTGAAATAAAAACCACATCACCAGCGACGAACTGATCACGTTCGACGCCACCGTGGCGATCGCCACCCCCGCAACGCCCAGATGGAACACGATCACCAAGATCAGATTCAGGATCACGTTGCACACGCCTGCCAGGAACAGACAGTACAGAGGCCGCCGGCTGTCGCCCTTGCTGCGCAGGATCGCCGAGCCGAAGTTGTACAGCATGATGAACGGCACGCCGAGGAAATAAATGCGCAGATACAGCGTTGCCAGGTCGATCACGTCGTGCGGCGCTTCCATAAACTCCAGCATCGGCCGCGAACACACCTGCCCGAAAAACAGCAGGAACGCCCCGCTCGCCAGAGCCACCACGATCGACGTGTGCACAGCCTTTTGCACGCGCTCCGTCGCGCCCTGGCCGATATATTTGGCGATACACACGTTCGTGCCGATCGAAAGCCCCACGAACAACCCGATCAGCAGATTGATCGTGGCGTTGTTGCTCCCCACCGCCGCCAGCGCCTGACGGCTGGCAAAACGCCCCACCACGGCGATGTCCGCCGCGTTGAACAGCTGCTGCAAAACCGTGCTTACCGCCAGCGGCAGCGCGAACAGCACCATCTTCCCCAGCAGCGGCCCGTTGAGCATGTCGATCCTGTATGAACCTCTTGCAGAAAACCCAGCCATTTCACACCTCGTCATGAAATAGAGTAAATCTATCAGAATTCGATATGATTATAGCACGATGCCCCATTTTGCCGATCAATCTTCATCATATAAAACTTACTCTTACGTCTGCTATATATTTCAAGACAAATTCTTCTTTGCACAATAATTTCGATGTCCTAATGTTTTTTCGTACACGATGAAAAGATTGTCCACGCTGTATGGACATAAAGGCTGCAACTGCATACTCCCATGACTAATCCGGGCAGAAAAAGCCGGGCTGCCCTTACGGACAGTCCGGCTTTTGTTTTGCATATTGATGTGTGATTACTCGTCCAGCTTGAAGTTGCCGAACAGGTCGCCCAGGGAGACGCCGATGTCTTCGCTGACGCTGGCGTTCTTCTCGCCGCCTTCGCGACGACGGCCCTTGGCGGGACGGTCGCCCTTGGGGGCACCTTCGCGGCGGGGCGCACGCTCACCGCGCTCGGGGGCGTTCTTGGCGCGCTCGGCGGCCTTCTCGCCGGCCTCGATGGCGCTGATGCTCAGGCGGATGCGGCGCTCGGCGGGGTTGACCTCGAGCACGCGGGCGGTGACTTCCTGGCCTTCCTGAAGCACGTCGCCGGGCTTTTCAACGCGGTGGGTGCTGAGCTGGCTGATGTGGATCAGGCCCTCGACGCCCTTCTCGATCTCGACGAACGCGCCGAAGTCGGCAAGGCGGACGACCTTAACCTGGATGTCCTGGCCCTTGGTGTAGCGCTCCTCGACGCCCTTCCAGGGATCGTTGAGCTGCTTGTAGCCAAGGCTCATGCGCTTCTTCTCGGGGTCGATGTCAAGCACGACGGTCTCGACTTCCTGGCCCTTGCGGATGACTTCGCTCGGGGTCTTGATGCGGCTCCAGCTGAGGTCGCCGATGTGGATGAGGCCTTCGATGCCGGGCTCGACTTCGACGAAAGCGCCAAAGTCGGTGACGTTGGTGACGACGCCCTTGGTCTGCTGGCCCTTCTGCCAACGCTCCATGACGGTGTCCCACGGATCGCCCTGGGCCTGGCGGATGCTGAGGCTGATCTTGTTGTGCTCCTGATCGATGCCGATGACCTTGACCTTGACTTCGTCGCCCTTCTTGTAGGTCTCGCGCTTCTTGGAGCTGCGCTGCCACGAGATCTCGCTGACGTGGACGAGGCCGTCCATGGGGCCGACGGTGACGAACAGGCCGAAGCTGGTCTGGCTGTTGACAACGCCGTCAAGGATGTCGCCGACGTGGACTTCTTCGTAGAACTTGGCGCGCGAAGCGGTCAGTTCTTCGTCAAGCAGGCTGCGGCGCGACAGGACGAGGCGGCGCTTGCGCTTGTCCTTCTCGAGCAGGCGGACGGTGAACTCCTGATCGACGAAGCGGCCGGGGTTGACGCCGCGGCCTTCCTCGGCAAGGTGGGAGATCGGGATAAATCCTTCAAGGTTGAAGCAGTTGACCATAAGGCCGCCCTTGACGGTGCGGACGCCCTTGACGGTGATCACATCGTTCTCGGCCGCCTTGGCTTCCATCTCGGCCCAGCGGCGGTCGAACTCGCATCTCCAGCGGTTGACGACGAGCTGAGCTTCTTCGCCGTCGCGCTTGCTGGCGATCTGCACTTCGATCACGTCGCCGACTTCGGGAGCGGGCTTGTCGCCCACGAGAACGTGGTGCGTCCACTCGCGCTCGGGCAGGAATCCTTCGCACTTGTATCCAACATCAACAAGCCAGCCTCCGTCGACTTTGCCGACGACGGTGCCCTGCATGACCTTACCGCGGCTGAAATCTTCCTGCGCGGCGTCATACTGGGCAAGAAGAGAGGCCATATCGCTGGGCTCTTCTTCCACCGCTGCCTTGACAGCTTCCGTTGCTTCAACCTGGTTCTTCATTTCTTCACTCATTACTGACATCCCCCTGACGTCCTGCGATCTCTTCGATCGCTCTGATTGATTGATCGATCAGCCAGTCGGGCGTGCTCGCCCCGGCTGCGACTCCGATGCTCTTTTTGCCGTTCAGCCACGTTTCGTCAAGCTCGCCGGCGTGCTCGATGCGCTGCGCTGGGCAGCCGGAATCGCGCGCGATGCGGCACAGTTTGGCGGTGTTGGCGCTGTCGTGCCCGCCGATGACGATCAGCCCTTCGGTCTTCGCGGCAAGTTCCGCGACGGCCTGCTGGCGTTCGCGTGTAGCATGACAGATGGTGTTGAACACTCGGAGTTCGTCAGCTCGCCCTACGGCCGCCTGCGCGACCTCGGCGAGGAGTCGATGCTGCTGGGTGGTCTGTGAGACCAAGCCCAACTTTGGAATTCTACCAGACTTTTGAATTATTGTCGAGTTCAAAAATGCAGAAACCGAAGAAATAACAGTCGCACTTCCTCTGACATAACCGAGTATTCCGGCAACTTCCGGGTGTTTTTCATCGCCGAGGATCAAAACATGGTAGCCGGCGTCAGAGAGTTCGCGCGCACGGGTCTGCACGACGCGCACGAACGGGCAGGTGCCGTCGATGATCGTCGCGCCTTTGCGTTCCAGCCGTTCGATCACGGCCGGGGCGACGCCGTGGGCGCGGATAAAGGCAACGGCACCTTCGGGCACGGTCTCTTCGTTTTCGACGACGAGCAGGCCCTTGGCGCGCAGGCGCTCCACTTCCTGGGGGTTGTGGATGGGGCTGCCGATGGCGTAGACGGTTTTGCCGCCGGAAAGCGCTTTTTCGAGCGTCTCGATGGCGCGGCGCACGCCGAAGCACATGCCGATGGGATCGGCTTTGAGGATCTTCACGCGCGCTCCCCTCTTTCTTCCAGATGACGCTGCGCCGTTTCGAGCAGCCGCGCGGCGTTTTCTTCTGGCGTGTTCTGTGTCAGGTCGAACCAGACAGCGGGCGCGAACTTTTTGAACCACGTCATCTGTCTTTTGGCAAACTGGCGCGTGGCGATGGCGTCGCCCATGATCGCCTCTTCAAAGGTCATTTTTCCCTGATGAAAGAGCACGAGTTCCTTGTATCCGAAGCCCTGCATCGATGGCAGTTCGGGCGAATAGCCGTGCGCGAGCAGCCAGGCGACTTCCTCGGGATAGCCGGAGGCGAACTGGGAGCGCACGCGTGCTTCGATGCCGGAAACGAGGATCTCGCGCGGCTTGAACAGGCCCAGATAGAGCACGTCGTACGGTGATTCCGCGCTTTTCTGCTCGGCGTACAGTTCGGAAGCCTTGCGCCCTGAGAGCATGAATATCTCCAGCGCGCGGGCGACGCGAAACTTGTCGTTTGGGTGCAGGCGCGCAGCGCTTTCAGGGTCAGCTTCCTGCAGGCGGGCGAACAGTTCTTCGCCGCTTTGTGCGCACAGGCCGGCGCGCAGGGCTTCGTCAGTGGGCACGTCGATGGAAAGAAGTCCGCCGAACAGCGCTTGATAGTAGAACGGGGTTCCGCCGACGAACAGCGGCGTCCGGCCGCGGGCACGGATGCGTCGCACGCAGTCTTTGGCGCGCGCCACGAAATCCGCCGCCGTAAAGATCTCGTCTGGATCGGCCACGTCGATCATGTGGTGCGGGATCTCGCGGCGGATCTCAAGCGAGATCTTGTCGGTGCCCACGTCCATGTAGCGGTACACCTGGCGCGAATCGACGGAGATCACCTCGGCGTTGAGGGCTCTCGCGAGGTCGAGGCTGTAAGCCGTTTTCCCCACCGCGGTGGGGCCGATGACGGCAAGAACGGGGATTTTCTCCTGACTCACAGTCCCAGCCTCCCAAAGTGTTTGTCAAGCGCCTGTCCTGTCAGCCGCAGCACTGTCGGCCTTCCGTGGGGACATGCGGACGGCTGGTCGCAGGCGTTCAGCTGTGCCAGAAGCAGCTTTGCTTCTTCGGCCGTCAGCCGCGTCGTCAGCTTGACTGAGGCTTTGCAGGCTTTCGTCGCGAAGATGTCGAGCAGCGACTGCGGGTTCTCGCCGCGCTCTTCGATGGCGTTCAGAGCGCTTCGCAGCAGATCGACGGGCGAAACGCCGACGGCTTTGGCATGGACGGGCAGGCCCGCAAGATCGCCGTTATCGTCGATGACAAAGCGCAATTCTTCCAGCTCCTTGCGTTGCGCGATCGCGTCGCCGCGCAGCGTGGGCGGCAGCGGGATGGGCATGATCAGGCGCTCCTGTCCGTCGGGGGCGGCGCAGGCTTTGAGGATCTTCTCGTAATTGACGCGCTCGTGCGCGGCATGAGGATCGACGATCAGCAGGCCCTCCTGCGTCGAAAAGATCAGATAGCCTTGCGGCATCTGTCCGAGGTATTCGTTCCCGTCTTCCGCACGTGCGTCCGTTTGGGGTGCCCCGGTCTGCGGCTGTTGCATCGGGAACGGCAAACGCTCGGCGCGGAGCTCGGCTTCTCTGGCCGCGAACGAATGAGGCGAGGCGGCTCGGAAGACGGGCTCTTCGACGCGCGAAAACGGATGCGCCTCATGCTCGGGCATTTTTCGCCACGAAGTTGGGGCGCTGTCCGGCTTCTGCGGCGGGGTATAGACGAAATCGGCGGGCAATGCGCCGGCCGGGAACGGCGAGCGTTGATTCACGGTAGCCTGTGAATACTCGCGCGCGAACTTTTCAGCCGCCTTGTGCACGAGATCATAGACTTCGCCGGAGTGACGGAACAAAACCTCCGCTTTGGCGGGATGGACGTTGACGTCGATGTCTTCCGGCGGCAGCGAGATCATCGCCAGCCAGTTGCCGCGCGTGGCCCAGCCGAAACTCTGGATGGCCGAGCGGATCACGGCGTCGCTGATCCGCCGTCCGTTGACGAACGAGATCAGCTGAAAGCGGCTCTGCGGACCGCAGTCCTGCCACCACAGGGCGCAGCCGCCCTTGTCGTTTTCATACCGGGCGGAGGCGATCGCGGGTTCGTCACCCCACGTCTGCGCAAGGAGCTTTTCCACACTGCCCGCGCCGGAACTTTTGAACACGGTCTTGCCGCCGTGAATCAGCGTGAAAGAGACCGACGGATAGGCGAACGCGTAGTCCTGGATCAGGCGCAGGATGCGGCGGAACTCGGCTGTCGCCGTCTTCATAAACTTGCGGCGCGCCGGCAGGTTATAGAACAGGTCTTTGATCACGACGGTCGTCCCCGGGCGCAGCGGCACGGGCGAGACTTTGACCTGTCCGTTTTCATAGCGCAGCACGGCGCCTTCGGCGGCGCTCTTGCGGCGGCTGTACAGTTCAAAGCGGCTCACCGCACCGATGCTGCTCAGCGCCTCGCCGCGGTAGCCGAGCGTGGCGATCGCTTCAAGATCGTCTTCAACGCTGATCTTGCTCGTCGCGTGCTTTTCCACGGCGAGCGGCAGCTCTTCGGCGGAAATGCCGCAGCCGTCGTCCTTGACGGAGATCAGCACCTTGCCGCCCTGGACGAGTTCCACTTCGATCGTGCGCGCACCGGCGTCAAGGCTGTTTTCGATCAACTCCTTGACGACCGAAAGAGGGCGCTCGATGACTTCGCCGGCGGCGATTTTGCGCGATAGTGCTTCGGGAAGGCGATGAATGGCCATTTATTCGCACCTCAGTTTGCGTGCGCGGGCGACGAGCTTATATAGCCGGTCGAGCGCGTTCTTCGGCGTCAGCTGGTCGGGATCGATCGCCGCGATCTCTTCGATAAAAGCATCACCGGACAGATCGAACATGCTCACCTGCGCCGACGGAGCGAACCGCGACGGATCGCTGCCCGAGGTGCGCTGATCCTCTTCCAGTTTTTCCAGGATCTCGTGCGCCCGTTTCAGCACCACGCGGGGCAGGCCGGCGATCCGCGCCACTTCGATGCCGTAGGAGCGGTCGGCCGGACATGGCCTGATCTTGTGCAGAAAGCGCACGCCGTCTTCCGTCTCTTCCACGCCCATGCTCAGGTTGAAAAGGCCGGGCATGCTCTTTTCCAGCTCGCTCAGCTCGTGATAGTGCGTGGCAAACAGCACGAACGGCTTCACGCCGCAGAGGCTGTGCAGATATTCGATCACCGACCAGGCGATGCTCATGCCGTCGTAGGTCGATGTGCCGCGCCCGATCTCGTCGAGGATCACGAGGCTGTTGCCGGTGACGTTGTGAAGGATGTTCGACGTCTCCATCATCTCGACCATGAACGTGCTGTTGCCGCGCGCCAGCTCGTCATGCGCGCCGATGCGGGTGAAGAGCCGGTCGACCAGCGGCAGACGGGCCGAAGCGGCGGGTACGAAGCTTCCCGCCTGCGCCATGATCTGCACGATTGCGGCCATGCGCAGATACGTCGATTTGCCGGCCATGTTGGGGCCTGTGACGATGGCCGTGCGATGGTCCGGGTCCATGTACAGATCGTTAGGGATGCAGGGAGAACCGCGCAGCGCCTGCTCCACCATGGGATGACGCCCTTCGCGGATCTCCAGCTTCCGTTCCGCGGCAAGGACAGGCCGGCAATAGCCGCGCGAACGCGCAACGACAGCAAACGAGTTGAACACGTCAAGCCGCGACAAACCGCGCCCGAGGCGCTGGATCTCGTCGGTAAATTCGAGGCACTTGGCCGAGAGCTCGTCAAAAATGCGCTGCTCGATCTCGGCGATCCTGCTGTCCGCCTGAAGACGGCGGTTCTCATACTCTTTCAGTTCTGGCGTGATGAAGCGCTCGGCGTTGACAAGCGTCTGCCGGCGCTCGTACTCGGGCGGCAGCGCCGCTTTGACGGCCGCCGCGCGGGGGATCTCGATATAAAAGCCGAAGACACGGTTGTAGTTGACTTTCAGTTTTTGCAGGCCTGTGCGCTCACGCTCACGCTCGGCGAAGTCTTTCAGCCACGCCTCGCCGCTGTCGCCGAGAGAACGGTACTCGTCGAGCTCGGGATCGAATCCCGGCGCGGCGATGGAGCCGAGGCCGAGCGCGCGCGGCAGATCGTCCAGAAGCGCACTGTCCAGCAGCTCGCGCAGTTCGCGAAGGTCTTCGGGCAAAGGCAGTTCTGCCTGCGGACAAAGCTCGCCCAGCGCTTCGCAGATAGCCGGATGCATGTCGAGCGTGTCGCGCAGCGCGCCGAGATCGCGCGGATTGGTGCTTTTCATGTGCAGCCGGGCGATCGCACGCTCCACGTCGCGGCACTTTTCAAGAAGTTCGCAGAGCCGCTCGCAGACGTCTTCGTGGTCGTACAGCGCCTGCACGGCGTCAAGGCGGCCCTCGATCCGCTCAAGTGTGCTGAGAGGACGCGCCAGCCAGTCGCGCAGTTTTTTCGCGCCGAACGACGTTGAACAGGCGTTCAGGCACTGGAACAGCGAGAGCTCGCCGCTCCACAGGTCGAGATTGGTCTGCGTGTTCCAGTCGAGGTGCATGAAGCCTTCCGGCATGATGCGCGTGATGCCGCGGATGTGCGCCGCTTTGGAAAAGCTCGTCTCCTCGGCATAGCTTACGAGCGAAGAGGCCACGCCGATACGGGGATCGCCGGCCTTCAGCCCGAAGCCTTCAAGCGAGTTCAGCTGCCACAGCTGGCACAGCCGCGACAGCCCGGTCTCGGGATCGAAATCCTCGGCCGGCACTTCGGAAAATGACCAGCTTCCGCGCGGACCGAGCGATTTTTCGTAATCCTTGCCGCGCGGGATGAGGATCTCGCGCGGTGCGAACGAGACCAGCACGCTTTTCGCTTCGGCAGGGGAAAACGTCCCTACCTGAACGTTGCGCGCGCTCGGCGTGAGAAAGCCGACCGTCCACTGATCGCCGAGGATCAGCAGAGACGCCAGCGACGAATTGACCGAGCCTTCTTCGGGAATGAACGTGCCGGGGGTGAGGATCCTGATCACCTCGCGCTCGACGAGCGTGCGGCCGTCAGGCGGCGTCATCTGCTCGCAGACGGCGATCTTGTAGCCCTTCTCGATCAGGCGCGCGGCGTACTGATCGGCCGCATGGTGCGGAACGCCGGCCATCGGCATGGCTTTGTTCTGGTCGCGCGCCGTCAGGGCGATGTCCAGTTCACGTGAGACGAGCTTGGCGTCGTCAAAGAAACATTCAAAAAAATCTCCCATCCGGAAGAACAGGATACAGTCGGGATATTTGTTTTTCCAGTAGTAATACTGTTCCAGCATCGGGGTCATCTTCATGCTGCTTTGCGGAGCGTTCGTCTTTTCCTTCATTTAGAAGCTGTCTGCTCCTTCCCTGTCGAGATACCCTTGCAGGATCACCGACGCCGCGATCTTGTCGACGGACTGCTTGCGCTTTTTGCGCGAGACGTTGCCTTCGAGAAGGTATCCCGTCGCGACGCGCGTGCTGTACCGCTCGTCGGAGAATTTGATCGTGACCATCGGAAAACGTTCCTGGATCTGCGCGGCCACTTCCTGCACATGCTGTGCCGAAGGGCCGATCGTGCCGTCCTCGCGGATGGGCAGGCCGAGCAGCAGGCAGCCCGTGTCATAGTGCTCGAACGTTCGCTCCAGCTCGTCCATCCACGGGCCTTCGGCTTTCCATACGGCAATCCCCTGAGCAAACATGCCCAGGGGATCGCTGACAGCTACACCGATTCGGACGGTACCGATATCGAGGCAGATGATTCGGGGCACGGTCAGGCTCCGATCATCCTGCTCACAATGCCCAGCGCCGCTTCGGCCGCCTCGGGGATCTTCGCAGGCTCCTTGCCGCCGGCCTGTGCCATGTTGGGACGTCCGCCGCCGCTGCCGCCGACGATGGCCGCAAGTTCCTTGACGATCTTTCCGGCGTGGAGTTTTTTCTTCAGGGCTTCCTCGCCCACCATGCAGAGCAGCTGCACTTTGTCCTCGGCCGCCTTTGAAAAGACGATGAAGACGGCGTTCGGGTCGCGGTCTTTATACTTGTCGCCGGCCTCGCGCAGGTGGTTCATGTCCTCGCCGTCGAGTTTGCCGACGTAGAGGTTGATCCCGCCGTCAAGCGCCTTTTTGGCGACAACGCTGTCGATGCTGTCGGCAAGTTTCGCGCGCGACATCGCGTCGATCTGGCGTTTGAGCTCCTTGATCTCTTCCTCCATGCTCTCCACTTTGCGAACGAACATCGCAGGCTTGACGGCCAGCTTCGCCGAAAGGGCCTCAGCGGTACGGTTCAGCTCCTGGAGAAGGCGGACAGTGTTCATGCCGGTCACGGCCGTGATACGGCGGATGCCCGAGCCGATGCTCTCGTCGCTGACGATCTTCAGGCAGCCGATGACGCCGCTCGCGCTGACGTGCGTGCCGCCGCACAGTTCGCTGGAGAAATCGCCCACGGAAACGACGCGCACGACCTTGCCGTATTTTTCCTCAAAGAGCGCCTTGGCGCCGCTCGCCTTGGCCGTTTCAAGGTCAGTCACGAGCGTCGAGACAGGCATGTCGGCGAGGATCGCGGCGTTCGTCTGCGTTTCGATCTCTTCAAGCTGCTCCGGCGTGGGAGCTTCGTAATGCGTGTAGTCAAAGCGCAGGAAACGGTCGGAAACGAGCGAACCGTTCTGGCGCACATGTCCGCCCAGCACCTTGCCCAGTACGGCATGGAGGATATGCGTGGCCGTGTGGTTGCGGGCGATAGCCAGATGACGTTCCATAT
>JAEEGG010027832.1_pt1 | contig 10682 bp, 11 predicted proteins | sample 9134161 | NCBI WGS metagenome assembly JAEEGG01 (sample SAMN16246543, study PRJNA631951) | gut metagenome | biome: gut microbiome; feature: rumen; material: CR-attached | host: Bos | place: Iran: Karaj | collected 2018-10
GTGATTTTCTTGTGATTTACTTTTGATTTCAACCACAAAATTACTGAAAATCAATAATATGTGCAACTTTTTATCCATTTATTTCGCTCTCTTTTCCCTCTTTTCTAATTCCGCCAACGGGTATGATATTATTTTTTTTCGCCATGTGGCGAGAAAAGTGGCGAGAAAATAGAGAATGCTGAATGCCATCGCACACAGATCGATGATTGTGCAGAATGATGTTTTGCCCGAAGGCGTTGACTAGCACAAACGCTGGAGGTTTTCTGATAGGTGTTGACAAGAGCAATGTACTTACCGTGAATAGTACACCGCGTAGTAAACTACTGGCTGAAGTGTTGCAGAAAACAGGTTTAATTGAGAAATCAGGGCAGGGTGTTGACAAGATGTACACCAATTGTATTATGGAAGCCAAACCGCTGCCCGATTTTTCTGAAACCGACAATTTAATGTGTTGGCTTTCGTGAAGACGCAGATCAAGGAACACACTTATCTTGGTGCTGACGGAAGGTTCAAGACCGATGAGCAGTATCCTGAATTCTGTTGGACCGAAATATGCGTGAATGCAATCTGCCATAGAGACTACAGCATTTTAGGGACAGACATTCAGGTGAAGTTGTTTGACGACCATATGACGGTGGAAAGCCCCGGCATTTTGCCTGGCTTGGTAAGGCCGTATAATATTCGTGAGATGCATTTCTCGCGGAATCCGAAGATTGCGTTGTATATGCGCAACCATAAACTAGTGAAAGAGTTTGGCGAAGGGGTAGACAGGATGTTCCGTGAGATGGAGGAGGCTGGATGCCCGGCTCCAGAGTATCGGCAGAATGGTTTTATGGTGTATGCTACGATTAGACAGCGCGAGGGTACTGTACCTACGGAAAAGACTACGGAAAAGACTACGGAAAAGATTCTTGGTTTCATTTCCGAGAATCCAAAGGTAACGACAGAAGAGCTAGCTCGTTTGTGTGGGTTGACACCTGACGGTGTGTATTATCATACCAAACATCTTCGCGAAAAAGGTCTGCTGATTCGCGAAGGTGGTCGTAAAGAGGGGTATTGGATTGTCGTTAAAAAATGACAATCGATTGTACTGATCAGAAAAACTATTATAAATCTTTGCTTCGCCTTATCTTCGATTGCGGCGGAGCTTCACTGATGGCCAGTCCTTATCGGACGGCCTTTGCTTCATGGAACATGTGCTGTTGCGGACAATAGAAATAATGTGTAATTTTGCGGCTTGGAATATAAACACTGGATCTTATGTGCAGGTACAATATTGCAATAGATGATGCCCTGATGGAGGAAGTCAGGCCTCATATTGGTCAAGATACCGCAGTGCAGTCATGGCTCGAGGAATTGCTTCACAATGCTCTGTTAAGTTATGTAGCCCAGTTTGAAGAATCCAGTGTATCGGACAATAAAAAGATTGTAGAGCAATTGAAGGCGCTTGAAAACGACCCTGACGGGGTTTTCAAATTGGGTAGTATCTTGAAGCCTTCGAAATATTCTGTAGAAGAACTTCGTGACGAGTATTTAAGCGAAAAGTACGGGTTATGAAGGTGTTGGTAGATTCAAATGTAATTCTTGAGCTGATTCTGCAAAGGGAACAGGTGGAGTTAGCTAATAAAAGCTTGTCTTTGCTTTCACAAGAAAAACATGAGGCTTATTTAACTGTGGGAGGCTTCTATGGCATGCTTTATACTATAGATAACTACCTTCGAAAAGTAATGGAATTGAAGAAGCCGTATAGAGCCCATGCATTACGTTCAATTATGATACAGGATTTGAATAAGTATCAAGTGGTGACTCCTCAGGAATTGTTGGATTTGTGCATGAAAAAGAAAGTGAAATCCTGATTATTATGTACCCCAAAACAAGAACAGGTAATTACAAATGCTTTTTTCCAGGTGAGAACATTTGAGAACTGAACGTGGGAAATGAAGGGATGAGAACCGTTTGCCGCCAGGCAAACAAAATCCGTGATTTCTGTGCTATCTGTGTGAGATAAAATGAAGACTGTACTTATCGGACGGGGTTTTTTGGAAACAAATCTTACATAAATCTTATACAAATCTTTGCTTCGACTTGTCTTCGATTGCGGCGGAGCTTTCTATTGAACAAGTTTTCGGCGGCCTGTCCTTATTGGACGAGGTATTTTGGAAGCAAATCTTACATAAATCTCATACAAAGGCCGAAGCCTGCGGGAATGCTATGAAAGTCAGCATGGATGGTCGTGGGCGTGCGAAGGACAACATCTGGATCGAGCGCTTCTGACGGACCATCAAACGCGAGTACATTTACCTGAATCCTCGTGATAACGCCGTTGATTTGCGGAAAGGAATTGAGAAGTTTATGCAGTATTACAACACTGAACGGCACCATCAGGGCATTGACAACGAAATCCCAGCGCGCAAATATGAAAACAACAAATTATTAATCCGTACCTATGAAGCTGCTCGATGTTTCACTTTAATTACATATCTTTGCGTTCTCAAATAATGGGTACATTATAATGCCGAAGATATTACATACTGCAAGATATACTGGAATCCCATGGGAGATACTGAAAAACGTCGTTCCTGAAGGGTTCTATGTAAAAACACTCGATGAGCTGGACTATGACAGTCTTGTAAATGAGGCAGTGGATGCCGACTACCTGTTGGTCAGCGGCCGTTTGCCCATTGATGAAGGAGTACTCACTGCTGCCACACACCTGAAAATGATTCAGCGCACTGGTGTTGGCACCGAGATGCTAGATGTGGAAGCTATCAGGCAACATGGGATACCCGTCTATGTCAATGCAGGGGTGAATGCCCAAAGTGTAGCTGAACATACGTTAACGCTGATACTTGCTTGTTTGAAACGACTGCCTCAGATCAACCAGCAAACCCATCAGGGTGTATGGAAGAAGCAACAAGTTGGTGTGACTACTCGTGAGTTGAAAGGCAAAACCGTGGCACTAGTGGGTATGGGGAATATTGGTCGTTTGGTTGCACAGATGCTTCAGCCTTTTGGTGCAAAGGTGGTATATACTGATGTTTTCCGCCAAACAGAGGAAGTGGAATCACGATTGGGTCTGACTTATTATGATAGTTTTGAAGCTATGTTACCTGTAGCCGACATCCTTAGCTTCCATTGTCCATTGACCAAGGAGAACACAGAAATGCTGAACAGCAAAACGCTTTCTATGATAAAGGATGGAGCGATTGTCATCAATACTGCACGGGGCAAACTTATCAACCCTGATGACCTTTACGATGCTTTGCAGTCGGGACATCTTTCATCTGCTGCCTTAGATACACATTATGAAGAACCGATAAAGGATGGTTATAAGTTGGCAGAGTTGGAAAATGTGATACTTACTCCTCATATTGGAGGCTTGTCATACGAAGCATTCCATCAAATGATGGCTGATGCGGTTGAGAATATTGTGGCTTTCGAGGAAGGTCGTTTGGCTGAAATTGAATCGAAGAGGTTGTTTTGATGTAAACAATAATTATCGCGAATTATTCATGAATATTACAGAAGGGTTTATTGAAGGAATTGTTATCAAGTCGCAGTTGATACCTCATCATGTGTTGTTGCAGGCTCGAAAGGTGCTGCTGGATTATCTCGGTGTGTTAGCAGGAGGAACCAGATACCTCGAGGAGGAGCATCCTGATTTGATTACGGCATCCCCAAGTGCTGCTTTTTTGTATGGATTCGCTGCTCATGTACTCGAATTGGACGACGGCCATCGGCATGGGATGATTCATTTGGGTGCTTCCATTGTTTCAGCGATTCTTGATGTTGCAAAGAAAGAAGATTTACAATCCGACGATGTACTTCGTGGCATTGTGATGGGATATGAAGTCGCGGTGCGATGCGCAAGATCTATTCAGCCTGGACACAAGGAGAGGGGGTATCATGTGTCAGGCACTTGCGGAACGATAGGCTCTGCTATGGGTATAGCCTTTGCTTGTGGTTATAACACGGAGCAGATGAAATCGACGTTGGCTTGTGCCGTAAGCAGTGCGGCGGGTGTGTTGGAGATACAGGAACAAGCATCCGAAATGAAACCCTATAATCTGGGTCGTGCTGCATTGGCTGGTGAGGTGGCGGCACAGGTGGGGAAATTAGCTATGCCAGGTCCTGATGACATTCTTGGTGGCAAACGAGGGTTTCTTGCAGCATTAACGGATACACCCAAGCCTGAGCTTCTGACAGATTTCAGCAATAATGATTATGCTATCATGGGTATCTATCAGAAAGTACATGCGGCATGTCGTCATTGTCATCCTGCTATCGATGCAACTATTGATATGCGAAATGACCTCAATCTTCAACCTGATCAAATTGATAGAATTGAAGTGCATACCTATAAGCTGGCTGTTGGAAGCCATGACCATACGCAAATCATGGGTATCAGTTCAGCCAAACTTAGCACGCCATACGCTGTGGCTTTGGCCATCGTGAAAGGTAGTGCAGGATATGCCGACTATAACGAGGCCAATTTGGAGGATGATGCCATCAAGATGCTGACCCACAAGGTTAGTGTAATTGAGGATGAGAACTTGACGGCCCAGTCACCAGCTGTGAGAGGAGCTCGTGTGACTATCTATTTGAAGGACGAGAACATATATGAAGCACCGTGTCTATATCCAAAAGGCGAACCAGAGCATCCACTTACACAAGAAGAGTTGGAAGAAAAGTTCCGTGGACTTGCCATGTATGGCGGTTTGACCCAAAAAGAATGTGACGAGGTGATAGAAGAAATAGGGAAAGAAAAGTTTTCGATTAACAAGATTATGAGTATATGTCAAAAATAATTGAACTGACTACACCATTAAGCGAAGAGGCCATCAGCCAACTAAAAGTAGGCGATGTGGTAACCATCACAGGCTACATCTACACAGGCCGTGATGCAGTGCTACCAAAAATCGTGAAGGCAGCGGAAGAGGGAACGCTTGACCAATTAGGTATTGACTTGCAGGGTTCCGTTATCTTCCATACGGCGGTCAGTCCTGCTGGTGTTGGACCTACTTCAAGCAACAAAGTGGAGATAGAATGTACCTTTGAGCCGCTTTCGAAACATGGTGTGAAAATGCACCTTGGAAAGGGTGCCATCTCAAAGGAAACCGTAAAGGCTTTGGCTGAAAATAATGCTGTCTTCGCCATCATCCCGCCAGTCACAGCCTTATTGGGCAGTCAGACCGTGGAACAAGAAATCGTTGCCTTTCCTGAGTTGGGAATGGAAGCGTTCAATCGATTGAAAGTTGTAAAATATCAGGCCATCATTGCTGCAGCGAAAGGAGTATCCATCTATGACTAATATAAGAGAAAAAGTGGCCGATTGCCTTGTGAGGGCAGGCTCAACCTTCCGCGAAGACCAGAAAGAAGCCTATCGCAAGGCGATTGCCGATGAAGCGAATGCCCAATCTTGTTGGGTGATGCAACAAGTACTGGACAATGCCATCGTTGCCGAGGAGAGAAGAAGCCCATTGTGCGATGACACGGGCATTCCACATCTCTTCCTTGAAGTGGGAAAGAACCGCTCTGTTTCAGGAGAAATGATGCAAGAAATCATGGAAGGTGTGGAGCTTGGCCTCCGCCAACTTCCTGGTCGCCCGATGGCCATCATGGGCGACGACAACGCCCGTATCGACCAAAGTGGCGGCTTGAACCCCGATTCAGGAGCCTTGAAACCTTCGCCTATCCTCATCAAGCCTATTGACGAAGATGTCATCCGCCTGACCATTCTGATGCTCGGTGGTGGCCCTGCCATCCGTGGCATCACGCAGCGTATCTTCCATAAGCACAATGTGGATGTGGTGATAGAAGAGATTGTTAACCGGGCTACTCCTGCTGTTAGCCAGTTGGGGTGTTCGCCTTGCGTTCTTGCTGTGGGTATCGGACGTTCTCAATTTGAAGCCACGAGCCTGATGATGGAAGCTATGGTTTATGGTGATTTCAGTAAACAGACCGAATTCGAAAAAAAGATTACTGATAAAGTGAATGAAGTCAACATTGGTCCTCTTGGATTGGGTGGCAAACATAGTGTTTTGGCAACCTTTGCCAAGGTGGGACCGCAACGAGCTAGTGGTGTTAGGATTGTGGCTTTGAGGCCTTGCTGTTGCTTTGAGCCGAGAAGAGCAAGTGTGGATTTGTAAAACACTAAATGTGAAAGGAAAATATGGTTGAAAAAAACTATTTTTATCTTAGATATCATTTTTTTTTGCTATTGATATTTGGCATTAGTTTTTTTTCAATTGCTCAGACACCTGTGCGTGTGATGCATGTTCATTATTCTGATGGAGCAGTATCTGATGTGCCAATGAATATTGTGGATAGTATTACTTTTGATTATAACATAGGGAACGATTTATACCCTGAGGTTTCAGATACTATTACAAGTAACGAAGTGTTACAACGTGCTTATTATATGGCTTCGATACAATGGACTCCATTGAGGCCAGTTCCAAAGTCTGGCGGTAATTATTATCCAGCAGGTGTTCTTGTGACAGGTGCGCCATACTCGTCTGTAAAAGAGCTAAACACATATCTTTTTCATGATGTGTCTTATCATACTTTTATGACAGCCGTTCATAGTCCTATGAGTGTTTTGTATACGGAGAATATTAGTCAGTCACCATATCATGGAACAAATTGTGCCACATATTATGGAGGTGTATGCAGTTCTTCGGTAATGTGGGCTTTGGGTTTTAATATGCCATATTCATCAAATCGTATCATTGAGTTAGAAGAAATGGAACGAATAGAACACCAAGTTGTTGATTCATTGAGGATTTGTGATGTGATATGGAAAAGAGGTCATGTCCAAATGATATATAATATTGAATATAGAGATGATACTCTTTATCGTATAAAGACTTTTGAAATGGCTGGGTCTAACGCTCATTTCAATAATTATACAAAAGCACAGTTTTTGAATACTTGGAATTCTAATGGATATGTTGGTTATCGATTTAAAAAGTTGAAGTATTCTTCGGAACCTTTAGTACTTCAAGATTGGGACCCAATTGTTTATAATGATTATCTTTGTCCATCAAAAGGTGATAAAGCTGTTTATAGAACAACAGATACCATTGCAATCCATATTTATGACTCGATATATGACCAAATAGTTTTGACAAAAGGAGCTAGCTTGATTGCCTCTGATAATAATAATGGCAATTTGCAATGTTATTATGGCTTGAAATCAGGCGTTTACAGGGTTTTTCTTCAGAGTGATAATGATAAAACAGCAAGTGTCTCCTTTGAAGTTGTTGAGACTAACGTGAGTTATGATTGGTGTGATGATGGAGAAAACTTAAGAATATACTTTAACTCCTCGGCTAAACCTGAATATGCATCACTATGTTATCTTTCAGGAGGTTCAGGAAGAAGTATTCCTATTTCAGAAATGGATATTTGGCGTGGATATATCATAGTACCTCGTTTGGAGACCGAGTTGGATTATTATTGTAAAGTGAAATTCAAGGGCGAATATGGTACGATAATTAATGAACCAATTAAAGTTGAACCATTTGAGTCAAAAGAGTGAGCGATGATAATAAGAGATGCGGCAAATTGTGCGCCCAAACCAACCTAACAGTTTACATGTTGAATGGCGGTTTCGGAAATGGCGGTTTCGGAAATAAAAAATATACATGAATTATGAGATTCTACGATAGAGAACAAGAAATAGCCTTTTTGCGGGAGACGAGGGAAACAGCTAGGCGATGTGTTCTACAGCTTCTGGTTTCGCTTCGTTTTCAAGTATAATTACATCCTCGAGATTGAGAACTATGCCAAATTGCAAGAGATAGTCATGCGTGACTATAATACTTGCAGACAATCACGCTGTAAATCTAAGGTTTGCATCATGAATAGATCAGAGAATAACAGTATAATGAAAACGACATTCAAAACCTTTCAATCCAATGTGGGAGATTGCATCTTCCTGTTGCTCAGCGAAAAAAAGAAACAATTCTCCATCATGGTGGATTGTGGCTTATACGAACCGGCCATCAAGCAGTATGTCAACGAGACCTTGAAAGGGGTGATAGACCTTCTCATCGTCACTCATATCGACGACGACCACATTAAAGGCGTCACGCAGATGCTGTCGGGCAACGTCAAGGTGAACCGCATCATCTTCAACAGCTACCAACGAGAGCATGAAGGAGATGAACTTCAAGGGCTGAATGACGAGCAAATGGCCCTGCTGAGGAGAATAGGGGACAGGATTGGACTTATCGTTGACGACGTCATCCCTTCTCGGACGACGAGGAGTGGAAAAACCGCTATGAAGGGACTGGCCGCGACCATATTGGGGAATCCCGAACTAAAGCCGGTTTGGGAGAGACCGTATACCCTCAATGGGACCGAGTTGGACCTGAACGACTGGGGCAAGATCGCTTTTCTTTCGCCTACGATGAAAGAGATTAAAAACCTTGACAAAGAGTTTTGCAAGGTGCTGTTCGACGAGTTGAACGTCGAAAAGGACATGGGGGAGTGGGACAAGAGAGAAAACCTGTATGAGATTTTGCTCAGGTATGTCATGCGGAAGGGGACTCCTGCGTTAGCCACTATGAAGAAAGGCAAAGCGCCCATGACTAAACCAGGTGTCGCGACGCTTGAAGAGCGATTGTTGCAAGCGGCCGACGAAGCGGTCGAGACCCAGCAGATCACACCGGCCAACCAAGCCTCGTTGGCGTTCGTGTGGGAGAAAGACGGTCATAGGGTGCTCGTTTTGGGTGATGCCAATCCTGACGTGGTGGTGGCTGGATTGCGGACGCACTACAAGGAGCAAGCTTTTCCCGTTTTGTTTGATGCCATCAAGGTGTCGCACCATGGCAGCCATTACAACACGACGCGGGAACTGGTACAATGTGCTGATTCGGAGCATTATTTCTTTACGGGAGGAATGGAGCTCAAGCGTCCCAGTGAGGCGGCGGTGGGGAGGATCGCTTTGTGTCCGTTGCCAAATGGGCTGCAGAAAAGAACCTTGCATTTCAATTATCCGACTTCGTTGGTTGAGGAGCTGAAGAAGAACAGAGCGTTAAAGGGGAAATACAAGTTCGGTGTGGACACAAAGAAGAATGAGCTGAAGATTAACATTTTATAAAGTCAGTCTCCCATGTCATTTATAGATCAGCCTCCCATGTCATTCCAGCAGAGGCATGTGGGTTGGAGGGAAATGCTTTTCATTCGACGTAGTCAATCTATGGGAGGCGGGACAAAGCAGTAAGAACCCCATTTTTGACGGCCCTTGAAGCCATAGATCCCAAGCCATCGCGCCGTCCCCCGCGGGGATGACATGGCTCCAAAGGCCTGTTTGAACCGAACACCTGGATGACACGGCTCCAAGTGCCTGTTTGAACCGAACGCCTGGAAGACATGGCTCCAATGGCCTTTTTTTATCTTTCAAAAGATTTTACGCGCTTCCAATCGCTTTATTTACTACCTTTGCAGAATCTTTGTACACCTTGTAAAGTCAAACATTAGAATATCAATCAAATACAACAACATGGAAGAAAAAAAGAGACTCTTTGAAGAGTTCCCACCCGTGACGACCCAAGAATGGGAAGCCGTCATCGAGAAGGACCTCAAAGGAGCTGATTACAACAAAAAGCTGGTTTGGCGCACGCAAGAGGGCTTTAACGTGAAGCCCTACTACCGCGCCGAGAACCTGGCCGACATCCCGTGGACAGGCCAGAACCCGAACGAGTTCCCCTACGTCCGTGGAAACAAACCCGAAGGCAACGCTTGGCTCGTCCGTCAGGACATCACCGTAAAAGACGTGCATGAGGCCAACAAGATCGCCCTCAACGCCATCAGCCGCGGCGCCAACAGCATCGGCTTCAAACTGGAGTACGACAAAGCCTATGACACCATCGCCATCTCAACGCTGCTCAACGGCATCGACCAGAAGGCCGTGGAAATCAACTTCTACAACAACAAGTACCACTTGCCAATCCTCGAGATGCTGTCGAAGATCCCGGGCATCAAGGGTTCGTTGAACTACGACCCGCTGACGCGTTACCTGCGTCGCGGCGTGTGGTACATCAACGAGGGTGCCGACATGGAGCTGGGCTACATCATGGTGAAAGCCGACATGCCTGGCTTCGACACCATCGGCGTCAACGGCCATGTGTTCACCAACGCCGGTGCCACCATCGTTCAGGAGATGGCCTTCGCTCTCGCTGTGGGTGCCGAATACCTCGACAAGCTCACCGAGAAAGGCCTGACCATCGACGAGATCGCGCCCAAGATGCGTTTCAACCTTGCCATCGGACAAAACTACTTCATGGAGATGGCCAAACTGCGTGCCTACCGTCTGCTGTGGGCCAACATCGTGAAAGCCTACGGCGGCAAGGAAGAGAATGCCAAGATGCACATCCATGCTACCAATGCCGAGTTGGGCATGAGCCTCTACGATGCGTATGTCAACATGCTGCGCACAACGACTGGCACGATGTCAGCCGTCCTCGGTGGCGTCGACTCGTTCACCGTGATGCCGTTCGACACGCCGTTTGAAATCCCCACCGACTTCGCCGACCGTATCGCCCGTAACCAGCAGCTCATCCTCAAGGAAGAGGCCCACTTCGACAAGGTGGCCGACCCCGCCGCAGGTTCCTACTACATCGAGAACCTCACCGAGAGCCTGGCCGTGGCCGCTTGGGACTTGTTCAACAAGA
>JAEEGG010027833.1_pt1 | contig 10682 bp, 7 predicted proteins | sample 9134161 | NCBI WGS metagenome assembly JAEEGG01 (sample SAMN16246543, study PRJNA631951) | gut metagenome | biome: gut microbiome; feature: rumen; material: CR-attached | host: Bos | place: Iran: Karaj | collected 2018-10
GCCTGTTTTGGCGTAGGGGATCGCTTCGCTTGTTACCCAGAGGATTTTCATTTCGGGGAGTCCTTTCCGGTTGAATGGGGAATGGGCGGTTGAAGTCATTGCGTTATGGGGGGGGGAACGGTCAGGAACGGCGCATCTCCTCGCGTGCCTGTTTCAGGCGCTGGAGCTCCTGTTCGGTGAGGCTGTTGATGCCGGTCCTGGAGATCTTGTCGAGCAGGTAATCCAGTTCGCGCTGGGAAACGCGCGTGCCGTTGAACCCGAAGTTCGATCCCGAGCTGAAGTTCGGGCCGTAGTCGGGTTCGCGGTCCGGGCTGCGGCGGTAGGTCCAGCCGGACGCGGAGGCGTTTCCGCCGTCGTTCTTCGGCGGGGGCGGCGGACGGTATCCGCGGCGTCCGGAAACGATCGCGGTCAACGGGTCCCAGATGATTTCCCGGCGGAAGAAGAGTTTGAGGAAGAGATAGCCGCCGACCAGGCCGCCGATGTGCGCCAGGTGCGCCACGTTGGACTGGCTGCCCGTGAGCTCCAGCACGATTTCCAGCGCGAAGAACACGATCGCCATGGTCCTGAGCTTGATGGGGAACGGGATGAAGAGCAGAAGCATCGGGATTTCGGGTGCCATGACAGCGGCCGCGGCGGTCACGCCCATCACGGCTCCGCTGGCGCCGCAGAGCACCGTGGGAATGTCGCCGCGCCAAACGCTCACAAGCCACAGAAGGTTGCCGATCAGTCCGGTGGTCAGATAAAGCGCGAGAAACGCCCTGCCGCCGAGACGCGGCGCCACGATACCGCCGAAGATGTAAAGCCCCCACATATTGAACAGGATATGGCTGAACCCGCCGTGCATGAACATCGCGGTCAGGGGCTGCCAGTACATCCCATGGCGGATGCCGTCCACGCTCAGCATGAGCATCTCTTCGGTCCGCGGCGATCCGGTCATGATGAACATGACGGCATTGATCGCGATCAGCGCGTACACGCAGCTCAGGCCGGTCTTGATCTTGTTTTCCGGCTCCGGCCGCCGTCTCATATAGTCTCTGTCGTCCAGCATAAAATCCTCAATTCCTGTCAAAAAAGGTCAAGTGGCAGTCAAATCAATAATATATCCCGTGTCGACCTTTTTTTCAAGCGGAAAACGCCCGCGCGAGCGAAAAGGAGGCAAAGCCTCCGCTGCTGTGCTTCGGAACGCACATGTGCGCGAGCGGAGCCGCGCACCGTTCGGCACAGCTTGCTGTGTCAGTTGTCGAGGATGACTTTGTAGGTGTAGTTGAGCTCGATCCTGCCGGAGGCTGGCACGGTGACTTCCCACACCAGTTTCGCCTTCTGGTTCCGCGTCCGGGTTTCCGTCAGGAGCGTCACATTCTTCGGATCGCCGCCGGCTTGGATCAGTTCGCCGAAGAAGACGGATTCGACGGATATTCTGACATCCTTCAGGCCACGGTTCACAAGCACGATCTGCGCGGTAACGTCCGGGTAGCGGTATCTGAGTTCGGAGAGGCCTTTGTTTTCCGTATAATACCGGTCCCGGTTGCCGCTTTCGATCTGGGTCATGGCGCCGGAAACGGACATGGATTTCGTGATTTTGATCGTGGCAGGGTCGCCGGAGCCGAACCATGTGCCGGTGCTCTGGCCGAGGACCTCGCCGTTGCGCTCGATCTCGTACGGCGCGGTGGTCAGCGCGAAATCGAACGGATTGCGGAAACGGATGCAATCCCACGGCGTCGTGTCGCCGGATGCCTCGCCGAAGGAGAATTTCTTGTCCATCGGAGCGGTCCAGGTGGTGATCTCCTCGAAATCCGCGGAACCGGCCGCGACCGGCAGCTGCAGGACGTCGCCTTTCTTCATGGTGAGCTTTCCGGCGGACTTGTACTGCATGCTGTCCATCCCGGACGCGCTCCACAGCGAGGGCCGGTTGACTGTGGCCTGGACATCGTCGTAGTCGGGCGCGAAATTGGAGAAGACCGACTGGCTCATCACGTTGCCCGCGACGCCGGATCGCAGATAGGAGGGCGAGTTCGGGTTGGCGAGGTTGTTCAGGAAATTCTGCAGCGTCATGCCCTTCGAGAGAGCGGAGAGCGAGGAAGCGAAGGTCATGTTCGGGAAGCCGGAAATGAGCTCGACCTCGACATTTTCGAAGTCTTCGAGGTCGTTCAGAATCGTGGCGGACGCATTGATCGCGAGTTTGCCGTTGTCGGCGAGGTCGACACGATAGAACGGCGACCAGGTAACGCCGTCGGAAAGATAGCGCATCCGGACAGGACCGAGGTGGGTCTTCGGCGCTTCAATGACCTGGACTTCCTCCGTCACAGTCATTTTCGGGACGGGCGTCTTGCCGTCGGACATGCTCGCCGCCCGGATCCTCGCCACGTCGTCCTGCCGGACCGTGATGTAGTCGCCGTCTTCGGTCTGAATCGTGAGGAAGCCCGCGCCGAACGGCGATTTGCGAGCGACGGGGAGCGAGGCGGACGAGGAATAGCGGATGGAGGACGAGGAGGACAGGTACGCGGACAGCGAATCGACGGTCTCGCCGGACTGAGGCTGTTCTTCCGTCTTCGGCTTCCGGTTGCCGACCACGACGCCGGACAGCTCAGGACCGTCCTTCAGCTTCAGCGTGACCTGTTTCCACTCGTACACGTCGGTCATGCTGGACCAGTCGGGACGGTAGCCCGGCGCGTCGTTGTCCGCGGGGGACTGTCCGGTCACGACGCGTTCGCGGGTGGTGCGGCGGACGGTCGTGTCCGCCGGGTCGAACCACAGGGTGCCGTGCCGGGGCGTGACCATGGGCTTCAGGACCAGCGGCTCGCTCCAGTCGCGGGCGGCGATCTGCCGCGTGACGAACCCGAATCCGTTCTTGAAGAGCTGGAGCTTCACGACCGGGGCGTTGTCCGGCTCCTCGGATAGTTTCGAACCGACGGCTTTTGTCCCGGCGGGACCCGCCTTGCCGTCCGCGGACGCAGTCTGTTTTGCGCGGAACGGATTGCAGCGGAATTTGCCGCAGCGGAACGAGAGGAAAGCGAAAGCGGCCGCGGCTATGGCGATGATGATCGCCGCGCAGATCAGGAATGTCAGGATTTTTTTCATGGCGTGGTCTCCTGTGATTCGAGGTGAAGTTGCCGGAAAGGCTGAAAGGATGAAGACGTTTTTCAGTAACAATACATCGTCTTTTCCGTATTTTCAAACGCGGATGAAGTTTTTATGCACACAAAGTCTGCCGAAACAGTGCGCGGTTGTGTTCGCGCGCATTATGAGCGGAAAACCCTATGCCGACATCATACGGTAACGCGTCTCGATCCAGCCGGAAATGCGGTTTAGCGTGGTCTCGTCGACCTCCGGCCAGGGCGCGGCGGCATCGACGGCGCAGCGGAAAAGCGGCGCGGCGAGCTCCGGGAACGGCACCACGCCGGACAGCATGCCGTGTTCGCGGAGGACGGCGAGGCGGGCGAGCATGAGCGGGATTTGAGGAGAGAGCGTCTGTTCCATGCGCGTGAGCATCACGGAAAACGCCTGCCAGGCGAGCGGCATTTCGAGCATGGGCTGGGCGCGGCGGAGCGTTTCGGCGGCAAACGAGCATGCGGCGAGGTAGCAGTCCATGGACTCCGCGAGGCCGTCGTGGGCGGCCGTAAGGTCCAGGGAGACGAGCGACGGCATGGAATCCGCACGGCGGGACGGGCGGAACTCGAGGAGAAACTCGCGGAAGACGCCCGCGGTCGGGAACTGCTTTTTTCCGATGGCGCGGGCGCCCTTCAGCACGAAGTCGAGGCGGCCGTGGTCGGCGCTGATCCCGGCGACGACGAGGCTGGTGTCGCGGAACGGCGTCTTGCGGAGGATCATGTACCGGGTCTTGAAGGTCCCCGAGCTCATTGTTCCATGGCTTTTTCGAGGTAATTGATCGCCTCGCGCGAACGGGCATAGGCGACGGGCCGTTTTCCCGCGTGGTCGATCTCGTGCGGGCTGGCGCCGTGTTCCACCAGGTACTGTATGATCTCCATGTTCCCTGTCTCGGCGGCCCAGAAGAGCGGCTTCTTGCCGTCCTCGATGACGCCGTTGCGGGCGAGGAGTTCGTGGAATCCTTCGATGTTGGCGATTTTCAACGTCTTGTAGATGCGGTTCACGCTCGAATTCAGCGGCAGTTCCCGTTCCACCAGCGCCCGGACGATCTTCATATTCCCGGCGAAAATGGCGTGCTTCATGGCCGCAAGGCCGATGGCGGTGGCCTCGTTGTAGCGGTTGAAGACGGTGTATTCGATCTCGACGGGTCCGGCGCTGATCCCCTGGTTCCCGGCGAACTTCTCGATGCGGTCGAGCAGATAGAGCGCGGTATCGGTGTTGCCGTAGTCGATGGCGAGGAAGAGCGGGGTGTCGCCCTTGCTGGTGAACGAGAAATCCGGCGCGCCGTGTTCGTGGAGATATTTCACGATGTCGAGTGAGGACTGCTTCGCCATGGCGGCAAACATCACGACATTGCGGTCCATGTCGTCGCGCTTGTCGAGCTTCGCGCCCGCGTCGGTCAGAACCTTCACGTTCTGAAGCATCCCGAGGCGGGCGGCCTCCATGACGGGCGTCTTGCCGGCGCGGCCTTCGGCATTCACGTCGGCTCCCGCGACGATGAGCGTGCGCAGGATCGCGGGATCGGGTTCGCCGGCGGCGTAATGAATGGCGCGGACGCCGTTTTCATCGGCGGCTTCCGGATCGGCGTGGGATGCGAGAAGCGCGGAAACGCGAGGTGCGTCGGAGAGCGCCACGGCCATCATGAGCGGAGTGCGGCCGGTCTCCGGGTCGAAGAAATTCGGGTCGGTGACGGAAAGCGCGTCATAGAGAGGGCCGAGGTCTTCTTCGGGGTTGTAGACCTCGGCGACGAGCTCGCGCTGGGCGTCGGAAAGCGTCTTCGGGTGCGAGGTCGAGGAGAAAAGGGAACAGGACGCGGCGGAAAGGAGCGTCAGAACGGCGGCGAAAAGCGTGACGGCTTTGCCCGCGGCACGTTTTTTCGAGCTGGCGCGGAGCTGGCCGCAGGCGGCGGTGGCGGAAGCGCCCTTTTCCACGCGGACCGTGACCGGCACATGCAACGTCTTCAGCGCGTTTTCGAACTGCTTGACGGCCTCGCGCGAGGGGCGTTCGAACGCGCCGCGCGCCTTGTTGTACGGGATGAGGTTGACCTTGGCGTTCGCGTCCGCGGCGAGGCGGGCGAACTTGCGCGCCATTTCCGGGGAATCGTTGATGCCGGCGAGGAGGACGTATTCGATGGTGAGCAGACGGCCCGTGGCCTCGCGGTGCGCCTGGCACGCGGCGAGGATCTCGCGGATGTCGCGGCGGAATTTCGTGGGGATGAGGAGAGCGCGCGTCTTATCGTCCGGGGCATGGAGCGAAAGCGCGAGGTTCCACTGCTTGCGGAGCTCGGTGAGCGCCTTGATGCCGGGCGTCCAGCCGCTGGTGGAGATGGTCACGCGGCGCTGGGCGAGAGCAACGCCTTCGGGATTCGTGATCACGTTCAGCGCGGCGACGAGGTTGTCGAAGTTCAGCAGCGGTTCGCCGATGCCCATCATGACCACGTTGTCCGGGGCCTGGCCGAGCTTGCGGCAGAGCAGGAAATACTGCTCGATGATCTCGCCCGCGGAGAGGTTGCGCATGAGGCCGTCCGCGCCGCTGGAGCAGAAGACGCAGGAAACCGGGCAGCCGACCTGCGAGCTCAGGCAGAACGTCATGCGTCCGTCCTCGGCGGGAATGCGGGCGCACTCGACCGTTTCGCCGTCGTGAAGCCGGAGCAGATACTTCGCGGAACCGTCGTCGGCGGGGTATTCCGCCTCGATTTCGACGGAAGCGCACAGGAACGCCTGCGAAAGCGCGTCCTTCGCGGCGGCGGAAAGATTGGTCATGAGCGCGGGATCGACGATCCATTTTTTGACGACCCAGTCGTACACCTGGGCGGCGCGGTATGCGGGCTGTCCGGCGGCTTTCAGCGCCGCGGCGATCTCCTCTTTCGAGGCGGACGCCAGGAAGGGTTTCGCATCATTCATAGTCGTATTCGTCGTCATCGGAAAGCTCCTTTTTGAGTGAAACGCCTTTGTAGATGTAAAGGTGCTCGTGCCTGTATTCGCAGTCGTAGAGACGGGTCCAGGTACGCGAGTTGTGCGAAGGGACGTCCGCCGTCAGGACATAGGCGGGATCGACGTCCGCGGGGATCTTGTCGTGGGCGAGCGTGCGGACCGGGAGGCCGATGTAGCATCCCTCGGAGTACAGCCCCATGATCGCCGGGTCCTTGTAGATCGTCATGGCGGGCATGTCAGTCGCGGCGGCGCCCTCCGGCACGGCATCCTTTTCCAGTGCGGACCGGACGCCCGAAGCGAACTGTTCCTTGCTCCGGTCCGTGCTCCGGACGGGATTCACCACCGCCCAGAACAGCAGCATGAACGACACGAACACGAACAGGTAGGTCATCCAGACGGGACGGCGCAGCCGGATCAGCAGGATCGCGGCAGCCGCCGAGGCGAGAGAAAGCACCACTTCGAAAAGCATCAGCAGGGAAACGGCGGGCTTTTCCGCGGGCAGCTCGACCCCCACCGGGATTTTTGAGAAGACGTCCTGCGGCAGCAGCAGATAGGCGGCCGCCGCGGCGCCGAGCACAAGGGCGGTCACGGCCATGACCGTGAAGAGCGCGAAGAACTTCCCCGCGTAACGCCGCACCAGGATCCAGTAGTTGCAGGCGACAAGCGCGGCGGCGAGGGGCAGCAGATAGAAGAAATCGCGCGACCGGGTCTGCGGATTGAACCAGATCAGGAGACTGAGCACGACGAAGAGGATCCGGTGAAACTTGATGATAAGCGGCGTGCGCTCGATGGCGATCAGGGCCGGGCAGAACGGCGCCCACAGCATCAGCGTCCACGGGAAGAACCGGACGGCGGCGTCAAACGGACGGACCGCGATATCCTGAATATATCGCAGAACGCGGAAATCGGGTGCTTCCGGGGGCGGAGCGGGATTCGACGCCAGCCAGTTCTGGATCGGCGTCAGCCAGGCGAAGAAGAACACCGCCGCGATCAGAATCGCCGCAGGCAGTCCCGGCTTGCGGAGCTTCGTCCAAACGGTGAACGGGCGCTGCTGGAACGCCAGGGGCACGAGGAAATAGACGACCGCCGTGAGGCCGTTGGAGTAGTACGCCAGTCCGGCGAACAGTCCGACGCAAAGCCAGGCCGCATTCCAGTTCGACCGGACGAACCCGACATAGAACCAAAGCATCCAGCCGCCGTAGACGATCAGGGCGGAGAGCAGCTGCGGATAGCCTTCCGGGGCCTTCGACCCGACCAGGATCGTGGACAGAACGATCGCGGCCGCAGCAGCGCCCGCCTGACGGTCCGCCGAACGTCCGCAGACCAGCCCCGTCAGCAGCGCCAGCAGCCCCAGCGGCAGCACGGACATGAAACGCAGGGAGAATTCGAGCGGAAGCCCGCAGTCGAGCAGCAGGCGCACCAGCGCCGGATACAGCGGGAAGACACCGTTCGGCAGGGTCCCGTGCACGGTCACAAGCGTATTTCGCCCGCTGAACTCGCAGGCTGCCGCGGCGTACTCGCCTTCCGTGGAATACAGCTCGTTCAACCCGATCTGCATAAACGGGAAGCAGAGCAGGAACACGGCGGCGATCAGCAGCACGAGCCAGGGGACTGCCGGCTGTTTTTCTTCAAAAATGGCCATAAAAAAGGTTAAAACCTGTCAATACATGTTGAAAAAAGGAAAAACGTGTAGTAAATTTACACCGCAAACCCCGTCAAGACAAATCAAAATCGGATTATTTCCGTAAAATCATATCAGGAGGTTGCGCCATGAAAGCTGTTACAGGTACCCTCATGCGGTCCGTCGAGGCCTCCGCCATCCAGCAGGGACTCGCCGATTCGTGGAAGATGATGACCCGCGCGGGCAAAGCGCTCGCCCGGGAAGCCATTGCGCTCTGCGGGCACGGATTGTTCTATGCCGTCCTCGCGGGCAAAGGCAACAACGCGGGCGACGGGTTCGTCGCCGCGAAACTGCTTCACCAGCAGGGATTCACCGTCCGCGTCTTCCACACCTCCCCGGCGTCGGAACTCAAAGGCGATGCCCTCCGTGCATGGAACGAACTGCCGCCGGAGATCGAGCGCCGCCAGGAACTCCACGCAGCCGACCTGAAAGGCGCGATCGTGATCGACGCCCTCCTCGGGACCGGGTTCTACGGCAAACTGCGCGAACCCCTGCTCCACTGGATCAATCTGCTGAACTACCTGAACGTCCCGGTCATTTCCTCCGATCTGCCATCCGGGCTCGACGCCGACGACGGCGAAGTGCGCGGCGGCGCGGCGGTCCGCGCGGACATCACGGTCACGTTCGCCTATCCGAAGACCGGGATGCTGAAGGGCCGCGGCCCTGCCCTCTGCGGACGAATCCGCGTGATCGACATCGGGCTGCCGGACGAAACGGACGACACGGTCACGCGCTTCATCCCCTGCACCGGGTTTGCGGACGTCAAGAGACATCTGAAACCGCTCGAATTCGACACGTACAAGCAGAAACGCGGCCATGTGGCCGTGTTCGGCGGCAGCAGCGACTATCCGTCCGCGCCGTTCCTGGCCGCGGAGGCCGCGCTCCGGGCGGGCGCCGGCCTCGTGACAGTCTATGTGCCCGCTTCCATGGAGATCGTCTGCAACCCGCCGAAAGCGCTTATCGTGAAGCGGCTTCCCGACAATGGAAACGGCGTTTTCTCGAAAGAATCCGCCGAGGCGCTGAGCTTGCCGCCGAATGTCTCCGCCGTCGCCGCCGGCATGGGCATGAACACGGCGGAGGAGACTATCCCGTTCCTGAAGAAGCTCATGGCAGCCACGCAGTGTTCTCTGCTGCTGGACGCCGACGCCCTGAACCTGATTGCGAAACGTCCCGCCCTCCTGCACGAACTCGGCACCGCCACGGTCATCACCCCCCACGAAGGCGAGATGAAACGCCTCGAGGCGGCGATCGGGCTTCCGTCCGCACGCGACCGCGTGGAACGCGCCGAGGCGCTCGCAAAGTTCACCGCGCTTCACGTCGTGCTGAAAGGCGTCCGCACCGTCGTAATGTCACCGCACGGGGATTACGCGCTCAATCTGAGCGGATCGCCCGTTCTGGCGACCGCGGGCAGCGGCGACGTGCTCTCCGGCATCATCGCGGCGCTCGCCGCAAGCTCGTTTTCGCTCTTCGACGCCGCGAAGGACGGCGTCTATCTGCACGGGCTGCTGGGCGAACTGGACGCCCCGTTCGCCGGACGCGGCCTTATCGCCGACGACCTGCTGACGCGCATCCCGCAGGCGTTCGATTCCGTGCGCGAGGTCTGAACAGGAGAAACGAGGAGGCATCCGGCATGGCATTCCCGATCGAAGACAAGCTCGTGATCGCCGTGGCTTCCAGCGCGCTGTTCCGCCTGGACGTCGCCGACGAAATCTACCGCAGCAAAGGCCTTTCCGCCTACAGGCAATATCAGCGCGAACACGAGGACACGGTCCTGGAGCCCGGCATCGCGTTCCCGTTCATCCGGCGGTTCCTGAAGTTCAACGAACTCTTCCCGGACACGCAGCCGGTCGAGGTCGTCCTCCTCAGCCACAACGACCCGGACACCGGAAACCGCGTGCTCCGCTGCATCGACCATTACGGCCTCGGCATCACGCGGTCGGCGTTCCTGACCGACGGCCGTCCCGTGGATTACATCGACGCCTACAACGTGTCGCTCTTCCTCTCCGGCAACGAAACGGACGTGCGCGACGCCATCCGCAACGGGTTCGCCGCCGGATATGTGCTGGACAGCAAGCTCAACGACAACGAAAACGACAACGAGCTTCGCGTGGCGTTCGACTTCGACGGCGTGCTCGCCGACGACAGCGCGGAACAGGTCTTCCAGTCCGGCGGCATCGACAAGTTCTGGAAATCCGAATCCAGCCAGGCAGGCGTCCCCCTCGGGCCCGGCCCGCTCGCCGACCTCTTCGCCAAGCTCAGCCGCCTGCATACGATGGAGGAAGAACGCAAGAGCGCCGACCCGAAATATCACAGGTTCCTCCGTACCGCCATCGTGACCGCCCGCAACGGCCCCGCCCAGTGGCGCCTCGCCACCACGCTCCGCGAGTGGAACATCACCGTCGACCAGACCTTCACGCTCGGCGGCATGAACAAAAGCCGCATCCTGAAGCAGCTGCGCCCGCACATCTACTTCGACGACCAGTGGTCCCCCCACCTCGAATCCGCCAAGGAGTACACCCCCTCCGTGCATATCCCGTTCGGCTGCGCCGGCGACTGCCCCGACGCCTGAGCGGAAAGCGGATATTTACGCCATCTTGATAACCTCAATATCCTTGACCTGAAGAAAATGCTTTGTTCTCGCGCCTCGCGGTCAAATGATCTGTCGAGCGAAAGCGAGTTTACCGAGGCGGCAAAGCCGCCCCCAGCGAAGCGGCAAATCTATTCGTCCTGCATAACGTCGAAGGCTTTACCTTCCCAAAACAGCTTTCAGCTCCGGGGAATAGATTCTGCTCTGCACCCTTTGATACACTTCTTCGTCTTCCGGCGCCGCGAGCGCCGCCCAGCAAAACCACAAATAAGCCGCGTCAAGATCCTTCTTCACGCCGGTGCCGGTGTCATAGCAGTCTCCGAGCTCGAACATCGCCCGCGCATCGCCCTGCTCCGCCGCCCGGCGGAACCATTTG
>JAEEGG010027834.1_pt1 | contig 10682 bp, 6 predicted proteins | sample 9134161 | NCBI WGS metagenome assembly JAEEGG01 (sample SAMN16246543, study PRJNA631951) | gut metagenome | biome: gut microbiome; feature: rumen; material: CR-attached | host: Bos | place: Iran: Karaj | collected 2018-10
CAGCGGACTTGCCTTCCCCTTGGGGAAGGTGGCAGACGCCGTCTCACGGAAGGCGGCTGACGGATGAGGGCATAACGCAGGGCCGGTAATGACCTCTCCACCACCGGCCTTGCGGGGGACGGCCGGCGGTCCCCCTCCCCTGTTAGGGGAGGCTTTGCGTATCCTCCGTCAGCTTTTGATAGAGCTTCATCAGTTCTGCGACGCAGGAGGCTTCCGTCATGGTTTTCACGTCGAAGCCGTAAGCGGCCATGACTGCTTTGTCGTTCTGTTGGTGGGCCTTGCGCAGCTCCGGCGGCATGGCGGTCTCGTCGTAGAGGTCGGCCAGGCTGGCGTCGGGGTACAGGGCCCGGGCGTCCAGAATGGCCTGGGCGGTCTGTTCGATCTTTACCCTCTGCTCGTCCGTGGGGGAGGGCCAGGGGAAGTTGTTGTAGACGATGTCTTTGGAGTAGCGATAGTCGCTTTTCAGCCTGCCACAGACCGCCCGCATCCATGCCATATGAACGTTGGAAGTCAGCACACCAAAATGGTAAATTGTGGCGTCTGGTATAGTGATAACAAGATTTGTTGCAATGGTATTGCTATCCAAAAAACCGATCGGAATATATTTCCGTCGCTCTGACGATACAGCTGGAACAACAATAAATGAATCGGGATTGTTGATTTCACGAAACTGTGTTGGACGATCCGCGAGTTTTTGCCTTCCTGGATCTGGGGCACTCTCTCGGTCTTTTTTACATGCTTCCACTCGTTTCATTACTTCTGGCATTTTTCGTAGTTCAGCAGGGCTTACTCCAACGAGCCAAAGACACCACCGTTTTTTGTTGTTGATAAACTCTGAAGAACCTATCAACCTCTTGATATACTTTAGCGCACCAGGCTCTTTAAGTACAAAAGAATCATAATCTTCATCCTCGATAATCAGATGACCGCCATCCGCAGGACGGTTTCCTGTCGTCATTTCAGGAACGCATGAAATGGGCTTCTTTCGACTATCAATAAATACATCTGGAGCTTCCATTAAATAAGCATTGATGTTCTCTACTAACTCAATCCGATCAGATGTAAAGAGTTGCTTGTTAGTTTGTGAAAGTGCAGTACTGAATCCAATGATTACACAATGAACATGAGCTTTAATACTGGCCTCACTGTCCCAGCGGAAGGTGCGGTGTGCAAAGTCAATATGAATAGCAAAACGGTCATAGAGAGGCTTCCAGATACTTGCAACTTGTTCGCCCTGTGTGATGGAGTTTGTGGAAACGAGTGCAGTCCTGATTTCCGTTCCTTGCATTAGTTTGGCTGCTTTCCAATACCATCCGGCTACATAATCGATTTTTCCAGCAGTTTTGTAAACCTTGCCGTTTTCATCCACGTAAATCGATAAGAGTTCTTCCTTTTGGCTTTCGCTCTGATAAGAATACCCCACAAAGGGGGGATTGCCCATGATGTAGCTCAGTTCCTTCTTCGGCACGACGCTCTCCCAGTCCAGCCGCAGGGCGTTCCCCTCCGTGATGTTGGCGTTGGTCTTCAGGGGGAGGAAATCCAGGTCCATCTGGACCACGCTCTCGGTCTCCTTCATCATCTGGCTTTCCGCGATCCACAGGGCGGTTTTGGCGACGGTGACGGCGAAATCGTTGATCTCGATGCCGTAGAACTGGCTGATGGAGACCTTGATGGGGTCGGTCTGCCCCATGATGATCTGGTCCCGGTGCATGAGGCCGATTGCCTCGTTTTCCAGCCGCCGCAGGGAAAGATAGGTTTCCGTCAGGAAGTTGCCGGAGCCGCAAGCCGGGTCCAGGAAGCGGAGGGCGGCCAGCTTGTTCTGAAAAACCTCCAGCTTCGCCCGTCGGGTCTTTTCCACGCTAAGAGCCTTGATCTCGTCGAGCTCGCAGCGCAGCGCGTCCAGAAACAGGGGATCGATGACCTTGTGGATATTCTCGATGCTGGTATAGTGCATGCCGCCGCTGCGCCTCGTCTCCGGGTTCAGAGTGCTTTCAAAAACGGCTCCGAAGATGGTGGGGCTGATGGCTGACCAGTCGAAATCCGAGCTGGCTTTATTCAGAATGAGGTCGACGATGTTTTCGTCGATTTTGGGGATGACGACGCTTTCATCCGCAAAGAGACCGCCGTTGACATAGGGGAAGGCAGCCAGATCGTCGTCCATGTATGCGTCCCGTTCCTCCGGGCGCTGGTCCAGCACCCGGAAAAGGTCGATCAAAGCGGCGCGGGCCGTTTTTTCATGGGCTTTCAGATAGTCGTGGAACATGGTATGGCTGCTGCCGAAGATGCCCGCATCCTCCGCATAAAGACAGAACACCAGGCGGACGCAGAGAGCGTTCAGATGCTTCAAGGTTTCCGCGCTTTCCGGGTCTTTATATTGCTTCAAAAGTGCATCGTAGAGGACGCCCACCAGCTCGCCGGCCTTCAAACTGATCTCCATTTCCTTCTTGATGTTCTCGCTGCCGGTATCGGTGAGGAAGCCGAGACGGTAAAACTCTTTGTCCAGGTCTTTGAGCATCAGCACCTCCGGGGCGTCGTTGGGCCGATTCATGTCATGGATATTGAACTCCTGAAAATTGCAGGTCACGATCCAGCGGGGCTGTTCGTTCTGGGGGAGGCTGCCGCCGTAGCGCCGCGCCTGCTGATAGGGGGTGAGCATCGCCCCGTCGGATTGCAGTTCGCCCTTCTTGAGGCTGATCTCCGCGCTTTTCTGCTCGATCAGGACGCGAGTTGCGCGGATATAGCCGTCGATGAATTTGGTGGAGGGCTTTCCGGTTTTGAGATTGTCTACCAGGACCGGACGCTCGAATTCAATATAGGACGTCGGCTCCTCGATCCCGCAGACGGAGGCCAGGAGATCGATCCAGTATTTCTGCGTCTCCTGTTTTTCGTCTCCCCGATTTTCCCAATTCTTTATGAACTGGCTGACTGCCTTTTTCCGTTCCTGATCGCTCATACCGCGCCTCCTGAGCAGTTTTGCTCATTTTATCATAGTTGACGCATCAGGACAAGTGCCCCCGTCCCCGCCGCAGCGGAAAAGGCTCCTTCTCTGAGGGAGCTGTCGCCGCAGGCGACTGAGGGAGTCAGCGCATCGAACAAACGCCGGCTTTGAATCGCCTTGACTCCCTCCGTCTCCGTCTGACGCCGGAGCCACCTCCCTCAAGGCGGGAGGCAAAGAGAAGTGCATATCCCGTCTTGCCGAAGCTGCCCGCCCCTCTTTACATTTGCCGCCTCCTCATATAAAATGCACCTATACATATTTTGAAACGGAGCGTGCGACTATGGAAAGCATCCTGAAATACCCGCATCTGTTCGAGCCCATCGTGCTGGGGGGCACCGTGTTCCGCAACCGGGTGTTCTCCTCGCCCCAGGGCTTCTACAACGTCGGCCCCGAGAGCTATCCCAACGACGCCTGCGCCGCCTTCTTCGCCCGGAAAGCGGAGGGGGGCGTGGCCTCCGTCTGTATCGGGGACTGCATCGTGGACGGCAAGACCGGCACCCACTATCCCTTCCTCATGCGCATCGACGAGCAGGACTCCCTCCCCGGCTTCGCGGAGTATGCCTCCCAGGTCTCCCGCCGGGGCGCCGTGGCCAGCGTGGAGCTGAGCCACGCGGGCATTTATGCCCAGACCGTGGCCCAGCGGGGCGACCCGGTCTACGGGCCCGTGGAGATGGAAGGGCAGTACGGCCATGTGCTGGAAATGCCGGAGAGCGAGATCGAGCGCATCATCGGCTGCTACGCCAGGGCTGCCGCCTTTGCCAAGGGCGCGGGCTGCGGCATGGTCACCATCCACGGGGGCCACGGCTGGATGCTGGCCCAGTTCTGGAACAAGAACATCAATACCCGCAAGGACAAATGGGGCGGAGAGTCCATCGAGAACCGCATGCGCTTCTCCATCGAGGTCTGCAAGGCCATCCGCAAGGCTGTGGGCAGGAATTTCCCCATCGAATTCCGCATGAGCGGCAGCGAATGCTGCGAGGGCGGCTACGACATCGACGAGGGCGTCGAATTTGCCAAGCGTCTGGACGGGGTGGTGGATCTGATCCACGTCTCCGCCGGGCACCATCAGCAGATGGACGCCATGGTCATCACCCATCCCAGCATGTTCTGCGAGGACGGCTGCAACGCCAAATACGCCCGGGAGATCAAAAAGCACGTCAAAACCCCCGTGGCCACCGTGGGCGCCTTCACGGACCCGGCCATGATGGAGGAGGTCATCGCCTCCGGCGGGGCGGACGTGGTGGAATTTGCCCGCCAGACCCTGGCGGACCCGGATTTCATGGTGAAGGCCCGCACGGGGCGGGAGGATGAGATTGGTCGCTGCATGCGCTGCATGTCCTGCTTCGCCTCCACCGGCGCGGGGCGGCATTTCCACTGCGCCATCAACCCCGAGACCGGCCACGAGCTGGAATACCGGGCCATGCCCCCGGTGAAGGAAAAGAAAACCGTCCTGGTGGCGGGCGGCGGCGTGGGCGGCATGGAAGCGGCCCTCACCGCGGCAAAGCGGGGCCACAAGGTCATTCTCTGCGAGAAGGGGCCCAAGCTGGGTGGCGTGCTCCTCTGCGAGGATAAGGTGCCCTTCAAGACCCACCTCAAGGAATACCTGGAGCGCCAGGCCATGCTCTGCGCCCGGGCCGGGGTGGAGATCCGGCTGAACACAACGGTCACGCCCCAGTACGCCGTCGCCCAGAAGGCCGACGTGCTCATCGCCGCCCTGGGCGCCCGGCCCGTGAAGCCCCCGGTGGAGGGCATCGACGGCGCCAATGTCTACGCCGCCGAGGAGGTCTATCTGGACGCTTCCAAGGCAGGGCAGAAGGTGGTCATCCTGGGCGCGGGCCTGGTGGGCGTGGAAATGGCCATTTTCCTGGCCCAGCAGGGCAGGGAAGCCACCCTGGTGGAGATCCTGGACCGGCCCAACCTGGAAAACGCCGCCATGCATGCCATGGCGGTCATGAAGGAGCTGCGCCAGCGGAAGATCCCCATGCGCCTCAACACCCGGGCCACGAAAATAAGGCCCGACGGGGTGGAGATCGAGGGGCCGGAGGGCAAGGGCTTCCTGGAGGCCGACACGGTGATCTATGCCGCGGGCATGCGCGCCCAGCGGGACGAAGCCATCGCCCTGAGCCAGTGCGCCCCGGAATTCGTCATGCTGGGGGACTGCCAGACGCCCAAAAACATCATCGCCGCCACCCAGACCGCCCACACGGCGGCCATGCTCATCGGCACCCGCTGAACCATTCCCCACGGCAAACCGACGCCGCGAGAAAAAGGCGAAAAGAAAGATTGAAAACCAGCGAACAAAGGTATATACTCTTTGCGTTTGGAAATTATCTCACTTAAAATAGGAGAAGGGAGTACGAAATGAGAGATATCTATCTTGTGAACTGCTGCCGCACCGCCGTGGGCAGCATGGGCGGCAGCCTGAAGGACACCCCCGCCCCCGAGCTGGGCGCCATCGTCATCAAGGAGGCGCTGAAGCGCGCCGGCCTGGACGCCGCCAATGTGGACGAAGTCATGATGGGCTGCACCCTGGTCGCCGCCATGGGCCAGAACCCCGCCCGCCAGGCCGCTGTGAAGGCCGGCGTGCCCGTGGCCGTGCCCGCCTACACCGTCAGCATGGTCTGCGGCAGCGGCATGAAGGCCGTCATCGAGGCTGCCCGCGCCATCTCCGCCGGGGATGCGGAAGTGATCGTGGCCGGCGGCATGGAGAATATGTCCGCCGCCCCCTATGCGCTGCCCGACCTGCGCTACGGCAAGAAGATGGACGTCGCCCAGTCCAAGACCGGCCTGGTGGACACCATGGTCAACGACGGCCTGTGGGACGTGTTCAACAACTACCACATGGGCACCACCGCCGAGAACGTCTGCGACATCTGGGGCATCACCCGGGAAGAGCTGGACGACTTCGGCTACTCCTCTCAGATGAAGTACAAGGCCGCCAACGAGGCCGGCAAGTTCAAGGATGAGATCGTGCCCGTGCCCGTGCGCGTGAAGAAAGAGATCATCGACTTCTGCGAGGACGAGTTCCCCCAGAAGAATCCCGACCGGGAGAAGATGGGCAAGCTGAAGGGCGCCTTCAAGCTCTCCGCCGACAACGCCTTCAAGGCCGACGGCGGCACCGTGGAGGATACCTTCGGCGCCAAGGCCACCAAGAAGGTGGCGCATGACGGCTCCCTGCGCGTCACCGCCGGCAATGCTTCCGGCATCAACGACGGCGCTGCCGCCATCGTCCTGGCCTCCGGCGAGGCCGTCAAGAAGTATGGCCTGAAGCCCATGCTCAAGCTCACCGGCTGGGGCCAGGGCGGCGTGGATCCCAAGATCATGGGCACCGGCCCCGTCGCTGCCTGCCGCAACCTGATGGCCAAGACCGGCGCGAAGATCGAGGACTTCGATCTGATCGAGGCCAACGAGGCCTTTGCCGCCCAGTCCCTGGCCGTGGCCCGGGAGCTTGGCTTCGACATGGCGAAGGTGAACGTCAACGGCGGCGCGCTGGCCATCGGCCATCCCGTGGGCTGCTCCGGCGCCCGGATCATCGTGACCCTGGCCCATGAGCTGATGCGCCGGCCCGAGGCCAAGAAGGGCCTGGCCACCCTCTGCATCGGCGGCGGCATGGGCGTCGCCACCTCCTTCGAGAAGGTCTAAACAACAGAAATCGCTTCGGGCGGCTGCGGAGAAACGCAGCCGCCCGAATAGTAAAGGAAAGGGAAGGATGTGACCGGCATGCTGGATATGGAAAAGCTGGGCAAGCTGGCAGAGAGCTTCGGCTTCACCGCCTGGGGCGAACTGGATATGAGCACCCTGGAATTCAAGCCGGAGGTGCGGGATATGTGCGAGGCCAACACCTGCGGCCAGTGGAACCGCACCTGGGCCTGCCCGCCCGCCTGCGGCACCCTGGAGGAGATGCGGGAAAAGGTGAAGGGCTACCACCGGGGCATCCTGGTGCAGACCGTGGGCCAGATGGAGGATTCCTTCGACATCGAGACCATGATGGAGACGGCGGCGAACCATAAAAAGAATTTCGACGCCCTGTGGGACGAGCTGCGGAAGGAGTGGCCCGGCCTCATGGCCATGGGCACCGGCGGCTGCAGCCGCTGCGCCAAATGCGCCTATCCCGACGAGCCCTGCCGCTTCCCGGACAAGCTCTGTCCCTCCATGGAGGGCGCGGGCCTGGTGGTGAACGAGGTGTGCACCGCAAACGGCCTCAAGTATAACCACGGGAAGGACACCATCTGCTACACCGGCTGCTATCTGCTGGACTGAGCGGAATAAACAAAAACGGGGAGGAGCGGCTTTTGCCGTTCCTCCCCGTTACTATGCGGTTTAAACTGTGAGCGCCTCCTGCTCCGGCAGCTTTTCCAGCTGCTCCGGCTTGCCCAGGAGCTTGCGGAAATAGTTGAAGGCGTTGGCGAAATACAGGCCGGAGGCGATGCGCTCGTCCATGACCACGCCCAGGGGGATGCAGCGCTCGAAGCGGACGCCCTCCGTGGTGCGCTTGGCGACCTCGTGCATGGTGCCGATGGTGACGGAGACGCTGGTGGTGCCGAATTCATAGACATGGTGATAGATGTGATTGGTGCGGATGCTGGCCAGGTTGGAGATGAGCATGCTGGCGTGGAAGGGGCTGGCCTTCACAAGGGCCCTGGGCAGCAGCCCGTGCCGGTCCGCAAAGCGGAGGATCGCCATGAGGAAGCCCAGCAGGGGCTTCAGCTTCAGCAGGACCTTGATGGCCTTGTCCAGGGATTGGTCGTCCTCCTCGTTGCGGCTCACGTCCACGAAGCTCTCGATCTTATTCTGGACGTCGAAAAGCGTGTCCTTGTCGTCCAGCGTGATCTTGTTCATGCTCTCGCCGCCGCCGGGCTTCAGCACCACCATGCTGACGGTCTTGTCCACATGCTCATAAATGGTCCGCCCGCCGATGAAGCGGTTCAGATCCGGGTATTTGTCCAGGGTGCGGAGATAGGCGGTGATGAGCAGGGCCATGTGATTGACGGGCCGCCCCTCCTTCCGCTTCTGGTTCATATAGCTGCGCAGCGGCTCCTCGGGGATGTCCACCGTGATCATGTTCATGGCGTCATAGCGGTGGGTGAGAAAATAGGGGATCAGAAAATAGATCGGCTCGTCCTGCTTGACTTTCCGGCCATCACAGCGCATGACTTCTTCCTCCACGACAGGCCTGGTTTTCCCCGGGCCTTATTCATCATTCATAGAATATTCACACTTTACCTTCTCCCAGGCCTTTTGTCAATGTTTTTATCTGTAAGCGCAGATTGGGCTTGCAACTGCCGGAGAAAGGGGCTATAATACGCAGGCTGTGAAACCGCTTGCCGACACGAGTTTCCCCGTGCCTGTCGGCGGGCGGGTCTGTTTTTGAGAATTCGAGGCGAAAGACATGCATATGGAATCCCTTTTGGCCGTGGGCGTGGCCGTGATCGCGGGCCTCATGCTGACGCGGCTTTTCACCAGATTGAAGCTGCCGGATGTGACCGCCTACCTGGTGGCGGGTGTGCTGATCGGCCCCTGGGTGCTGGGGCGGCTGGGAGTGCCCGGCCTGGGCCTCAGTACGGCGGAGGAAGTGGATAAGCTGGAGTTCCTCAGCGACATCGCCCTGGGCTTCATCGCCTTTGCCATCGGCAGCGAGTTCCGGTTGTCGAAGCTCCGGGAGATCGGCAAGCAGGCCACGGTGGTGGGTATCGTCCAGAGCGTCATGGCCGCCCTGGTGGTGGACGCCGCCCTGCTGGGGCTGCACCTCATCCTGGGGGATAAGCTGCCCGTGCCCATGGTCCTGACCCTGGGCGCCATCGCCACCGCCACCGCCCCCGCCGCCACCCTCATGGTGGTGCGGCAGTACAAGGCCAAGGGCCCCGTGACGGATATCCTGCTCCCTGTGGTGGCCCTGGATGATGCGGTGGGCCTGGTGGTCTTTGCCGTATCTTTCGGCGCGGCCCGGGCCATGGTGGAGGGCAGCGTGAACACGCTGGAGATCTTCCTGGCCCCGCTGCTGGAGATCGTTTTCTCCCTGGTGCTGGGCGCCCTCCTGGGCCTCGTTCTCAGCTGGATTGAAAAGTATTTCAATTCCAATAAGAACCGCCTGACCCTCATGACCGGCTTCGTGCTGCTCACCGTGGGGCTGGCGAAGATGGAGTTCTCCCTGGCGGGCATGACGGTGGGCTTCTCCCCGCTGCTCACCTGCATGATGCTGGGCACCGTGTTCTGCAATGTCTGCCCCCTGTCCGAGGACCTGATGGAGCGGGAGGAACGCTGGACCGCCCCCATCTATACCATCTTCTTCGTCCTCTCCGGCGCGGCCCTCCGCTTCGATGTGTTTGCCGATGTGACCATCGTGGGTATCGGCGTCGTCTATATCCTGACCCGCTGCGCGGGCAAGTTCTTCGGCGCCTGGCTCAGCACCACCGCCACCCACTGCGACCCCATGGTGCGCAAGTGGCTGGGCATCACCCTCTTTCCCCAGGCGGGCGTGGCCCTGGGCATGTGCCTCCAGGCAACGGAGCTGGGTCAGCAGGGCATCCTGGTGCGGAATATCATCCTGTTCAGCGTCCTGGTCTATGAGCTGGTTGGCCCGGCCCTGACAAAGATGGCCCTGACGAAGGCCGGGGACATCAAGCCCAAGAGCTACGAAGTCCTTAACCGCCGCAAGCTCAAGCTGGAGAGCGCGCAGTCCAAATAAAGCAGATCGGCTGGACCATTTGCGGTCCAGCCGATTTTTCGTAAAGGCTTACGACGCGATCAGCGTCCCTGCTCCAGGGTGAGCTGATTCCGGGCGACCCGCCGGATGGAGGCCATGTCGTCGGTATACACCACGTCGAAGGTGTGCAGATCGTCGTTCGTTACCTGAATGAGCTCACGCAGGGGGGCAAAATCCTCGGTTTCCAGATAGTTTTCCGGCAGATCGGTGACGTCCGTGAAGTAAGGCCACCAACCCATGCGGCTGTCGTCCCCAAGGAAAAAGCCGAGATTCGGATTGGCTTCGGAGATATTCCGAGGCGCACGGACCACAAAGACGTAACGGTGATCCTTTTGGATGGAAAGCATCATCTCTCTGGAAATGTCGTAGTCCCAGCTGTTCACACTGTCGCCGCCGCCGTCGTTCATGTCGATGTTGGGGTCCGAGCCGATGAGCTTTTCGCTCATGGCGAAGACGAACAGGCAAAGCCTGTCATTCAGGAGCTGCGTTACCTGCTCCAGAATGGTGGTGTCCCCCGCCAGCAGCTCCACATCTTTCAGGTAGAAGATGCGATTGCCGCCGTCCGGGTGGCGGGTGAAGGAGGGCCACTGATCCGGGAATTCCTCATAGCTCTTCACGGTAGCCTCGATGACCAGTCGGTCCATATACCCATAGTTGGCCTGGGGCCCGTCGTGTCGGGTATATTCCTCTGAGACCCCGGCGGTCATGTAGCGGCGGTCCACGCCGTCGATATAGGGCAGGGCCTCCAGGACGGACAGATCTTCTTCGCTCAAAGCCTCGTGGTGTTTCGTCTCATAGCGGACGCTTTCCCAGTAGGATTGGCCGGGACAGGTGGGGTCCGTAAAAAGAAACTGGCTGTTAGCGCCATCCACGGGCCGGATCACCCTGCTCCGCTCCACCGTCAGCACGCCCTCTACCCGTTCCTCCGCCTGGCGCACCGCCTCCGTCTGCATGGCGTAGGAGGAGAGGTTATCCAGCAGC
>JAEEGG010027839.1_pt1 | contig 10680 bp, 6 predicted proteins | sample 9134161 | NCBI WGS metagenome assembly JAEEGG01 (sample SAMN16246543, study PRJNA631951) | gut metagenome | biome: gut microbiome; feature: rumen; material: CR-attached | host: Bos | place: Iran: Karaj | collected 2018-10
ATCCAGAATATCCTCCAGGGGCGTTTCCAGCATATTGGGGAACTGATCCTCGATGGGCCCGCCCACCATGGACATGCAGGGCAGCACGTTCCCCTTGGGGCTCACATACATGCCCCGCCGCACATGGCCGCACATGAGGGCCTTGCCAAAGTACTGTTCCTCTATGTCCCTTTCAAACCAGGAGGACAGTTTTTCCTTGGCCCTGTCGTAATTGAAGAAGCCCTCCAGCCCCAGGGTCAGGGGCTTTCCGTCCTCGAAGTAATGGGGAATATAGTCCAGGAACGCTTCGTAGGCTTCCGCCTGGGAAAGAAAATGCTCCGGCTCGTTTTTCCATTCGCCCATGGGGGAGGCGTTGCCCACCTTCATGCTCAGCACCCCCAGGGAGGCCATCAGGTTCACCGATTCCCGGATGCAGCCCGCGCTTTCCCGGCAGATCACCATGGAAACGGAGGTGGGGATACCCCGATCCTGGCAGCGCTTCAGCGCGTCCAGCACGATCTTTTCCGCGCCAGGTACGCCGCGCATCCAATCGTGATGGCCCACGCCGTCAAAGCTGAACTGGATGGAGGGACGCATATCCCGCGCCTCCAGCTTATCCAGAAAAGCGTCGGTGATCAGCAGGCCGTTGGAATACAGGATGGTCACGGTCAGCCCCTTTTCATGAATGGCGTCCACCAAATCCCAAAAGTCCCCGCGAACCATGGGCTCGCCGCCGGTCAATTGCAGATTGCGCACGCCGCAGCGCGCAAAGGCGTCCAGCATGGCCATCAGTTCCTCCCAGGCCGGTTCTCCCTGAGCGGCGTGGGGCGCGGACATGAAGCAATGGCGGCATTTGTAATTGCAACGCCCCGTGATGGACCACTGCACATACTCCTTGAACCGGGCCGGGTAAAAGCGGTATTCCTGCATCGGCTGCAAACGCTCATTGCCCTTTGTCCGGCGGATGAAGCCGTATTTTTCCCAATGGTCATACCGGCCTTTTTGTTCCTCCGTAAGCTTCTCCCACTGAATGGGGGTATGCCCGTCGCAGGCGGAGATCAATTCAAAGTCCGGTTTCAGGAAGAACTCCGTCTGCTGATGATGCAGCGCCTGGATCGCGTAGGGAAGCAGCTTCCAGCCCCGGAGGGCAAAGCCGTCCGTCAGGATGTAATACCGGCTCTCTCCTCCATGGTTCATTTCCATGCCTTCATCGTTTTCTTTCATCCGTTTTTGTGTGTCCTTTCATCGCTTCCATAAGATAAACAAATGAACGGGGCGGTTGGAGACAGCCTTTTGAAAATTTTTTTCGCAAGGGTCCCTTGAAGCTCAAAACGTCCTCATGGCGTCAAGCAGCAGGTAAAATTTTGCCGGGGTGCGTTCAGCGCCGATCCATTTGGCCTTTGTGCAGCAGGGGAAGCAATGGTAGCTCCTTCCCTCCAGGCCCTCCGGGGTCAGGTACGTTTTTCTCTCGGAGAAAAAGCATTTTTCCAGAAGCTGCCACCGGTGATCGGATATACCCATGTCCTCATAGATTTCGCAGGTACGCCTGAGCCACCCGTCCTTTGCGAACAGCGGGGAACAATCGGGCCGAATCCTTTCGTAGAGGGAAAGGAAGGAAAGCACCGGCAGGAACGAGCCGTCCGGCAGAAAGTCGAACTGGATGGAAATGGACGCCTCCACTTCCGCCAGCCGGGCAATATCCTGAAGCATTTGATCATTGTAGGCTGTGAAACCGATTTGGTCAAAGCATTGCCGCAGATACCCGGGCTCGCACAGGGCGCGCCGGGTATCCGGGTCCAGCATCTTCACTTCCATGCGGGTGTTATCGGTTTTCCGTCCGGGGAAAACCCCCGTATACCGGCAGAACCAGCCTTTGGGAAGGTTCCGCACATGCTGGACAAAAGCCGCTGTCCGCTCCGGCTCTCCGACCGCTTGAAAGAAGCCTTCGGCCCAGGCCAAATTGCCTTCGATCCTGCAATGGATACCTGAAAGCATGCCGGACCCGGCAGCGTCCAGTTCAAAATGCAGATACGGCTTCACACTTCCCATGCCCGCCGCCCAATCCACCGCCGCCTGAGCCTGAACCAAAGAATGGTCGGCAATCCGGCGGCCGGGAGAAAAGAAGCGGGGGTTATGGATCACCAGGGCGTCATAGTCCGGCGCGCCCAGAAGCGGAGCTTCCACGAAGCAGGAGGCGGACGGATTGCCCGCCAGCGTCAGCCGCCTGGAAGCGTCCAGCAATCGTTCAGCGCCGCCCCCCATGAGCAGTTCTTCCCGTCCATCCCCAAAGGCACGGTTCCATGTGTATTGCATCGGTTCATCTCCTTTCCGCGCTTCTATGCTATAAACAAATGAACAGGGCGATTGGAGACGTTTTTTTTGAAAATGTTCAAAAAATTTCTTCCAGCAGTTCCCGGCATTTCGCCAACAGCCTTTGGTATCGCTTGTTGACGGCTTTTTCCGATAAGCCCAGAAGCGACGCGATTTCTCTGTCCTTTAGTTCCATGACATAGCGCATATTGAGCAGTTCCCGTTCCTCTATTTTCAGCTTCGCGTAAAGCCGGAGAACCAGATCGGACGCATCCAGGCTGCCGGTAAAATCCTTTTCATCGGGCAGTTCACTTGGCAATTCTGTCCGCTTCCGATAGGCAAAGGAGGTCATGAGGTTGACGGCGCGGTTATGCGCCACCCGCGTCAGGTAAGCCGCGATCCCTGGATTGTCCGGGTCCCGGCACTGGTAACGCTGGAGGAAAGTCAGGAAGGTTTCAGCGGTCACGTCCTCGGCGTCATGGCGATTGAGCAGCAGCGTATAAGCGTACTTGAACACACGGTCATAGTAAGCGTCATAAACCGCCTCAAAATCAATGCCTCCGGAGTGAAAACCCATGTGATTCATGCCTGCGCCGCCGTATCCAGCCGCTGGCGCTCCACCAGTGAGGCAAAATAGCCGCCCTTTTCGATCAGTTCGTCGTATGTGCCGTCCTCGATGATCCTGCCGCCCTCCAGCACCAGGATCCTGTCGCAATGGCGGATGGTAGAAAGCCGGTGAGCGATGACCAGACGGGTGCAGCCCATTTTGTCCAGGGCTTCGGAGACCTGCTTCTGGGTCTTGTTGTCCAGGGCGGATGTGGCCTCGTCGAAGATCAGCAGCTTGGGCTTGGGCGCGATGGCCCGGGCGATCATGATGCGCTGCTTCTGCCCGCCGGAAATGCCGCCTTGCCCTTCGGAAATCAGGGTGTTCATGCCCATGGGCATGGCGCGGATGTCGTCCGCGATCCCGGCCTTTTCCGCCGCTTCCCAGGCTTCGTCCAGGGTCAGCTGCGGGGCGGTAATCACGATGTTTGCGTAGATCTCCGCCGGGAACAGGCCCGCGTCCTGCATGACGGTTCCGATTTTCCGGCGCAGGGAAGGAAGGTCCAGGCTGTTCATATCCTTGCCGTCGTAATAGATCGCGCCCTTCTCCGGCTGTTCAAAGCCCAGCAGCAAGCGCACCAGGGTGGATTTGCCGCATCCCGTCCTGCCCACCACGGCCACGTATTCACCGGGACGGATTTTCAGCGACAGGTCGTTCAGGATATAGGGGCTGTCCTCACTGTATCGGAAGGAAACGTGATTCAGCTCGATCCCGCCGGAAAGGTTCGTGACGATTTCCTTTCCCTGGGTGGTTTCCGGTTCGGTTTTCAGAAACGGTTCCGCCATTTCCAGGATGGGCTGAATCTGCGCCGCGGACAGGGCGACGCCGGACACCGACATGAACGCGCCCATCAGCATCCCGTAAGCGGCGATAAAGGCGAAATAGGAGGATTGACCGATGCCGCTCTCCGCCGCCAGAAAATACAGCAGGATATTGGAAAACAGGCTGATGGCCGTGGAAATGACGGAATTGATCTTGATAAACGTGGGCGGGTTATAGGTCAGCTTCGCGCCTTCCGCGAACATACCGAGCCATTTGGCAAAGACGCGCTTTTCCGCCCCTGCCAGCTTGATTTTCTGCACCCCGGTCACCAGAGAGTAGGTCAGGCCGGATTCCTTGGCCCCATGCTCCATCATCCTGCGGTTGATGCGAATCTGGATCAGGGTGGTCAGGGTGGAAAAGCCCACGGTAACCAGGATGATGAGGATGGCGGGCACAACCAGCGCGGGCGCAAAGTGGAAAATCTGGCCCACATACAAAAGAGAGGTCAGGGAAGTAAGGCCCGTGTTCATCACCATATTCATCAGCGTGGAACAGAGCTTGTTGACAGAATTGGCGCGGTTGGTCAGCTCGCCGGGGCTGTATTTCCTGAAAAAGCTGGCCGGAAGGGAGAGCAGGCGCATCATCATGGACGCTTCCACCCCCAGGGAGGTTTTGGCCCCCAGCCTGCTTTGGATCATACTGCTCACGCTGCCGATCAATTGGGAGGAAAGCAGCACGCAGACCATACAGATGGCAATGGCGATCAGCGCGTCGGACCGGCCACTGGACATGACCGGGCCCGTCAGCGTCCGGCTGATCTGGGGCATGAGCAGCCCCACCAGCGTGACCGCCAGCGTCCCCCCCACGATCATGACGGCGTCGCTGAAAGAAACGCAGCGTTTCAGGTACAGCAGCAAATCAGGAATCCCCAGCTTTTTCTGCGGCAGGGGACGATAAAAGCAAATTGCCTCAAGGTCAAACAGCGCGGCGGTTTTGGCGTTTATTTTCTCACGATTGCCTGTTTTCGGATCGGTATAGAAATATCCCGCAATCGTACCCGGCAGCAGGGCCACGGGCAGGCCCTCCTCCCTGGTAAAGGCGAGCATGGGGCCGTAAGCGTCCTTATACCAGCCTTCCGTCAGCGAGACATTCCGGCGCATCAGGCCGTGGGGCCGCAGGGAATAATCCAACTGTTCCTCGGAGGTCTTTATGCTCTCCGGAATCTCCACAGGTTTGCAGTGATAGTATTTCAGGATTTCGTCAATAGCGCTTTTCGCAATGATCCGGTGATCGCTGATGCGCTCTGCGGTGCGTTGCCCCAGCACCACACCGGCAAGGATTTCAAAGGAGTCTTCCAAAAGCTGCTGGTCGGCAGCCCGACGTTCCTCGATTTGGTTTTCAAACCATCCCATGGCATTCGCCCCCTTTCCTTACTCATTCGCCACAAGATCGGCATAAGCGCCGCCCCGTTTCATCAGTTCGTCGTGGGTGCCGCGCTCCGCCACCTTGCCGTGCTCCAGCACGATGATTTCATCGCAGTCCCGCACGGTGGAAAGGCGGTGGGCGATGACCACGCAGGTGATGCCCCGGTCCCGGATGGCGTTTACCACGTCATGCTCCGTCCGGGCGTCCAGGGCGCTGGTGGCCTCATCCAGAATAATGATGGTGGGGTCCTGGGCCAGCACCCGGGCGATTTCCATGCGCTGCCGCTGTCCCCCGGACAGGTTTTTGCCGCCGCTTGTCAGCTTGTGCTGATAGCCGCCGGGAAGCTGGGTAATATCGTCGTGAAGCTGAGCATCCCTGGCCGCCAGGATCATTTCAAAATCCTGAATGGAATCATCCCACATTTTGATGTTGTTGGCGATGGTATCTTCAAACATGATGATGTCCTGATCCACCACCGCCAGGGAGCCAGCCACCACGTCCCGGGGATAAGCGCTCCGGGGCTTGCCGTCAAACAGGATTTCCCCGCTCCAGGGCTGGTAAAGCCCGGATACCAGCTTGGACACCGTGGATTTGCCGCTGCCGGAAGAGCCCACCAGGGCCACCCGCTGGCCGGTTTTGAGGGTCAGGGAAAAGTTCTCGATTAAGGGCTTTTCCAGCCGGGAATATCCGAAGGTGATGTTTTTCAGCTCCAGATTCCCCTGGAGCTTACTCAGCTCTGTTCCTTCTGTTTCATGCTCCCGGACGGCTTCATCCTCCGGGTATTCCATCACGTCCTCCACGCGCTCCATCTGGGTGCGCATTTCCTGGATGGTCTGTCCGGCGGAAATCAGCGTCTTGGCGGGGGACATGAAGGAACTCAGGAAGCCCTGGAACATGAGCACACCGCCCAGGGTGTAGGTTCCCTGCATGGTCAGCCATACGCCCAGCACCAGCACGGCGTAATTGGCAAGGCTGGAGAAAAAGGCGGGGATCATGCCGATCAAATGCTCGGTTTTGTTGGCCTTCACGCTCTGGGTGTTCACCGAGGCCTGATACCCGGCCCACTTCTGGAAAAACCCGTTTTCCGCGCCGCTGGATTTGATGGTCTCGATCATGGAAATGCCGCCTGCCGCGGTGGAATGCAGCTTGGCGCTGTCCCGCATCTGCACCCGGGTAATGTTGATGCGTTTATTGGAAATGACCCGGGACATGAAGATGTTCAGCACCAGCGTAAAAAGCCCGATGAGGGTCAGCAGCGTGCTTTGCCGCAGCATCAGCACCAGGTAAAACACCATCATGGTGGTGTTGAGCAAAAGCGGCCCAAACGTATTCACCAGCGTTCCGGCGATGGAGGCGTTCAGGGAAAGCCGCCCCTGAATATCCCCCGCCTGCCGCTGGGAATAGAATTCCATGGGCAGGCGCAGCACCTTCCACATATAGGACGTGCTGCCGATGGCAGCCATTTTCCCGTTGATTTTCAGGGTATAAACGGCCTGGGCCCAGGCGACCACGATTTGAATGATTCCCAGCAGGATCAGGAGCGATATATAGGGGTACAGCCATTCTCTGTTTTCCCCTGTCAGCAGCCGATCCATAAAGATGCGGGAGGTGACCGAATTGATGATGCCGAACAGATAACTGATGGCCGTGGTCAGCATGACGAAGGCCACCGCCGCCCCCGCGCCGATGAGCCGTTTGCGGGCAAAATCCAAGGTGCTTTTGGGCTTGCCGCTGGGCGTAAAGTTTTCGCCGGGGACGGCAGTGATGGTGACCCCTGTAAAAGCCGCGTCAAATTCCTCCATCGTCACCCGGACGGTGCCCCGGGCCGGGTCGTTAAGATAAGCGTATTTCCCCTTGAATCCGTCCAGCACCACAAAATGGTTCATGTTCCAATGGATGATACAGGGAAACGTAGCCTGATCCCGGATGGCTTCCGGGCTGTAGCGGAAAGCCTTTACCTGAAAGCCGTAATGAATCGCGGCCAGCGCGACGTTTTTGGCTTTGCTGCCATCCCGGGAAACCCCGCAGTCCGTGCGCACCTGCTCCAGGGGCACCCATTTCCCATAATAGGCCATCAGCATGGCCAGGGAAGCCGCGCCGCATTCCAGCTCCTCCAACTGCATGACCACGGGCACCTTGGCGACGCCCTTTTTCACAGGCTGGTTGATTTTTTTCTTCATCATGCGATCACCTGCTCGTCAGTAAAAACTGGATGGGATGCACGGCCTCCGTGACCACGACGCCATCGTAAGCCCCATCCGGCAGATTGACCTCCGCCATGCCAAAGGGCCGTCCGAATTCATCTGTCTCCGCCGACAGGATCACCGTTTCCTGTCCGGCGACCCGCAGGGTCATCCCCGCGTTCAGGCTTTCCGCCCCGGCAGGCACGACCTGGGCGATATGGTTTTCCATAATCACCCGGGCTTCCGCCGTGGTTTCCAGGGTGCCAACCATGGACCAGACAAAAATGCCAGCCAGCAGCACGATCACAGCGGCAAGGATCACCCAAATACCCGGATTGGTGACGCGCAGATAATCCGTCAATTGCTCCGGGGAGGAAATGCGATCCAGCGTCTTTTTGCGAAATACGGATACTTTCTTTTGTTCAGCCATGCTGTCAACTCCTTACTTTTATCGAAACTTTGTACCTGTCACCAGTGTCAATCTATATAATAGTATACAAAACGAAGTGCAACAGAAGTGCAACACGGGATAGGCAGATTTGCCCTGATTTGTTTCAAAAAAATTAAAAATATATTAAATAATTATAAACTTCTTACAGTCTGTCGTTCTCTGCGACACGCTCAAATCTGCGTATTGAAATAATCCTGATTTTATATTGTCGCTAAACCGTCGCCGTATCTGTATGATAGTCTTGAAATTTTCTCACTTCTCACCAACTTCTCACCAAAAAAACACTTGATGTTCAGTACTTGACAGTGATATACTGTATTCGTAAAAGTCCGAGGCGATTCATTCCCCGGACTTTTCGTTTTCACGGAACCATGATGGGATCGCAATTCGGGAGGAGGTTTCTGCCCAATATTGACTTCGGAAAATATTTTTTCTCAACCAGGAAAAAACGGCCATTCTCAAGCCAATGTATTATGGGGGGATACAATATGGAAAGAGGAATACCATTCATACGGTAGCCGCTGGCAGCATCCTGTCAGCGGTTTTTCTGTGCGCAGTGTTACCCATTAGGACGGAAGAAGTCCTTGCGTTATAAGGGATGACGGGGCATGAATGAGCACCATCCGATCCTTGCATCGTGTTCTGATTGTTACAGGTTACGTCAACAGCATCTTTCCGGGGCAGTCTGAAAGAAAATTTTTAATTCTCGCCAAAAACAGTTCCGCAAACCCCCCTATTTTTCTCCAATATATGGAGGGGCGTATTGGGCGAAAACGCTTCTGTCATGTTTTTTTGTTTTGGCTTGTCGGGAAATTTTCATGTTTTTTGGAAATTTGATCATAATAATAACAGAGGGACACAATACGTTCCTGGCTCCACGCGGCGTCACAGCGATGTGGCGTTTTTTTATACCGCGAATTTTCCAATAACCAGCACAAAGTCATCTGAAAGGATGCTTTTTTGATTTCAAAGAAAGAGAGGACGATACCATGCCCCACACCATTCGAGGCCCGCCCACGGAAAGGCGTACAAGTAACTGAACAACAAAATATCAGGAGGCAATCAATGAACACATTATTGCTCGAATCATTCGTGACCGCTATGCCCGTCACGCAGCCTCATAACAAAACAAAAAATCGTTGTAAATACCGAAGGAGGAATAATTATCGAAAACGCAATCACCATGCCCTGGTTTACTTTGAACCGCCGGATCGGGAATACCAATTATGTCGTCAATGTCTTTTCTTCCGGCAGTGCGAAAGATACATTTCAGGATAAAATTTTACACCTGATCGGCAATGAACCCCTGGACTTTGGCAGAGAATCTGCTATAATGAAGGTGCCACAAATGAGCCGTCAGTCTGAAAGGAGTGCCTGAAATGGCAGCCAGACAGACGGAAGAACAAAAGATTACCGCATTGTATGAAAGGCTCAGCCGGGATGACGACCTGGCGGGCGACAGTAATTCGATTGCCAATCAAAAAATTTTCCTTGAGCGCGCCGCAGCCGAAAGAGGCTATACCAATATCGTCCACTACACGGATGACGGCTGGAGCGGCGGGGACTTTGACCGTCCCGGATGGAAACGGCTGGAAGCGGACGTAAAGGCCGGAAAAGTCGGTACTGTCATCGTCAAGGATATGAGCCGTGTCGGCAGAAACTATTTGCTGACAGGCTTTTACACGGAAGTATTTTTCAGGCAGCACGATGTTCGTTTCATCGCAATCGCCAACGGTGTGGACAGCGACGACCAGAATACCACGGAATTTACCCCGCTGCTCAACGTGATGAACGAATATTATCTGCGAGATCAATCCAAGAAATTGACGGCCGCCATCCGATTGAAGGGAACATCCGGAAAACCGGTTACAACCAATGCGATCTATGGCTACAAAAAAGACCCCGACGATAAAAACCATTGGCTGATCGACGAGGAAGCGGCAGCAGTTGTAAAACGCATCTTTCAGATGGCAGCGGAAGGCTATGGGCCTTACGAAATTGCAAAAATCCTGACAGCGGAGAAAGTACAATGCCCATCATATTATCAGGCCATGCATCAGATGGGGGTTCACAAAAACCGTAAAGACTTGACTCGACCTTATGACTGGTATGGACATACGGTGAAGGTGATTCTTGGCAAACCAGAATATATGGGTCACACCGTCAATTTCCGCAGCGAAAAGAAAAGCTATAAAGATAAGCGGGTCTACAAACCTCAAGCAGAATGGCTGATCATTGAGAATACACACGAGGCGATAGTTGATCCGGATACATGGGAACTGGTGCAGAAGATGAGGAAAACAAGACACCACGTAACCATTGACAATGAACCCACTCCCTTGACAGGTCTCGTTTTTTGCGCGGACTGTGGCGCTAAGATGTATAATCATCGCTGCCGCAAACTGAGAAAGGATGGGAGTATCCACATTCAAAGCAGCTTTAATTGCTCTACCGTCACCTTAACGAACGAAAGGGAAACGAAAGAATGCTCTTCCCGTCGGATAACTGAAAAAGCATTGAAAGCCCTTGTTTTGGATACGATCCGCAGAGTGAGCAGCTACGCTGTCGAAAATGAAGAAGAGTTTATTCGGAAAGTGAGAGAGGCATCCGAAATCAAGAATGGTGACAAGGCCAAGGAACTAAAGCATAAAATCAGCAAAGAAAAGAAACGATACGAAGAATTGGATGTGCTGATCAAAAAGCTGTATGAATCCTATGCCATGGGAAAGATACCGGAGAAACGCTATGATTCTCTTTCTGCCCAATACGAGCAAGAGCAGACAGAGTTGGAGAAACAGCTTGAAGCCGATCAGCAACAGCTGGATTCCTTCAATCAGGATACGCTCCGCATTGACCGCTTTATGGCGTTGGTGCATAAGTACCGGGATTTTCCCGAACTGACGCCCGCTATGATCACGGAATTTGTGGACAGGATTTTGATTCACGCTCCTGTAAAGATCGACGGG
>JAEEGG010027840.1_pt1 | contig 10680 bp, 8 predicted proteins | sample 9134161 | NCBI WGS metagenome assembly JAEEGG01 (sample SAMN16246543, study PRJNA631951) | gut metagenome | biome: gut microbiome; feature: rumen; material: CR-attached | host: Bos | place: Iran: Karaj | collected 2018-10
CGGTCCGTACGATTGGGCGTTCCAGGAGAGGTATGTTCTCCCCGCCGTGACGACCCAGAACGGCGGATCGGTGCCGAAGGATCAGTTGCCGGGATTCCACGCGCGCGGTTACCGCTGGCTCGCGAATCTCGGCACGGTGGGCGTGTCGGCCGAGGAGCTGGTGAAGCGGCTGAACGGCGCGGCCGGCATGAACAAGGATGGCTACTCCGGCGTGACGTGCGACGAACAGTTCCTGCACAACCCGAACAGCATCATTGAGTACACGCGCGGACTCAAGGCGTATGAACTTTCCGCGTCGCCGACGCGGGCGATCTTCACATGGATCGTGGGGAAGCCGTTCAACAGGGTCGTTGACGAGGATTTCTTTGCCGCGTCCGTGAACGCGTCCCTCGGGCAGGGGAAGGTTCTGTTCGAGGCGTACTGCCGCACCAAGGAGACGGAGGAGGAAGCGCGCAGCTATCTGGAGAACTACGTGAAGGACACGCTCGTGCGCTACTGCAAGACGTATCCGCTGGCGCTTGGTTCAACGTGCATTGCGTTTGGCAATTTCAACCAGATCCCCATTCTCTCCCTCGCCCATCATCCAGAGGTTGATTTCAAGTACTATCTTGACCTCCAGGTCAATATGGCCGCGAACGATCCGGCGTTTGACGGACTTGGGACCATCGGATACTGGGGCAGTTACTACGCCGACGAGGAACTGCACCGCTGGAGCTTTGCGCTCATGCGGCACTACGTGGTGGAGGGTCGAAAGGAGATGCTTTCCGGAAAGTATGGATTCACGTACCGTCCGGACCACATCCTCAACGGAGATTTCCGCGGGTCTCTCGAGCCGTGGACCGTTACCGGCACTGTGCGCGCCGACTCGTTCTCCGGTTTCGCGAAGACGAGCCAGAACCGCTGGGGCGGGAACGGCGGCGTGGGCGACACGTTTGCCGTGCTGTCCCGCGGAAAGGATTCCGTCGCAACCGTCACGCAGAAAGCGAAGGGGCTCGTGCCGGGCCGCAAGTACCGTCTGCGCTACGTGACCTTTGACGTCAAGGACGTGAAGGCGAAACGAATTGCGCCGCGCAAGTTCGCCATTTCCGCCTCTACGGGATCGGGCGCCGCCGTGGACGCCGCACTCACCTGGACGCATGTTGACAAACGCATCAAGGGGCGCTATGACATCAACAACGGCTGCGCGCGCGTCAATCTCGGGCAGATCGTCTTCACCGCCACCGCTCCGGAGACGGAGATCTCCTTCAGCAACGAACAGGCCGCAGAAGGCGAAGAGCTCGGGCTGAACTACGTGTCACTTCTGCCGTATTATCCGAGAGACTGAAGCGACTTACCGCACCCCTCATAGGCGAGATTGTTTCGCCGTGAGGAATTCGCGCTATCTGATGAAGTTCATGGGTTGCCAGGATTCATCGGCGGGACGCGGGATGGCGTCGTTACGCTTGAGATTCTTGAGGAGCCACGCCATGTTGCGACCGAGCGTCCGCATCGTCTGCATGCCCTCGGAGTCCTTTTCGCACTCGCCTTCGGCGCGTCCGAACACGACGTTCCAGTACTGCGACGTGACAAGGGGGCAGTTCAGCATCTCGAAGGGCATGTTCATGCACTGATACGCCGCCGTAGAGCCGCCGCGACGGCACACCGCGACGGAGGCGGCGGGCTTGGCCTTGACGTGCGCCGATCCCGCGAAGCACACGCGCTGCCATACGGCGAGAAGGGCACCGTTGGGCTGGCCGTAGTAGACGGGTGCGCCGACGACGAGTGCGTCGGCTGTCGGCAGTTTCTCGATGATGCGGTTGGCGATGTCATCGTCGAAAACGCACCGCCCCAGATCCTTCGCGCGGCACTGTCCGCACGCGACGCAACCGCGCACAGGGTTCTTGCCGATCCAGACGGTCTCGGTCTGGATTCCCTCGGCGGCGAGGGTGTCGGCGACTTCCTTCAATGCCCGCGCCGTGTTGCCGTTCGCTCGGGGGCTTCCGTTGATGAGTAGTACTTTCACTTTCCAGTTCCTTTCATTTTCCAGTTCCGGTCGTCAGTCTGTGCATGGCGTATATTTTACCATAATTATCTGTGCCATTTGCCTTACTCGCGAGGCAAATGTTTGATATAATTATGTCGCTTTCAAGGAACATTCCATGAGCAAGATATGTGATCTGCTGATTTCGTTCGCCGAGGTGTTCGCGGCCTTGCGATTTCCGCGCTTGTGACCGTGCTCGTCCCGGACGGCTTTTTCGCCGAGGCATTCGGCGGCAGGGACTGGCTCGCGATGCCGGCGATGGCGATTATCGGTTTCCCGATGTACGTCTGCTCCACGGCGTCCATTCCCATCGCTGCGTCCCTCATCTTGAAAGGCGTCTCGCCCGGCGCGGCGTTCGTGTTCCTCATGGTCGGTCCCGCCATGAACGCGATGTCGGTGACGACGGTTGCGTCCCTCATCGGACGTAAGGCCGCCGCTGCGTATGTCGCGACGATCATCGCGGGCGCGATCCTGTGCGGGTGCGCCGTCAACTTCTTCACGGACGCGTCGGGCGCGAGGGAAGCCGCGCAATGCGCTCACCATGGTCTCACGGCGGTACACTGGACCTGCGCCGCGTTCCTCGCCGTGATGATGGTCTACAACCTGATCCGCCCCCTCAAGATGGCGCACGCCAAGAAATGAGCGTTGGTTCGGTGGTCCAAGAAACGCATACACGGTTGTGAATCTACTGAAATTTTTCTGTAGATTTTTTGTTGTCCGTGCGTTTCTCTAGACAGAAAGGACAATATCGTGAAAAAAACGGCATTTCTATTCTCACTTCTTCTGCTACCGGTGATTGCAGCCCCCATTTGCAAGGATGGCGTGTGCGAACTGCCCTCCGGAAACGAATCCGGCCTGTCGGCAGTGCCAACCTGTACCATCCCACCCGTCCGGCAGGGTCCGCGACTCTCCTCGCTCAACGGCAAGACCTTCGCGCTCGTGGGCGGCAGCTTCATGGCCTCCGTCACCCACCCCGAACTCAAACGTCTCATCCTCGCCGAGTTCCCGAAGGCGCGCGTGATCCTCTTGAACGAGATCGGTTCGGCTGGACCCTACCCGCGCCCGGGCGTGGTCCGGCGCGAGAAGGACGAGTTCCAGCGCAAGCTGAAGGAGATGAAGGTCGATGCCGTCATCTCCGGCAACGGCGGGTGCGGCCTCTGTACTCCGAAGGAGACCGGTTCCTGCATCGCCGCCGAGATGCTCGGCATCCCGTCCGTCATGATCGCCGGCCCCGGCTTCGTGACGCAGGCGAAGTCAACGGCCCGTTCGGCTGGCATCGAGAAACTGCGCGTGGCGGAATACCCCGGCGCGTTCGCCTCGCATACACGTGAGGAACTGCTCAATAACACGCGCAAGGTGTTGTGGCCGCGCATCAAGGCCGCGCTCACCGACCCGCTCGGGGCCGCGGATGTCTACCATCCGACAGCCGAGTTCGCCTCGGACGGACTCCCCACCGTGCCGTTCACCGAGGACGCCGTGAACGAGTTCCTGCTCTTCACCGACCGCAAGGCTGACGATTCGCTCGGCGCGATTCCGCCCGCGATGCGCGAAGTGAAGGTACGCCACGTCGCCGCGCTCGGCGTGATGTCCGGCTGCCCCGCCGAGTTCATGCCCGTGCTCCTCGCCTTCACCGAGGCGATGAAGGACGGCGACTTCCGCCGGACGCTCTCCTCGACGCACGCCTGGACGCCGTACTGCTGGCTGAACGGACCCGTCGCCCGCCAGCTCGGATTTGATGCCGAGCAGGGAGAAATCTCCTCCCCGAAGAACATGATGCTCGGGCGTTTCATCAACCTCGCGCTCCTCAACTTCGGCGGCTACAAGGTGAAGGAGAACCGCATGGGAACCTTCGGTTACCTCATGCCGTGGACGCTTGTGGAGAATGAGGAGGCCGCCGTCAAGGTCGGGTGGAAACCCTACCACCTCCAACGGGGATTCCAGTTGAACGACTCGACCCTCTCCGCCGCCTCCGCCATCAACTGGGGCAACAACCTCGTGCCGTCCACCTCCGACGCCGAGCGAATCAAGGACATGATCGCGTGGGACGCCGTCGAGAAACAGCAGATGGCCGTGGGAAGCGGCATGCCCTGCGTCTACCGCACGTTCCTCCTCACGCCGGACGTCGCCCGCGACCTCGCGGAACGCTACAAGACGAAAGACGCACTGGAGGCGGCGCTCGTCGAAACGGCCCACAACCCGCTCGGCAGCCGTGCCTTCGCCAATTACTGGGGCAACCCCGGCAGCTCCTTCAACCAGCAGCGGTGCTCGGTCGAACAGCATGCCGACCGCATCGCCCAGGCGGAACACGCCCGGGTGACCGCCACGCCGCCGTGGCTTGACTGGACCGGACTCAAGGAAATTGAAACCGTCCCCGTGATGCAGGACGGCAAGAACGTGTTCCTCGTCACGGGCGATTCGGCGCGCAACAAGGAGATGTGCCTCCCCGGCGGCGGATCGGTCACGGTGAAGATCGAACTGCCCCGCGACTGGGACAAGCTCATGAAGGCGCGCGGCTACGAACCCCTTTTATCCTTCTTCCTGAAGTCGTCCCTGCAGCCCGACGTCCCGAAACCCCGCGTACGCGGCTATTCCCGCCCCGGCGTGCGCGGTGATGGACCAGGTTATGGCCGTGGCCAAGGCCGACGCGGATGGGGCGGCCAAGGCATGAACGGCGGACGGCCCATGTATCGGCGTCGCCCGTTCCGCGACCGGCAGAACGATGAACCGTGAATCTGATTTCACAGTCGTATCGCGACGACAAGATTTGCATCAGTTCACAGGTCTTGAAGGAATTTGCCAACTATGCCTTCAAGAAGACGAGGAAATTTTGTTTTCGTTGATTCTTGCAACATGCTTTGTTAGAAATATGGTAAAATATCCTCGTTTTCGTTGGGGAAATTATGTCCTTGAACGGAAAGCGAGGCAAAAGACATGGCAAAATACCTTGATCCAAAGGCGGACGTGACCTTCAAGAAGGTTTTTGGCGAGCACAAGAATCTCGTCATGAGCCTTCTCAACGCCTTGTTGCCTCTTGACCCAGGCAAGCAGGTCGAGTCGATAGAATATCTGCCGTCGGAACTTGTGCCGGAAACCCCGCTTGGCAAGAACACGATTGTTGATGTGCGCTGCGAGGAGACCGGCGGGCGCAAGTTCATCGTCGAAATGCAGATGGAGTGGCGGGCGAACTTCAAGCAACGCGTGTTGCTGAATGCATCGAAAGCATACATAAAGCAGTTGCCGAGAGGCAACGACTACAACCTTCTGCAGCCCGTCTATTCGCTCAATCTGGTCAACGAGACGTTTGAGCCGGACATGGAGGAGTACTACCACTACTACCGCCTTGTCCATTACCTCCACTCCGACAAGGTGCTGGAAGGATTGCATCTTGTCTTGGTCGAACTTCCCAAGTTCAAGGCGAAGAACCTCACTGAAAAGAAGATGCAGGTCTTGTGGCTCCGCTTCTTGACGGAAATCGGCGAGGCGACAAAAGAGGTTCCGCAGGACCTCGTTGACAATCCACATGTGAACGAGGCATTGGAGATTGTCGAGGAGTCCGCCTTGAGCGACGAGGAAAGGGCGCGATATGACGGCTTTTGGGATCTCGTTAGCCGCGAGGCGACGAAAGAGGCCGAGATGAAAGCGGCGATTGCCGAGCGCGATGCGGCGAAGGAAAGATTAAGGCAGACCGTTTGTAACCTTAAAGAAGTCGGAATGTCAGTTGAACAGATTTCAAAGATTACTGGTTTAAAGCCTACTGAGGTAGAGACCTTATGGGGTTGCACGAAGTAAAGATGACACCAGAAGAGAAGGACGCTTACATCGCCAGTCGAATCACCGACTTGGCTGACAGCATTATAAACATCAAGAAGTATGTTGAAATGCTGGAAAACAAGCCTATGGTCAGGAAGGATTGGGAACGTTGTGACAATACGATAGACCACTCTCGTGATGCAATTATGCTGGAATGTCATTTCCTAAGCAAGGTGCTTGGAGAACCAATTTCCAATTCAATTGACAAGGAATTCAGACGAGTCTTTGATGCCGGAGAGCGGCAAGGTGCTGTCATCTGCGCACGTCGGATGCTGTCCAAGAAACTTCCAGCGGATAGCATCACAGAACTGACCGGCCTAACCGCCGACGAAATCGCCGCGCTCTAAAATCAATCTCAAATCGTGGAACTGGCAAATGAAAGGAACGAAAGCCACAACGCAGTGAAACATCCATAGGCGGGCAACCGCCGCTGTCGCCGCAATGGTAGGGTCACGCGTTCTGCCTTCGCCGAAGGCTACGGCGGATAAACCCGCGTAACCGAAATCGGTAGGGCGGTCGCTCCGCGACCGCCGCCTCGCCAAGGAGTGACAAAGACAATTTCAAAAAAATGCTGCAATGTAGTCGCCGAATAAATGGTATAATATCGGCATCAAAGAAAAGCCATGTCGAAAAATCTGATAGACAAAATCGATTATACGGTGTTCTGCGTGAATGAATTCGCGCGGACTCATTCGTTGCCGTATCGTGTGGCCTTTGATTATCTTGACAAATACTATGCGATTGACTACATAACCGATTTCTATGTCGAGAATTCGCAGCAGCCGATGAGTTTGATGCTCCAAGACATGGCCGAATGCTGTCGCTCGCGTGGAGGCACGTTGGTATGATATATCTTTACCATGGTACGGACATGGAGTTTGATGTTCCCATTCCCGAACGGGGACGCAGCGGTACGGATTTCGGACAAGGGTTCTACCTGACGCCGCATCTTGAGTCTGCGGTGAACATGGCGCATCGTGTCGCGAGGCGAAAGAACGCGTCGGAATCTGTTGTAATGTGCTATTCGCTGGATGAAAATCAATTGGTGTCCGCAGGTTTGCGCATCCGCAGTTTCCTCAACATTGAACCAGGATGGCTTCGGTTCGTTGTTGCCAATCGTTATTTTGTGCAAGATGCGCCAGACCATAATATTGACAAGCGGTGGGACGTCGTACATGGCTTTATAGCCGATGACAGGATCGTCCAGTTGCTGGATGGGTTGATGAAGGGTTCAACATCGGAAGAAGATGTTCTCAAGACGTTGCGGGCTTCTCGTTTCAAGTCCATCCAGTATTCTTTTCATTCGACAGCGGCGATTTCGTTGCTCAAGAGAATTGAGGTGAAGCATGTCTGAACTTCAGAAGCAATTGTTTGACATCGCAACCGGAAATCTTTGTGCATGGGTGGCCGAAAAGGAAGGATGTGCCATCAAGGATGCGATGCGTATCGTGTACTCGTCCAAGTTGTACGAGAAACTACAGGATCCCGAAACTGGGCTGTACAGGGAAGGCCCTGCATATTTGTACGACATGCTTGCCGAGGAGCGCGGCATGCCAAGGTGATTCAATCTCAAATCGCAAACTGCCAAATGAAAGGAACAAGTCAAATGGTAGGGTCACGCGTCCCGCGTGACCGATAAAACGATAAGGCGGGGAGAAATCCGCCGATAGCAATTTGCAATGCTGCAAAGCAGTCGTCATTGGAAACGTGAGAAATTTTCGTGGACGATACCTTGCAGAGGAAGCGCAACCGCGCTTGCCTCTCTTCGTATTTCCACAGGGCACATCTCACGGCCTCCAATGAGATATTGAAGAGAGGCTTTCTTTTCTTTTCGATTGTAAGCGGCAAAAGGGTAGGGCGGCGTGTCCCACGCCGCCGCAGAGTAAGGAACAAAAAGAATATGAAGAAACTACAGATGACATTGTTGATGTTGTGCGGCATCGCATTAGCCACGCTTCCGCTCGTCGCCGAAACGGAAAAGGTAGGCAATTACACTTGGACATATCGTATCAACGGCGACGCCGCGGAGATCTGTGGATGGTGGCCATCTGCCACCTCGCCCGAACCTACGGGTGCTGTGACGATTCCCTCCACGCTTGGTGGCAAGTCCGTGACGAGCATCGGTGGTTCTGTATTCTACAATTGTACTAATCTAACGAGCATAACGATCCCAAACTCGGTGACGAACATTGGGTATATGGCGTTCCGCAATTGCAGTGGTCTGACGCGTGTGACGATTCCGAACGGCGTGACGAGCATTGGGGATTATGCGTTCGAGTATTGTGGAGGACTTACAAACGTAAATTTAAGTTCTTGCTGGTGGCTGACTGACATTGGACATGGCGCATTCGACAGTTGCACAAACCTGACCGAAATTGCAATACCCTATTCGGTTGAAAGAATAGGAAGGAACCCATTTAATTATTGCAACGCCTTGTTTGATACGAATTCCATCTCTGGCGTCATATTGGTTGACGGCTGGGCGGTAGGCTACACGGATGAAGAATTCACGACCGTGACAAACGAGAATTATGGGTATAGCTACAAGGAACTGGATCTGTCGGGTGTTCGTGGCATCGCCGATGGGGCGTTTGAATGGTGCCCTCAGATGCGTCATGATGGCGGCTTGGATTCACTAGTAATGGTGAACCTGGGGAATTACATCAGGCGTATCGGCGCATCGGCTTTTGCTGAGTGCGATTTTGCTGATTTCAATCTTTCCGGAGTTCATATCGGGAGCATTGGCGAATCGGCGTTTTCCGGATGCTATTCCGTATCTATGTACGACGACTTTGCAAATATTGACGTGATTGAAGATGGGGCATTTACGAGATGCTACGGGCTAGCGGACAACAATGGCTTTATTGTGGTAAAGGGGGTACTGCACGGATATTGTGGACAAGGTCCGACTGACATCCCAGATGGGGTTACGCGCATTGGAACTCATGCTTTTGGTTGGACATACGATTATTCGTCCATAGGCGATATTACGATTCCGGATTCGGTAACAAACATCGCTCACGAAGCATTTTACGGATATGGATTGTATTTGGGTAGTATGTCAATCGGCAAAGGGGTGGCAGTCATCGAGGACGATGCGTTTGCTGGTTGCCACATCGAGTCCATGACCGTCGATGATGAAAATCCATACTACAAAGTCGAAGACGGGATACTGAAGACGAAAGAAGGTTCGCAGATTATATATGCGTTCGGTTCCTCATTTGGCGTGTCTGTCGGTATGCATGGTGCGTGGAGAACTGGCGGCGATGCGGAATGGGGTGCGTGGGATTGTGCACAGAGTGGTGCAATAGACGATGGGCAAGAATCGTGGCTGGAAGTCCCTGTCAGCGGGACAGGTGTCATCTCGTTCCGTTGGAAGGCATCGAGTGAATCGTACAGGGATGAAGTCTTCGATTTTGGGACATTCTCGGTTGATGGCGTTGAAGGCGCAATGATTGGCGGAAAAACGGATTGGACGAATGTCACACAACTCATTGTTGGCAGCGGGACGCATGTCGTTCGCTGGACATACAAAAAGGACGATGACGGGACTGGCGGCTCGGATTGTGTGTGGCTTGACGACGTGCAGTATGTGCGCAAGGTCTGCGTGTCGTTTTCGGGTGGCGATGAGACGGAGGGCAATCCGCCGGAACCCATGATTGCCGACTTGGGTGCGGGAATCGTGTTGCCGAACGCCGCATCGCTTGTGCGGGCAAAGCATACGTTCGCCGGTTGGCGGCTTGGAGATGTGGTCTGGACGGCTGGCGCGGAGTTTGTACCGGGTGATCAAGATGTCGTTCTGTCGGCTGTATGGGACGCAAAACGCGTGGCGACGCCGGTCATCTCCGTGGCCGAACGGTTCAACGGTGAATCTACGATTGTGACGATGACATGCGAAACCTCTGGCGCATCAATCTACTATACGTTGGACGGAACTGAGCCGACAACCGGCGGCATACTGTATGAGGGACCGTTTAACCTTACGGAGACAGCGACAATCAGCGCAATTGCCATCAAGGATGATTGGTTTGACAGCGAGACCGCATCGGCACACAGCGTCCGCATTCCGGTGTCGCTGAGCGGGTGTTTGAATGCTTCAGGTCTCGTGTTCCGTACAGGTGGGGCGGCAGAATGGACGACATGTCTTGACGAGTCACATGACGGAGAGGCCTCGGCTCGTAGCGGCAATGTCGGAGACGGACAGATGTCGTGGATTGAGACGGTTGTTACGAACTCGGGTATCGTCTCGTTCTGGTGGAAAGTGTCGAGCGAGGCGTCGAAGAAGAAAATCTATGACGGGATAAGCTTTTCTGTTGATGGGGAACAAATTCCAGCCATTCCCGCCTTGGGCGGTGAACAGGATTGGACGAATGTCGTATATGCAATTGAGTCGCCTGGGCAACATGTTTTGCGCTGGACTTATGAGAAGGATGGGCAAGACAAGATGGGCGAGGATTGTGCGTGGCTGGATGAAGTGACATGGACGGCAAACGATCCTCTGCCCGCACTCGACGAGCAGGCTTCCGCCGACGATGTAGCTGCAATAATTGGCGAGATGTCAGACGAAAGATTGCAGGAGAAGGTCGTTGGTACGGCGGCATACGGGGCGTTCCGTATATGGGTGGACGGCAAGGGGGTGTCGCACGCTGTTGTCCGCGATGCGCCCAACGCATGGCTGTCGTATGTGTTGGATGCACCGGAGCTGATGACGAAGGCTACTCCACTTGTGAGCGAGGATATTGTGATTGAATCCATTGGATCATCTGGAGCTGCTTCAGGGGCATTTGACATTGTCGTTGAGATCGCTGGAGCGGAAATCTGCACTGCTGCGCAGCTTGCGAATGGGTTGG
>JAEEGG010027841.1_pt1 | contig 10680 bp, 9 predicted proteins | sample 9134161 | NCBI WGS metagenome assembly JAEEGG01 (sample SAMN16246543, study PRJNA631951) | gut metagenome | biome: gut microbiome; feature: rumen; material: CR-attached | host: Bos | place: Iran: Karaj | collected 2018-10
GCTTCCTGCTGCTCTTCATCTTCATTGTTTTGATTTTCATGGATCGGCACTTCAAGATCCTCATCCGCAATCTTTGGCATGATTAGATTAACGGTCTTTCTGGCATTCTCCTCATCCGCCTTTTTTTGACCCTGATGGTCGGCATTTTCCTTTTTTTCATAGCCGTTAGCGTTTGCATTAAGCATGTCAGCCTGAAGCTTCCCCGTTTTTTGATCCGCTATAATTATCTTCTCGTCTTCGGCATTTTCGGTATGTATTTCATATACAGGCTTTTTTATCTGTAATTCCTCTGTCTTTTCCTTTGCCATGACAGCCTCCTTGGGTATCCAAGTTTAAACCACTGATTTCCTATCCAACCATCCTGAAGAAATGTATCTCTGCAGTGGCAGAGCAGATCTCAGGCTCACCCTCATGTGCTTCCTTCAGGATCATAAAATCGGTAAAGTCGCATGCCTTCATCCATTCTTCAAAGGGAACCCTGTACTTATCGGAAAGTGAGTATACAGTCTTCAGGGTAACATCATCGCCATACTGCCCTTCCTCATAATCGTAAAGAGCAGCACAAACCTCTGTCATTTTATCAAGCAGAGCGGATGCTATCCCCATACGCCTGTACACAGGATCTGTCCAGATCGAAAGAAGATTGATATCCCCACTCCCCTCGGGCTCGGCTATGATAACTCCCACAGGGGTATCCGAAAGCCACGATGCAAGACAGATATAATCGGTGTCGATCTTCTCCTGCTCCATCAGTTCATCATATATATCAGGAACTATCAAAAGCTTGTACTTTTCCAGATCATCCTTGGTGATCTGTCTGTATTCCGGCATAATACTCATAACAATCTCCTCCTTATACCATTCTTCTGACGTATTTTTTTCTGCTTGTGATCAGGATATCCGGGATGCCGGCAAAGAGCCTTCTTTCCGCCATATCCCACGATTCCGACGCCTCATTTGTAGGCACATAGTCCCCCTCACGCAGGAACTTCTCCAGATCATTCTCCGAAAACTCATATCCAAGGCTTTCTGCCTCCTCACTTACCAGTATGATGAGGCTCCTTTTTATATCACTATTTTTGAGTATGGATGACATCTTATCAAGAAGCATAAGACCTACACCCTCGCGGCGATATTCCTCATAGACATAGATATAGGCAAGCTCTGCCACAATCTCCGTGTCAGTGACCTTGTTTACCAGAAACTGACACATACCGATCAGTATACCTCTTTCTTCCCCCTTCTTTACTGCCGCTCCCAGAGTGAAGCAGCCTGGCTGTTCCACCCTTTTGATCACATACTCCGGCAATTCTCCACTCATTTTCCGAAGAGTTTCCTCTGTAAGGGTATAAAAATCAACCTTCATATTCTCCTCCTATGCTGCACTGACGCGTTTTATAAAATCCTTTGTGCTCTCATCCTTTTTTCGTCTTCTGGTGTATACGATAATATCCAAGGCATCCTCATTGGGATGATTTTCATTATATTCATCCACAGCGTCCGTAACTAGTGAGCCGATTATGGAAATCATGGATGGCTTGCTGTTATTTGAAAACAGGATAACGGTTTTTTCATCCGAGCGTATCAGCTCTCCATCCTTCGGAAGCTCCGCCTTGAGTATTTCAAAGAATTCCTTTTGCGAATGATCCGTCTTGAATATTATTACATTTTTGTAATCCTTTTTCCCTGCCTCTGCCAGCTCCATAATAAACTTCAGGAAATGCCTGTTATAGAGTCCGCTCTCCTCATCATCAAACCGCCATCTGCTGGCATATGACAAAAACAGCAGCATGAGTCCGATGGAAAATCCCAGTGCTCTGACCGAATAATCGGAGCCGATGGTAAATACTGAGGCAAAGAACACAGGAACCACTACGGGTATCACGGAGAAAAAGTGTAGCTTGCCAAACCGCTTGGTATACAGTATCTCACCCACCAGCGGCAAAAAGCCGTAGAGATGCTCCACCACCTCAAGTGTGTAATACAGGGGTGTATAATGCAAAAGCATGGCTTCATCCACATCAAACATCCAGCCGGTAAAGGGATTCATCACGGTGAAAAATGCCACCACCAGCATGGGAAAGGTAAAGAAATAACGAAGTCTTATCAGCCGTTCCCTGCTGTTGTAGATCATATACTCCGCATAAAACACCCATGCAACGAGTACCAGTGTAGCGGACAGCTCATCAAGTGAGGGAAACAGCCGTCGTACCACGGGAGACCATCCCAGCTCCTGATACCTGAGACTGTAGTAAAGTGAAGAAAAAACCGCATTAAGCAATACAAAGACGCTTAACAGATAGAATAATGAAGTCCCATAGTCTTTCTTTCGCTTCATGCTGTTCGTGGTGGAAAGTGCAAAAAGCCCTGCCAGAAGCAGTACCGCAAGACCGTTTGCATAAACCGTCATAAGAGATCTTTCTGCGATGGCAATCATTTCTTCTCCTCCTCATAAAAAGATCTGAGTGATATGTGTATCTGAATATAGGCAAGACCTATGGCAAAACAGACGGGGGTGGAAGAAACCCCGTTATGTAAGAATCCAAGAACCAGTCGCACCGCCACAAGAAGTAAAAACAGCCATACACTGACAGGATTTATCCTTGAGATCATAATTACGCCTATTAAGACATATATAAAAGGCACAACATACAAAACCCAATACAGGCTTCCCCTGGTATAGGCATAGGTAACGGGATCTATGTAAAAAAAGCTGCGCGTCAGAATATTGGAAAGGATCAGCACTATCTGCGCAAAAACCGGGATCATGACATTGAGGCATTTTCTTTTGTTATCCTCCAGTCCTCCCACTGCCCTTTGAATAAAAAACAACGCAAGTGTTCCGCAGATCAGTGCAAACAGGATAAAAAATCCGTGATTTATAACAAAGTTCGCCGTCCAGATATAGGGGTTGTCCTGTCCGTTCATCAGGGATGAACTCATGTCAACTATCGCCATTGCGAGGACCATGATCTCCATCATAAAGAAAAGCTTGTCCTCAAGTCTTCCCCTCTCCCGGTAGATACCGGTCTGCCAGATAATGCCTATCACAATAAATACAGCCGCCAGATTAAACATGAGAGATAAACGGTTGGTCTCACCGATATATGACAATTCCATAAGCCAATCCATGTTATGCCTCCTTCCTTTCTCCAAAGTTCACGATATCTCCGTTTAATGTGGAGAAAAGTCTTTTTGCCAGTCTCTTATCCGCCTCATTATCCAGACGGATGACAATCCTTGGGCTGTATTTGCATTTTTCCAAAAACTTCATAAGAGCATACCTGACCAGATAGATAGTCTCAATCTCCGGATCGCTTCCCATGGAACGTACAAAGTCTATATAGTAATCCCCTGAAGCTAAGCGGTGGGTAAGGATCATCCCTACGACGCCTCCGTCCAGCATGAAGCAGGAGGATACCTCCTGGTCAAACCAGCCCTTTGACAGATATGCCATATCCTCGGACTTACCCTCGTTGTTCAAATAAAGACACTTTGCAACTCCACGTCTGAACTGTCTGTCACTTACTGCCCCAAGACTAAGTACCGAGTGTGCCGTTTTATTCTTTAAAAGGGGAGCCTCCTCCAGCTCATCCAGGGTGACATAGTGGATTACACTCTCCTTTTTATCTATGTCAAAGCCCATCTCCGAGAGTACAGCAATATCCGTGTCGGAAAGTGTTGGCAGCCAGAAATAGCTTCTCATTACATCTTCTTTATCAATTTCCTCTTTGTATTCCGAAAGAAGTGTCTTGCCGTCCTCCTTTGTGGAGGCATTAAAGAAGAGTATGTTCGACTCGGAATCCTGATCAGATTCCAGCTCGTCGTACACCCATGCCATTATGGCGGAGGGCTCGCTCTCACCATCCTTCAGAACAGCCAGTCCCCGGTAAAACGGTCTTATGATATCCCTTGCAATATCCGGAGGAAGATAGGGCGCAAACCTCCCCAGATTCTGTGCGGTAATACGGATGGTATCTTCCATGACAAGACCTTTCTTCTCGTCCTCGTCCTTGTCATAATTAATGGAAAGCTCTGCTCCCTTTTCCTTTTCGGGTTCATCAGCCTTTGTATCCATACTTCCATTCATACGTCCCCATGAGAGCTTATAGCTGATATTCGCCTGAAGCGGACCCTTTCTTATCTCCCTTCGCCAGAGCTCCTTCCTGTCCTTGTCCGGCTCCTCGTCAAGGATCTCATCTGCATCAAGGTCACCCGATATCCTTTTTCTGGCATATAAGGTCTCACTCGTCTTCTGTGGCTGCCCTCCATCAAGTGCCCTCTGCATAAGAGTGGGTACATTTTTGTTAATGGATATGGCGGTCAGATTTTCATAGTTCCGTGACTTGTAACGCTCGATCAATCCCGAAAGCATCCCCTGAAGGGATGACATAACATACTTCTGCGGGTTCTTTTCAAAGCCCATCAAAAAATCCACATGGAGATCCCCTCCCACCTCACTACAGAAAACTACCGCCTGGGGGATCTCTTTTTCGTCATACACTACTCCGCTTATATCCTGCTCTAAGCGGACTATATCCTGATTTTCTATCCGTAGATGCTTTTTCTTAAATCTCTCGATAAGCTCATCCCACTGTGAAAAGGAAAGCCCTGAGAGCGGAACAAATTCCGTCCCCGGGTTGGGTACATTCGTAAATTTCTTTATCATAGAGCTTCTCAAAAAATCGGATACGGGAATGGACAGTATATCCGCACCAGGCTTTACGGTAAAATCATTACCCTCAAAAAATGCAGAGAGTGTGTCAAGAGAATTGGCGTACTCCGCATCCATCCACTGGATACCGCAATCGAAAAGTTCCTGCTCCGCAGCGGAAAGAAGCTCACTTCCTATTCCCTGACCTCTTTCATCCTGTCCCACGAAGATGGAAAGGATATGCCCATAGCCACGTTCCTTATATATGGTTATGGCTGAACCGTCTTCCTCCTCTATGCGTAAGATCCTGTCGTCATCAACTGTTTTTTTCAATGTGAGACCTGACACCCTTAGGCTCCTTTCTTTTGTGTTGGGTAAATCTGACATATCATTCCTCCTGATAACACATTCTGAAAACCCTTGACCGATATTATAACACAACCATAACAACAAAAGTCCTACAAAAAGTCTACAGAATTTACTTTTTCAATCATTTTTTTTGTGATAGCCAAACGCAGCATCCAGCCCGAACACCTTGATACAGCGCTCGGCTCGTGGTATAACGGACGCAAGCGTCCGTTATCGCGTAGCGTCGTCAAATGCAAATAAATATGCATTTTCCTCGTGCTTTCGTGGTATAATAGGTTTTGTTTTAAAACCCAATCAGGACTTCACCGGAGAAAAGGAATGGACATCGATACAAAGGAATTGCAGGAATATGTGGACAGAATGAAAAAGGTCAGACTGCTGTCAACGCCGGACCTCGATCAGATCACGGACGCCGAGGGATACAGCAAGCTCCTGCTCCACAATTTTTCTCTGATCGGTATGATGGCAGCGGAAAACAGAAAAGTCATCGACCAACTGATCAAGCCGAATCTGCCCACGGATCACGCGCTGTCGGAGGAGGTCCGGGCAAAGCTGGATGAATTCGCCGACCTGCTGTTTGACGACCAAACCTTCGGCGAGGTGGACGTGAACCTCTCCAACCTGATCACCAACAGACTGATGGAGGAGGACCTCCACATAACCGACCAGGATGACATCAACGAATATGTCATCTCCATCTCCAAAAGGATCCAGAGAGACTACCTGATCATCTCCGGCCTGACCAGATTTCGAACGGAACGGGTGGATGCCTACCGTCAGAGCGCTATCCAAAACCGGGATGAGGTGGGCAGATTTCTGGAAAAGGAGCAGTTCCGGTCACTGAACGAGGAGGCCAGGAGCGCCCTGATCCGCTTCTCTCTCATGGCCGTACTGCTGTTTGAAAGCACCGAGACAGCGAGGCCGACAGCCTTCTGGGACGCACCCCTGGCCTATCTGGAGGAGGCCTCCCGGATCCTGCAGGACTCCTTTTACCGGGAGCTGATGCCGGACTACGACTGGGAGTCTTACGAATTCCGCATCTATTACTACGGGAGCTTCCTCTCCTATTCAATCCTGCCCGAAAGCGTGGCAAAAAAAGCCCACGATTATGCCCAAAAGGCCATTGCATTTCTGAATACCCGGGGCAGAGATGACATCCTGGCCCATGTCAATATCGAACAGGAGCAGGATCTGCTTTTGCTGGCTTCCGTGCAGGCCGGATATCTGTCTGCCAGAGAGGCCTGCGACAGGCTGTTCAGTGCCTACGAGCAGCGGAACGAAAACGACTTTTCTGTAGTGGGGCTCAATCTCAATCTGGACACTCCCTCCTCCTTTCTCCGGGTTGCAAAGCAGGCTGCTTTGGAGGTGACAGGCGAGGATATTAAGCGCTACAATACCATCGAAAGGTCTGTGATTGACTATGTCCGGCGAATGCCCAAGAACAGCGACACCTACCTGAAATGTGTTACTCTGGTCATCAATTTCCCGACCTATTTCCGGGAGTTTCCCGGAGCCATGACCCTGGAGGAATTCTGCCTGAAGCTGTTCGCGGCGATACACCCGCCCACCTTTATCCATATCAACATGGTGGCCGATCTGACAGAAAGCCTGGTCCGGCATCTGTTTGACGTAAAGCCCCAGCAGTTCGTCGGTTTCCCCGGATGCGATACGCCGGAAAAGGTCCTTCAGTCCAAAGAAAGGATCTCAAATTTTGCCTATCACGCCGCGCTGTGCCACGACCTCGGAAAGCTGTTCATCATGGACGTAATCACCATGTACGGCAGGGGCCTGCTGGATGATGAATTCGAGCTGATCAAGATGCACCCGGTAATCGGGGCGAGGATCGCCTCCGAGCACGCTTCCACCAGGGAATACGCAGACATCATCAGAGGGCACCATCTCTGGTACGACTGCTCCAGAGGGTATCCTGCGGATGCGGACACCTTCTCCAGTCCCTACAAGACCATCATCGACCTGGTCCTGGCGGCTGACTGCCTGGATGCCGCCACGGATACCGTGGGGCGCAGCTACAACAAGGGAAAAACCTTTGAAGACTACAAAAAAGAGATCGAAGAGGGCAGCGGGACTCACTATGCGCCCTTCCTGCCCGAGCTGTTGAATGATCCCGGGGTCAAACAGGATATCGAATATCTTCTTTCGGAGCGGCGGATGAAGCTCTACACAGATACCTTCCTGCTCCTGAAGAACAATCGCATCGAAAGCATCAAGGCTTCCAGAAACACCACCTAAAAATATTCACTATCATTTTCTCCGTCAAAAACCGCCTAATCCTCTGTGTCCGTATACCTTTAGTCCGTTCAGTGATCGTTCAAGATCGGAAAACTCTTCATCCGTCAGTTCTACGTTCGCCGAATCCAGATTTTCAATGATCCTCTCCTTGTTCTTGGATCCCGGTATTGGAACAACATTCGGGTATTTATGCAGCATCCAGGCGAGGGATATCTGGGCCGGAGTTGCATTTTTATTATCTGCGAACTTTTTAAGCATTTCAACGATTGGTTGATTACCCTCAATATTTCTTTTGGAAAGCTGCGGAACCCAGTTCCTTACGTCATCATTTCTTTCAAACTGTGTCTGCGGTGTGATCTTTCCGGATAAAAGCCCGCTTGCGATCGGTGAGAACGGCACAAAACCGATATTGTTCTCCATACAGTAGGGAATGATCTTTGCTTCACTGTCACGTTCCACCATGGAGTAGATATTCTGGATAGCTGCCAGCGGTGTCACATTCTGCGCACGGTCTATCACATCCACATCCACCTGGGATAATCCCCAGCCTCTTATAAGTCCGCCATCTATGAGTTTTCCCATGGCTTCTGCTACCTTTTCGACAGGTACGCCACTCATACGATGTAAATAATAGATATCAACATAATCCGTCTGCAATCTTTCAAGAGAACCTTCAAGATGAGAACGTATTGTTTTATAGACGCCCCCGAACCCAAGGCCGTGAAGCATCAGCTTTGTAGCGAGGACCACTTCTTCGCGAAATCCCTTTAATGCCTTGCCTACGATCAATTCGTTATGACCAATCCCTGAAAGGTTCGGGCTGTACACTTCAGCTGTGTCGAAGAAGGTACATCCATTCTCATAGGCATTTCTGATTGCCTCTATACTGTATTTTTCTTCCGGGATCCTTCCGTATCCATGGGAAAATGCCATGCAGCCCATTCCCACTTCCGATACCTCGATATCCCTTAACATTCTCGTCTTCACTGATCTTCACCTCAGCCCTTTCAAAACTTCATTCCGATCAATAGTCCGCAAAGCGTTCATCACGCTCCAATGCGGTCATCTGTGCCATTTCATCATCTGTGAGTTCAAAGTCCCATACATCATAATCCTCTACGATATGCTGTTCATTGGAAGACCCCGGAATACATATATTACCTGCCTGCAAATGCCAGCGAATGATCAGCTGTGCGGATGAAACACCGTGAGAAGACGCAATTCTGCTTATGGTTACATCGTTAAACAGTGTCTGTGTATTTCCTCTGCCGCCAAGCGGAAACCAACTTTCAAGCACGGTTCCGTACTGTGCGATGTGCTCCTTCATTTCTCCGCTTTGATGGTATGGATGCGTTTCATTCTGAAGGATCGCCGGCTTAATGGTTGTCGCATTCACAAGTCTGTCAAAATCCTCTGGCTCATAATAATTGGAAAGACCGATGGATCTCAATTTTCCATCCGCAACAGCCCTCTCCATCGCCTGATAAGCATCTACGTCATTTGAAGGCTGGCTGTGATGAAGTATCATTAAATCAATGTAATCCAGACCAAGTTTTTCGAGGGAAGCATCTACTGCCGCATCGCCGTTATCAAAGTCGCTTGTCCACATCTTAGTAGTGATAAACACCTCTTCTCTTGTGACAATTCCCTCGTCAATAGCTCTTTGCAGTCCTCTACCGACAGCTTCCTCATTTCCGTAAATCCTTGCGGTATCGATCAGACGGAATCCCGCTTTCAGTGCCCAGTAGGTTGAATTTTCCGCCTCACTGTCAGACAGTGAAAACATTCCAAGTCCAAGAATCGGCATCTCATAACCGCTGTTGAGTGTTACAGTCTTCTTCTCAAAATCAAAGGTTGGATAACCTTCTGCATCCGTGTCGATATCTGCTTTTGTAGAATGGGGCAGCAACTCTTCAGTTTCACTTTCGCTGGGTTCACCATTCTGTTCCTGTGTTTGCGGACTACGGGTAACCGTTGAATCATTTCTCTCCGCGTTTTCTGTCTGACCACACGCTGTAAGCATTAAACACGCGACCGTTATTATCGCAATAATCGTTCTTTTCTTCATCTTTGCTCACCTGTTTACAAGAATCCATACACCATCAGACTTTTCGTAGCAATGAGTCCCTTTCATACGAAACGTTCCTCTTGATCCATATGCATTGGCATTCAGGACTGAAGTATACGTGATCCGTGCCTCGTCTCCGTCCACCTTAATGACCGGATGATCAATCCCTATAGTAAAATATCTGAGACTTCCCTCGGAAATGTCCGTAAAATACTCTTCCCTTGTTTGCTTCCTTCCGCTCATATGGGTATATATCATATCTTCTGAGACCAGTTCACGCATGGTATCAATGTCTGCATCTGTCATGGCCTGACAGTATTTTGCCTGAGCATACAAGATTTCCATTTCCTCATCTGTCAATGAATCCGGATCAATTCCGGTTATCTTCACATTTTCAAATGCCGAAAAATCATATCCCTTCATCTCATCACCGCTTTCTGTTTCGGACTCCTCTTTTGATGTAGCTGGGGCTGTATCAGTATTCTTCCCGCAAGCGGTAACCATCAGCGCAAGAAGAACCATTAACAGCAGAGATGTACTCCTAATATTATGCCTTTTCAAAAGTCGGTCTCCAGCCTGCGAACTGTTTAAGCTGCGAATCGGTCCTGTGATAATATCTCTCATTCTTATCGAGCTTTGCGATCATAGCCATCTCTTCGTCCGTAAGTTTAAAATCAAGAATGTTGAGATTATCTTTGATGTGATCCACGTTCTTACTGCCGGGGATCACCACAAATCCCATCAGGGTATGCCAGCGGAGGATGATCTGCGCGGGAGATTTTCCGTACTTCTTTCCAAGTTCGGAAAATACCGGTTCATTGATCAGGCTCTTGTCTCCATGTCCTAACGGATACCAGCTCATGAGCTTAATGCCATACATATCGAGAGTTTTTCTAAGTTCCTTCTGGGTAAAATAAGGATGCGCCTCTACCTGGATAAACTGCGGTGCGATCTCCCACTTTGTTTCAAGCTCCTCGATATACTTTCCTTCAAAATTGGAGATACCGATGCTCTTGGCCTTGCCTTCTTTATAAGCCTTCTCCAACTGTCTGTATCCTGCGAGCCAGTTGCCTGCCGGCTGGTGGATATAAAGAAGATCCACGTAGTCAACCCCAAGACGATTCAAGGTTTCATCCACAGCATTCGGATTCTCATATTCACTGGGCCAGAGCTTCGTGGAAAGAAAGATCTCTTCCCTCTTTACTTTGCTGTCCTTCATACCTCTTCCAACTGCCCGCTCATTTACATATGCATTGGCAGTATCAATGAGACGATATCCCATCTTAAGCGCTTCTCTTACACTGTTCTCTGCATCGGCAGGCGAAAGCATAAATGTTCC
>JAEEGG010027843.1_pt1 | contig 10679 bp, 12 predicted proteins | sample 9134161 | NCBI WGS metagenome assembly JAEEGG01 (sample SAMN16246543, study PRJNA631951) | gut metagenome | biome: gut microbiome; feature: rumen; material: CR-attached | host: Bos | place: Iran: Karaj | collected 2018-10
TCAGGAATATAGAAACAAGTATCTAAAAATTCAATTCTTGACACAACTTTTTTATTGAAATAATATAAATGGCATCTCAAGACCTTTATACTACAGGATTAGAAGGATGCCTGCCAGCCTCCGGCTTCAGAAGAAACTTTGACTTTTAGTCGAAGTTCCTTATGCTCGGCAAAGTCGAAACAAGCTTCACTCTGCTCTCGCTTACTCGAAACTTTCCACGACTGGTTCTGATTTCTTTTTTATACGACAGGGACTATGTCCAGCGTGCAACTGAATAGTTCCTTTTTCTTCACCCAATCAACAAGAGCCTCAAGTGATTCCATGCGCCATAGTTTCAACATAGTGACTTGCTTGCCGTCGGTGGTTTCGATAATAAAGCGGCCTTTCTTGTCGAAATCCCAATTCCCTTGAACTGGTCCATCAGCTTTCTCGCCATCATAGCTATAACTACTTGCAACTTCATAGAAGAGATGCTTGAACCGCTGCCCTCTTTCATAATACGGATTACATTCTATGGGGAAAGTCTTGTTCAGAATATCCAAGGTTACATCATTTCCACCGTCTTTCAGAATGCTTGCCCATTTATTTATGATAGCAAATGCTGCTTGAGCGTTGCTAAGTGGAGCGAAATCAATAATTTGTTTCAGATAATCATTGTTTACCATAATATAATAGTTTAATAGATAATATTTCCTCAAATATTAGGCAGCGAGAGCCAGAGGCCCTTGCTATCGTAGTTTGGTTTCCTTCATCTCTATTTCGAGATTGGGGAATGCTTGTCGCAGAGCATAGAGCAAAGGCTCCATCGTGTTAGCTTCGGCATGGAGGACGATACACTCAGGATCGTCAGTGTTCATCGAGAGCAGATTACCGTCATAGTAACGGGAGCCCACGAGCGTCTTCATCAGGATGTTCATTGGAATATAGAGACCAAATTCGTTATAGGCATCTCCATATTTCTGCGTCAACTCATCAATGAGAATCTTTACGGCTGCAAGTTCTTCAGCGGAACCTCTCAGATAATAGTCTGCTTCGTGCGGATCTTCCTCTTCAGGCTCGTATTTATATTTCTCACCAGCCAGTTTGAAATAATCTCTGGCTTTCAGGGGATGTCGGAAGATGCCGTTCTTCTCGTCACCACAGTCATACAGATGACCAAGTTTTAAGGCTGCACTCTTACTCCCATTATCACAGAGTTCTTGAAGAATCGCAGGGTCATCACTGAAAGTGGCAACATCATCGCTAGAGCCCCCAAGAGCAACGACGATCTCTTTGCGAATCCACCAGACAGCGTAAGCAATGAACTTGAAGTCGGAGTTCAAATCGAACTTCATGGCTGCTTTAGTCAATCCAGAACGTCCAGCCTTTAGCAACTCTTCAAGCAAAAGACCTTTGTTTTGATACTGTCTGGCAATGCTCAACACAAAGCGCTCATTGTGCTTTGTCAGCTTTTTCATCTCGTCGCAGTCTGTACCCTTTTGCTGTACAGCTTTCAACAGCTCCATTTCTTCGTCAATACTAAGCAATGGCGTCTTGCCAATCTCAATTAAATACTTGTCTAAATCCATAATCATTCATTTTTGTTTGTTACGTTATCAATATAGATAAGTGAGATGAAAATTCAAAATACATGGCAACTATTTTTTTGACTTCAGTTGTTACTTCTTTAACTCAAGCCTTATCTTTCCTTCCTGAATGGCACGAATAAGGCGGACTTGTACTTGTTCGCTTTCCTCTGTCATCAGGTCGAAAGGATGACCATCGGCTTCTGTCTCTGGGAAGTACTTGCCCTCGACATCGTTCTTCAGATAGACTCCGCAACCAGGTTCTTCCGCTTTGTAGTAGATACGAAACGATGGATAAACCGTTTCCATCAACTGAGTGACTTCATAGCAGGGCGTCCAAGCCGTTTCGAAAGTCACCAATAGTATGTCGTCTTGACGTTCAAGTTCAATCCATATTCCTCGACATAGCACGTCATCAGGATTCTTTCCCAAGGCTTTCACCAGACAACCCAGCCATGTGGGACCTAAGCCGTTTTTTACTAAAGGCTGTTCCATCTCTTGGAGTTCCTTCATTTTTTGATATAGTGCATCAAGTTCTTCATTTTTGCCCTCGAAGACATAATTGGTAGTGCAGATGTTTGGCATAATTATAATACTTTTTATTTTTTATTACTAATAATTTTCAATATGACGACAAATCACAGGCAATTGCTTGAGAAAACCAACCAAGGCATGCAAACCCATAATTCCGTTCAATGTAAACGAGTATTCAGGGTACTGACGGTTTGGATAGATGAAATATTTGTTCGTACTATTGTAATAATCAAACTCTTCAACGTACATCACGTAACCTTCCACCATAAAAAAGGCTTCTCTTCGTTCACCACTTGGATAAGTAAGTCTAACTACATCACCTATCTTGAATTCTACGTTCACTTCCATTTCCTTGCAGAGTTCACAAAACTTCTCTTTAGGAGTGCGTGGATCATTTTTAACTCCAGGAAACAGAATATTGACTAATGGATTTGGGGGTTCTTCATGTTCCTTACAAAGGTCTGCGAACCTGATTCCGTCGTTATATCGCCTCTTCATCATTTGGAAATAGTTCTCAATGTTTGGCATCCATTCATCAGGATTGTCTGACAGAGTGATATTCGACTCGTCGAACACCATGGTGTTCATATTAAATACCTTCAGATGTTGTAGATGGTATTTGAATTCCTCATTACGTATGGAGTATTCCAGCGCCACATCCATCAACAACCGAGGCAGATTAAGCCAGAAGAATCTTGATTCCTCTATTTTCCACGATGCCTCGGCAGGTAGTTGGCGGGCTGGTATAACGGTGTAAGAACCAAATGGCGACCCTTCTACCGACCAACGCCATATATGCATCTCAACATCTTTATAAGTGATGAAGCAGCCATGACTGTTCTTATCCTTTCTCTCACTCATCTTAAACATTGATAAGTCGGCCTTGGCTTTAACAAGTGCTTGACGGAAAGGCTCCTCCGTATAGGAAAACACCCCATTATCAAATCCAAACAGAGGATTCCTATGCTTGCTGAAATAGATGTTCAAACTATTCAATTTTATGGGAGCATACACTGCCTTGCGGATTTGCTCTTCATCGTACATGTTTGCTTGAAAGGTTTTCCACCTCTCTTCAAAAGTAGCGCGACGCTTCTTTACATCATTCTGGGTATGTGCTATTTTTGCCATAATTGTTTCGTTTTTACAACTGCATCAGACAGACACGACCTGTCTTTCGCAGAGATGAATAATTTTGTTTATAGGAGTTTTCATTATCAATGACCCAAAGTAGTTTTGTGCTCAAATGGGGCGGTACTTCTGGTGTTACGGCATAGCCATCTGTGATAATGATAAGTCCATCGTAGTTGGGATACTCCTTCACATAGTCAATAGGAGCCTGAAAGTTAGTGCCGCCTCGACCTTTCACTTCGAGCTCTTGCTTATTCTTCTTGGCCTCATCCAGTTTGATGGGTTTACCTTGAACTGTACAGTCGAACATCAGCACATCGATCTCCTGCACTCCATATTTAAAAAAGGTGGTGATGATACGGAAATAGCGACCCAGTTCTTCTGAGCCAACAGATCCACTGGTATCAATGGCAATGAGCAGACGAGTGACAAAGTCGTAACGACTTCCCATCTGTTCGAAACCAAAACGACGACTGGGACGCATACGTGTCAAACAACGTTTCTGAGAGAGAATGCTGGAACGGAAAGCTCGCAGAACGTTACGATAGTCGATTTTTCCATCTGCTGCTTTCTTGATGAGTTCCACCATATAGCCAGGTATGCTACCCCATTGCGTTGTGCTTTGAACAATATCAGTAATCAGTCGAGATTGGAATGAGTCTTCCTCCCAGAGGGCTGTATAATCTGCCCCATCGTCTTCAGCTAGCCTTTGCTCCAGGCTTTGGCCTTGTTCTGGTCCTAATGAACCTTGACTAATATTCTGTGCCTGATTATTACCTTCCTTAGATGGTTCTGAGACATCTTCACCTTTCTGCTTATTAGTGCAAGAATTACCTTCGCTGGGTTTATCTCCATCACGATGAACGCCCATTTCGCATAGCCGTTTTGCATACCATTCGTAATGCTGACCAGAGGGCAAACCATATTGTTCAGGTCTCGTCATATCGAGAAAGCCAAAATGATAGGCAGGCGAGATAACCATATCGCTGGCCATCTGGAGTACCATGGGTTTACAGCCAAGAGGCTGACGGGCGTATGGATGTTGAAGCAGGATACGAATCATCTCTACTCGAAGCATTGCACTCAGTTCCATATCCTTCACACCTTCGATGATTTCCGGATTATACTCTATTCTACCTTGTCCAGACCGAAGCGCACACTGCATGTTGGCATTCATCTTGAGCCGATGCGTGCAATAGACGGTGAAGAACAGCGGTTCTGTGAGAAACCACTGTTCTGTTTCCTGTTGTATACGTTCTCGAACTGTCATAGTGTCTGGATGAATTCGATAATCTGTTTGTAAGTCTCAGGCAGTTCCTTATTAATCAGCCGTAGCATCTGTTTGTAGCCTGAACCATCCATCATCGATACAAAGTGGGCGTAGGCTTCACGACTATGTTTTAACAGATAATCATGGTAGGCTTTTAGGTTCTGACATACTATTGTCTTGTCCAGTTTGTCTACATGATCCGTCTCAAAGAAACGAGCCATACCTTCATTGAGAACCGAGAACTGATGCAATTCATATTTATCAAGTTTTTTCTTTGTTTTACTGAAGTTCGACAATACATCCATAGGTGTTAGCTCTGACTTCTGGAACGACAGAAACAGTTGGGCTGTAGCCTGCACACCTATAATGCCTGCCACAATCTTTTGATGGATAGGTTGAGGGTTGGGAACGTTTTCCAATAATCGCGCCACCTTCTCCCATGCTCTGCGATCCGGATCTTTCTCCAAGCCCTGTTCCTCTTTGGTGTCTGCACTGCGGTCGAGCAATTCTGGATTGGCACTGATAAAGTTGACCACTCGCTCGTCCAGTCCTGAACGTACAGCCCAAAGCACCCACTCCTCAGCAGAAGGACGGAAGGTGTAGATGTTGAATCGCGACACCAAGGCAGGGTCGAGATCCGTCAACTGATATTCCTCACCATCATTACAGGCAGAAATGATACGACTGCCCTCAGGCAAAGGACGACCTGCCAACTTGCGATTCAGCACCAGGTCCATTACTGTCTGGAGGATTTCAGGACGGGCACGATTCAGCTCGTCCAAGAAGAGCACGATAGGTTTGCCGTCCATGGGGAACCAATAGGGTGGCATAAAGGTGGTTTTACCAGTCGCCTCATCCTTATTGGGCAGTCCCAACAAATCGCCTGGATCGCTCATCTGTCCGAGGAACAAGGTCTTCACCATCATCCCCTTTGCTTCATAATACTTGGTCAGAATCTGCGACTTACCAATACCATGCCGGCCTGTCAGCATAATGTTCTGCCATGAAGGCGTTACCTCTAATACTGTCAGCAGTTCGCTGCTATTGATTGCTATTGCCATATTTATTTTTCTGTTTTGTTCTTTAATTCGTTATACTTCATATTAACCAGTTTCACCACCCTGTCAATTTTTTCATTGATAGCTGGCATACGCCTTAGATATTCTGCCACAGCACTTATGGTAAACACGCAAAAATGCACATGTAGCCTGTCATCGCAATAAGACTGCATAATAAATTTGGGATCAAAGACATTCGGATAAAAGTCTACTACCCTATAATCACTGCAATGCATGGAAACCTGCCATCCCTGATATTCTATAATCACCTGATGATTGTCGTGTGCAGGAATAAACATATGGAAGTCGCCCAGATTCTGACTGTTGAGATAAGGACGTAGTTTCTGTTCGACAAAATCTTCAAACCCTTGAGAAGAATGATAATGGAACTCCAACGCACCATCACTGATATCACGGGTAGTGATAGCTTCCATGAATTTCTCCACGCCAATGATCCACGGACGGAGAATAGCCTGATACATTTCCTTTAGGCTATAGTCCTTTTTGAAGTATTCTTTCACTTTCGTCTCGATTTTCTTATCATCCCACAGTTCGAAGTCGATGCGGTCACATACTACGGCCTCCAGCGCCCTCAGTTTAAGTCTCTTGGCATGATAGTTTAATTCCTCGTTTCGTAATTCCCATTCTGCAGCCATCTCCATCAGCAACGTGGCAATGTTGAGGGTATGAAATGTAGTTTCTTGCAGTTTCAATGCTGAACAAGCAAGATGATGACAAGGTATCACCTCGTAATACCCAAAGGGTACATTTGATTTCGAATAGCGATTAATCATCATAGTTACACCCTTATATGTCAACAATACCGTTTCTACTTCAGAACTTAACTCATATATTTTCTCTAACCACCAATAAATGGTATAATCCAAGGTTCCAGGGAAAAGGTCTGAACTTCTTCTTCTAGCCTTTTCTTCTTCAACATCACTTTTACCATGAATAGGCCTCTTGCTCTGTTCCATCTTAAAATAGGTCATATCAGCCCCTTCGCTTATCAAGGCCTCACGCAGGCTGGCTTCTGAGAAAGAGAACTTATCACTCTTCCAACAAACAATCGGATTCTTCTCTGTGTAGTGAGGCTTTAAATATGTTTCTAATTTCCTTTCATCCAACTCTTGAAATACTTCTCTACGGATGTATTCCAACTTATTATGTCTACTAGCATATCGTTTATCCCTTGCCACCCACGTCTTCCTGCGCTTAGCCGCCTTTTCTTTCCAGTATTCATTGAAACTCATAACTATGCTGCTTTTGTTGTTATTATGATTTCTTCCCAACCTTTCTTTACGTTGGCTGCAATCTCGTTGGCTAGGAGTTCGCGAATCTGCTGCTCATCACTGCTATACATCATATCGCGCTTAATCATCTCTTTGCGTGCACTGCTATAATCTGTGTGGTAGATGATATAGGCAGGATAACGACCTGACTGTTCCTTGTTGGTTTTCCACAACATAAACTTATGTAGCATCACCTTCTCTCCTGACACCTTTTTATAAACATGGCGTTCTAAGAGCTCGCTCTCTGCTAGTTTGCCACTACCAGCTTCTGGTTCCTCAAAGGGACAAAGATCAGTTAGTTGCGAAAGGCGGATATCTACCGTGTTAGCCTGTTTGTCAGTGCGTTCCTGATTGAAAGTGATGCCCAGCACGGATACGCCAGGAGTAGTGCCCTCTAACAACCAGCCCAGATTCTCGTCGTAACAGAGCAATGGATTCATGCGAATCTTATCATCATTGCCACGAGCCACCAGTTCCAGCACACTCATCTCAAATACCAGTTGCGGGCGAACCATCTGATAGGCTATACCACGAGAATCAGAAAGTACATACTGTGATTCAACATGCAGTTCACTCAGTCGCTGGGCAACTGATGTCCTGTCTTCGTCACTCAGCCCTGTAGAGCCCAAGGCAAACATTTGGAAGAGTCCATCCTCACGACGAACAGCCATCATCAAATCGCGCACACCTCTGTCGCCCATGGTATAACCAATGACTGCAGCATCGATAGTATGACGTGGCTTTACCTTCCACACGATATTAGAATCGGTATGAACCACCAGACCTTCAGCGCCTTCGCCTTCTACCCACTCTTCATAGATAGTCTTCACATCATCTGTCGAATCTACCTTACGCATATCAACAGGACGAACGTTCTCATTCTGGAATATGTCACATAAGCGCTGATGGATTTCGTCGTAATGCACATCATTCCATTCCTCGCCATCCAACTCTACAATATCGAATGGAGCCAGACGGATTTCATCGCGTTTCTCGATATCAGCCAGTGCAGTAGTCACATCACCACAACGGGGGCGGCCATCCTGGCGAGGCATATATAGCTCAGCTGCAATCACGGCCTGTTTTACACCAGCCTGCTTTAGCGCCTCTGAAAAGAGATTGATACACTTCAAACCGTTAGCCTTTTCCTTGCCATTGGCATTGAGCATCAGCGTCTGGCCTTCAGAATAGAACAACACCTGAAGGTGTCCGTCGATCTTACGGGTCACATAGAAATGCTCGCCATCTATACGCTGCTTGAGCTTGGCTCCTTCTACCAATACAAACTTACCTGCAATATTCTTCTTGTAATTAATCGCAGTCTGAATATACTTCTGTTCCATATTTTTATTAATTAATTGTTTACTGACTTAAGTTCCATATTTGTGAGTCGCAGAATGAGCACATACTTATCGCCATCTACCCTACCTTCGAGAAATGCGCGATAGGGCGTTCCACCACCAGCCATCACTATAGGCTCGTTACCTTTGGCACCACCACCCAACAGCATCATGGCATCAGCTTCATCTAATTTCTTCGCCATATCATAAAGAAAGTCGAAGGTCAGGCCATTCACATGCTGCACCTGATAACTCTTCTTAAACATAAACATGCGCATGGCTTTCTGCACAGGAATCAACTTACCAGTCCAACGAAGTGGGAATCCATCTATAGCAATATTGGCTGTGGTAGTTGTTTCTGGATGCATCTCCTTTTCTGTTCCGTCGGGCAGATATACGTGTTCGTTTAGTGTTACACCATACGCCACCTTCTGCTGAGCAGTGAGATACACCTTCTTCAGTCCCTCTACCTTCAGTCCAAACTGTTCCATATCCACCTCTGGATCGCTATCAACAAGAACAGAAGCCAAGTTCTCGCCATACTGATTGAGCAAGGCCTCATCAGTGGTCATCAACGTGCAACGCACTCTGCGTTCATTCACACTTCGCTTACCATTAGAAGTTTTGTAAACGGGTTGCTGGCGATGGATAGTGCTTCCGAAAGCCACTTCAGCATCGCGCCTTGAGTCATTTGAAATATTAATCTTACGCATAGTCTTATACCTTATTATTAATTAGAACATACTGAAATCAAGCTCGTCGATCTCTTCATCCATACCCTCGTCCAGGTCATCAATAGTAGTTTCTTCTGCCAGCGATACCAAGGGGAAATCCTGATGGATACCAGCAAAGAGGAATAATCCGTTAGGAGTATTCAGAAGATAGGCATCGTTGAGGTTGGTTCCTCCACGATAGCTAAAGTTGAAACGGTAGATGTCATCACCAACAGCAGCACTCAGATCAGCATTCACTATCTGATATACCGATTCCCATTCGTTATCGAGAAACTCTTGAGCTGTTGCTTTTTGGTTTAATTCGATTGGGGCATCGAAAGATGAAGGATATGAGGGCAACACCTGTGCCCCATCCTCACTATAGGCAGTCAGATCACTCTTCTCTATCCAATAGCCGTCTTCATTTACTGTACCCTGCTTAAGTCCTCCAGATGGAATGATAAGTGCATCGTCAGGAGATAGATAAGCCGAGTTGCATACATCACCATTGCGACTGGTAGCCACAAGACTGGTCCAGCCATAAAGCTTTTTTCTCTCTAACTTAATAGGTGTTGACCCATAAGTAGCGCCATTTAAATTAAACAATAGTTCCTTAGCCATAACTTTTCCATTTTTTAATGTTATGACCTATTAATAGACAGATAAAAGAAAAAATTCAAAAAAGCACGAAACTTTTTTGAATCTTTCCTTCATTTTGCGATAAAAAACGGCATCCCAAGACCTTTCTACTACAGGATTAGAAGGATGCCAGCCAGCCTCCGGCTTCAATCGAAACTTTCCACGACTGGTTCTGTCTTCTTATTTCTTTTGGCTTGTTATATTAACAAGATAGACATATGGGATAAAAAATTAAAAATCTAATATTGAGTATTTTAATAGAATTCTTGTCCTTTTTTGGGGCAGCTTTCGTAAAGGAAAATATCTTCAACAATCCAACTTGCTTGTGAAGGAGAGATACGTTCGCTTTTGTAACGATTTTCCTATACATCGTGAAGTTCTATTCGCTTGGTAAGTCTTCTGGATTCAAATCTGTTTTATACTCCACTCTTACTTTTAGTGTTACTGTCTCTCCAGAGTCTAATTTATCATATTGTTCAATTGTTGCTCCATCATCATAAGTTACAATATAGGATAGATATTTTGCTTGGTTGGTGGTAAGTGATGTATTTGATAGATTACCTATCATAGCATCTATTGTTCCATCATTTTTTACATCTACATTATATTCATAATAGTCTCCTGGAGTTTGTAAATTCACTGCCCATGTAAGTGTTGTTGTAGAAGTACCACTTGTAGTTGGCGTTGTTGTTGCTGTCACACTACCTGTTGTTACTTGTACGTTGGTAAAGTATATAAGCCATGAATTTGATGCAACATTGGCTGTACCGTTAATTGTTAATGTTGTTGAAAGTGCCGCATATCCTACACTTATGGCAAGAAGCAATAATACTGCTAAAGCTATAAATTTTTGTTTTGTATGATTTTTAATTTTTCTCATATTTGGAAGCCCTTTCATATCTATCTTCACGAGTTACATTGTATAATAAATTACTATTATTTTCGAGTGCAAAATGCCAGTACACATGTGAATGCATACTGGCACAATAGTTTTATGGTTTATTACATTATAATTATTTTTAGGTTAAGTTTGGATAAAAGACTATAATAGATATGATTGTATAATATTCATTCGAATAATTTGTTATTATTTCATATTGTTTTAACAAGCCAATCATATTCTCAAAAGTTTTAATATTA
>JAEEGG010027844.1_pt1 | contig 10679 bp, 10 predicted proteins | sample 9134161 | NCBI WGS metagenome assembly JAEEGG01 (sample SAMN16246543, study PRJNA631951) | gut metagenome | biome: gut microbiome; feature: rumen; material: CR-attached | host: Bos | place: Iran: Karaj | collected 2018-10
TTCTGCAAACGTGGTAAACGAATTAATGGGTAATATCTGTGCTAAATTCTTTGCCTTTTCCTCGTCGGCTTTGAAAATTTTTTCGGTCTGAACGGCAAGTTTTTCTATGCGACTTACCGATTCGGTAATGCTTTTACAAAATACGATTGGTGATTGTAAGTAACTGAAAATGGGCGTGTAAGCAACGTTTTTCCGCATTCCTTGAATGTCGGGAATAATGTTGATTTCATCAACGGTTTCCACCGAAAGTTGGTCATCGACGTTGAACGTGCGTATGCTTTCTATTTCGTCGCCGAAAAAGTCCAAACGATATGGAAGGTCGTTTGAAAAACTATAAATGTCGATGATACTACCTCTGACGGAAAATTGTCCGGGAACAGTTACAAAATCAACACGCTCAAAGCCAAATTCATATAAAATGTCGTTGATAAACTGCGTATCTACTTGTTCGCCTTTGTGTAAAACGTGAACTTTCTGTTGAAATTCCTTTTGCGAAATTACTTGTTCCACTACGGCTTCGGGATAGGTTACAAGTATGTGCGGGAATTCGTGTCTGGTAAGTTGTTCCAATGCCTCGGTGCGAAGCAACATATTGGATTTGTCAGCTTGGTCGTATTGCAGAGAACGTTTGTACGACGACGGAAAAAGGAGCGAGTATTTCGCCCCCAAGATGCTTGTCAAATCGTCCAATGCGTCCGACGCTTCGTCGGCATCGGGCAAAAGCAACAAAACATCTTTCTTGAAATGATTAAACAAATGTGCAATGAAAAACATTGGCTCAGAGCCATTTAACCCTCGCAACAATCCCTTAAACGTGGGATTGTTTTCAATGTCTTTCCGTAATTGTTGCAGTTGCGGATGTGTGAGAAATATCTGGGAAAAATCTTGGAAATTCACAACTACATAAAGTTTTCAGCGTCCTTTTTCAGAATGCTTAAAGCGTTTTGTATCGGATTGATTTGTTGTGTAATCGTTTGTGTGAGAATCGCTTCGCTCAAATTGGTAGCCGGAGCCCCTGCCGCAATCTTCGCCGCTTCTTCGTTTATCAGTCGCACCAGACTATCTTTGGCAAGTTTCACAGCATTCCACGACTCTTGCGAGACGTAGATTTGTTGCGAAAGATTATGCTCAAATTCGGCACGAACGGTAATGAGCAATTCTTGGTGAAGCAATCCTGCCGTCATTTGCGGGGTCATAACGCGAAGCAACATTGACTCGGGTTTTATGCGTTCCAACAAAAGCACAAGTCGTTCGTATGCCTGAATGCGCAATGGAATGGTGATTTTTGCATTCTCGATTTTTTGTTCGGATTCACGCTTTTTATTTTCGTTTTCCCAAAAAGACTTCATGAACTCGTTGGCTTCGTCTGCCTTCTTTTGATAGTCATTGAGCACTTTCTTTCTCAAGATCAAAACCAGACAAAGCACTGCAACTGCGAGCAACGCTATCGTTAATGTCATTAAAAAAGCCTTCATATCCATTATTTTACAAGAGTTAATTCGTCTAATAAATATCCTGCGTTTGCAAATTTATCAATAATAAACAAAACATAGCGCACATCAACGGCGATTGTGCGTTGCAATTTCGGTTCATAGATTATGTCGCCGCTCATTGCTTCCCAGTTTCCGTCAAACGCCAAACCAATCAGTTCGCCGTTGGCATTCATCACGGGACTTCCAGAATTTCCGCCTGTAATATCGTTGTTGGTAATGAAGCAGACAGGCATTTCGCCATTTTTGTCGGCATATTGTCCGAAATCTTTTGCGTTATATAATTCTTCCAATTTCTCGGGAACCTGAAATTCGGGATTTGAATTGTCTTTCTTTTCCATCACGCCTTTCAAAGTCGTATAATAATGATAAGAAACGCCATCTTTGGGCTCATAACTGCCAACGCTTCCGTAGGTCAAGCGAATCGTGGAATTTGCGTCGGGATAAAATAATGAGTCGGGATACATTTGCATAATGGCATCGACGTACAGGGTATTTGCCGAATCAATCGCTGGGTTTGCAAGAGCATCTTTCAAGGCGAAATACTCGCTAATTGAATAACGAAGCAAGTCAAACATTGGATCGGAAACAAATTTCTTGTAGTTTTCGGGTTTCTCAAGAAATTGATAGAATCTATTTTCGTCGGTGAAAATTGATTTTGCCCACACTGCATCGGCATATTTGGCAACATCGCCCTTGTATTTTTTCATTAAGGCAAAATTTTTGTTCCGATACAAAGGATAATTCATATTGTACCATGCCGCATAGGTTAGAGCAATAAATTGCGCCTTGTCAACCGACGCATCGTAATCTTTGAAGAATTTCTTTGCAGCATCTTTTTTCTCAACTTGCATTTGCTTGATAATCACGGGGTCGCGAGTTTCCATTGCGTCAAGGATATCAATACAATCGTACATAAACATCAAAGATTCCACAATGTTGAGAATTCCAATATTTAACATTACGAGATGAGAATTTTCCACACAATAGTTCGTATAATAATTTGACAACGTCTCAATTACCTTTCCATATTTCTCGATACGTGCAGAATCTTTTTCTATCCACGATTTCAAAGAATCATCCTCCAAATGATATTTCTTTGCGACCACGTCCAAATCCACGATTCCCTTGTTTTGACCAATGCTATATTTCCAATAATTGCTCATTGAATCATATTTCGAGGCATATTTTATGCGAATCAAACTATCGGCGTTCATATATTTTTTAAAGGTATTCAGCGAAATGTCGCCAATCAGTTTCACGGTGGCGTTGTTTAGTTGTTGGAAATACTTAATATCGTCGGCCGAACGATAACGGTCGGTAGAGCCGGGAAATCCCATTACCATCGCATAGTCACCTTCTTCAACGCCTTTCAGCGAAACTGGCAAGAAATGCTTTGGAGAAAGCGGCTTGTTCTTTGCCGAATATTCGGCTGGCATACCCGATTCGTCGGTATAGACGCGAAGAACGCAGAAATCACCCGTTTGGCGAGGCCAAATCCAGTTGTCGGTTTCGTCACCGAATTTTCCGATTGTGCGAGGAGGAGCACCTACCAAACGTACGTCCTTGAATGTCTCATACACAAACAGAAAATATTGATTTCCCTCGAAAAACGATTTTACCGAAGCACCATAAGAACATGTGTCGGTAACGCTGGCAATGATTTTCTCAAAAATCGATTTCGACGACGATGAAATTTCCTTTTCATTATCATCGTCGTACACAGCTGCAGTATCTTGCATTGGATTTTTTGCCTCGTTCAAAGCCGACAGCACCCGTTCGGTCACGTCGTACATGGCAACCACGCGTGTAGCCAAAATGCCTTCGTTTGGCAACTCCTCGTCGGCGTTCATTGCCCAGAAACCGTTGTCAATATAATTATTGGTAATGCTCGTGTGCTTTTGAATCATCTCGAAACCGCAGTGGTAATTGGTGAACACCAATCCTTGTGGCGAAACAAGTTCCGACGTACAAAAGAAATTGTATTGGCGGTCGGCTTCGGAAAGCCCTAAAATAGCGTCTTTCAACGACGAGTTGTTAATGTCGTAAATTTGTTGAGGTGTAAGTTTGCATCCTTTCTGCTGTATGCCTAATTTATCAAGCATATTGAGCAACCACATGCCTTCGTCGGCAAAAATCGGATTCAAACAAAAGAGAAAACCAAGAGCTAAAAAAATTTTTTTCATTGTATAAGTAATTTTTAGTGTGAGAACGTAATTTGTTGTGCCTTTCGTATATCGGAAACGATTCCGTTGTCGTAAACGCACGTTCCGTTAAGAAATGTTTTTTCAACCAATGAGGAGAATGTTGTCCCCTCCAAAGGCGACCAACCACATTTATAAAGAATAGAATCTTTGGAAACGGTTGTTTTTTGTGATTCGTCAATAATCACAATATCGGCGAAATAATTCTTGCGAATATACCCACGTTGCTGAATACCAAAGAGTTCTGCTGGATTATGACACATTTTCTGTACGATAAGCGGCAAGGTAACAACGCCTTGCTTGTATAATTCCAACATAACCAGAAGGGAATGTTGCACCAAAGGCATTCCCGACGCTGATTTTGTATATGGACGAAGTTTTTCGTCAAGCGTGTGCGGTGCGTGGTCAGTGGCAATAATGTCGATTTTTCCGTCAACCAGCGCCTGGCGTAGTGCCGTTCTGTCGCGTTCCGTCTTGATGGCGGGGTTACATTTTATAAGAGCACCTTTTTCATTATAATATTCGTCGGTAAACCACAAGTGATGCACGCAAACTTCTGCCGTGATTCGTTTGTTTCGCAACTCGTCGGTTGAGAACAAATCCATTTCTTCGGCCGTAGAAAGATGTAACACATGGAGTTGCGTGTCGCATTGCTGTGCCAGTTCAATAGCCTTTTTCGTGGATTTATAGCACGCCTCGTTGCTTCGAATTTTGGGATGACAATAAAAAGGAATTTCATCGCCATACTTTTGCTGATAGAGAGCCAGATTGGCTTTTATGGTCGCTTCGTCTTCGCAGTGGACGGCAACGGGAATCTTCGTTTCCGAAAAGATTTGTTTGAGCGTCGTTTCATCATCAACCAACATATTTCCCGTGCTTGAGCCCATAAAAATCTTAATTCCACAAGCCAAGTGCGTGTCTAATGCACGAATTTGGTCAATGTTAGTGTTCGTTGCGCCAAAATAAAACGCATAATTGGCAAACGCCGTTTCGGAAGCAATAGCAAGTTTCTGTTCCAAATTTTCAATCGTTGTCGTTTGCGGTGCCACGTTGGGCATATCCATAAACGTAGTGACGCCGCCAGCCAATGCGGCACGCGATTCTGTCGCCATTGTCGCCTTGTGTGTCAGTCCGGGTTCTCGAAAATGAACTTGGTCGTCAATAACGCCAGGAATAATGAGTTTCCCGGTGCAATCAATCACTTCGGCGTTTTGCAAAAGAGCAGAAGGAACTTCGCCTTGAAAGATTTCTGTAATATATTGATTATCAATCAGGATACTACCTTGAAATTCTTTGCCTTCGTTTATAATATGTCCGTTGTAAAGCAGTGTAGCCATATTATTCAAAGAGCGAATTGATGAAATCTTTTTTATTGAAGAATTGCAAGTCGTCGATTCCTTCACCTACGCCGATATATTTTACCGGAATTTTGAATTGGTCGGAAATTCCTATGACAACTCCACCTTTTGCTGTACCATCCAATTTCGTGAGAGCCAGTGCGTTTACCTCGGTTGCCTTGGTGAACTGTTTTGCCTGTTCAAAAGCATTCTGACCAGTGGAAGCGTCAAGCACCAACAAAATTTCGTGCGGAGCTTCGGGAATCAGTTTTTGCATCACACGTTTGATTTTCGTCAACTCGTTCATCAAATTCACCTTGTTATGCAAACGACCAGCCGTATCGATTATCACCACATCGGCATCGTTTGCTATGGCAGAATTGAGCGTGTCGAACGCCACCGAAGCGGGGTCTGAACCCATTTGCTGTTTTATGAGAGGAACATCCACACGGTTTGCCCACACCTCCAATTGCTCTATTGCAGCTGCGCGGAACGTATCAGCGGCACCGAGATAGACTTTTTTTCCTGCAGCCTTGAATTTTGCCGCCAACTTGCCAATGGTGGTCGTTTTTCCCACACCATTCACACCAACGACCATAATGACGTATGGCTTTGTGTGTATGTCAAGAAAATTTTCGGAAATATCGTTGTCATTTTCAGCAAGCAAATTCATAATCTCCTCACGGAGAATCGTTTGCAGTTCGTCGGTGCCGATGAATTTGTCACGGGCAACCCTATCCTGAATCCGTTCAATAATGCGAATGGTAGTATCGACACCCACATCGGAGGTGATAAGAATTTCCTCCAAATTGTCGAGCACATCGTCGTCAACCGTTGATTTTCCAGCAATCAAACGAGTGATTTTTTTCAAAACCGACTCTTTGGTTTTTTCCAAACCTTTGTCAAGTGCCTCTTTTTGACTGCTTCCCTTAAAAAAGTCAAATAAACCCATCGCATTTAATTTTCGGCAAGTTACAATAAATTTATGTAATATGATATTGTAAGAGGTTTTAAAAATTTTTCTCTTTCTGTCAAATGAACTTCAAAGCCCCCGCAAGGCACAAGTACAGAAAATCCAATCCGGCATTGACAGAATTTCAAAAGAGTTGTCGCAAATATGTATTTTGTGAGTGTTGAAGCATTACGGGAGTATTATTCGTTCCCGTTTTATTTAAACATTTTTTTCGGTGAGATAAAGATTTTTGCAAAAAAGCCTCGTTGGGCAGCTATGGGGATTTTTCTTATGACGAACAATTTTTCACATGATTTCAAAACAACTTCTTTGCTTTTTGTATTTTTGTTTTTGTAAAAATAAACACATAAGAACAAATATCTTCTACCCCAATGTACATCATAAATACCCACAGCCACGTATATGACGAAGCATTTGACGCTGACCGTGATGAGATCATCAAGCGAGCCGTTTCACAAAAGGTGACAAAAATCATCCTTCCCGACATAGATTCGACCTCTCGTGAGCGAATGTTTTCGGTCGCTCAGCAATATCCCGACATTTGTTTCCCCATGCTCGGCATACACCCAACATCAGTAAACGAGAATTTTCAGCAAGAATTGGATGCTTTTTTCGCAGAACTACCCAAACGAGACATTGTGGGAATCGGCGAAATCGGACTCGATTTATATTGGGACAAAACTTTTCTGGAACAACAAATAATAGTGTTTTCAAAACAGATGGAAATTGCCCAAGAGCGGGATTTGCCCGTCGTTATTCACGTTAGGAAGGCATTCAACGAGACGTACAAGGCACTTCGGGATTTGCCTTCGCAGAATTTTAAAGGCATTTTTCATTGTTTTTCAGGCTCCAAGGAAGAAGCGTTCAAAGTGATAGATATGGGCTTTCACATCGGCATTGGCGGTGTTCTCACGTTTAAGACCTCGCATTTGCCCGAAGTGGTGAAACTCATCCCTCGCGATAAAATCGTACTCGAGACCGACGATCCGTATCTCACGCCTGTTCCACACCGTGGCGAACGCAACGAGCCGGGGTATGTGGCATTCGTGGCTGAAAGACTTGCAGAAATATTGCAATGCTCAGTTGACGAAGTAATGGATTTTACGACGAATAACGCCCGTTCTATTTTCAATATCTAATGCTTCCCGTTTTTGAGACATATTTTACTCGTTTTGAGGCATTTCCACAAAGATTATCTGAGTCGGTGAAAAAAAATGTCGGCATTATCGTGGCAATTCCGTGCTACAATGAGCCCGATATTCTCAAAACCTTACAATCGCTTTTAGATTGCGAGAAAACTGATTGTGCAGTTGAAATTATTGTTGCCGTCAATTATAGCGAAACAGCATCGCAGAGCGTCAAGGATTTTAATGCTTCGACCTACAAGGAATTATGTTATTTTGCAAAAACAAATTCTTCCGAAACGTGTAAGGTTTTGCCCATTTTGGCATCCGATATTCCTGCAAAACAAGCAGGTGTGGGTTATGCCCGAAAAATAGCGATGGATGAGGCAACGCACCGTTTTGCCTCCATCGACAATCCAGATGGAATTATTGTTGCGTGCGACTCCGATTCTCTTGTGGCAAACAATTATCTTCGTGAAATAGAACAGTATTACATTACGCATCCGACTTGCACTGCCGCAAACATCTATTTTGAGCATCCGCTCGAAGGCAAACTGCCGTCGGCACAATATGAAGCCATAGCACAATATGAGTTGCACTTACGCTATTATGTGGAGCAACTCAAACGAATAGGATTTCCGTATGCGTATCACACTGTCGGGTCAAGTTTTTCATTACGGGCAAAGGCCTACTGTCGTCAAGGAGGAATGAACAAACGTCAGGCAGGCGAGGATTTTTATTTTCTTCAAAAACTATTTCAAACCGAACACATAGGCGAAATCAACACGACTACCATTTTCCCGTCTTCCCGCATTTCGGACCGAGTGCCGTTTGGTACCGGCTTTGCCATGGGAAAACTTATGACGATGGAACATCCGCTTTATCTATCGTATTCCAACGAAAGCTTTTCCGTTTTGCAAGAATTTTTTTCTCTCATAGCCGAACTAAGACAAAAAGACAACATAAAAACCCTCTACGCAAGTTTGCACCCGTCATTACGAGATTTTATCCCTTTTACGGAATTCGAGAAAAAAATCAGCGAGATAAAAAAGAATACGGCCACGGAAGCCCAGTTTCGCAAGAGGTTCTTTAACTGGTTCAACGGATTTCAGATATTCAAGTATCTTAATTTCTGTCACACGCAAACATTTGAAAAAAGGCCAATCACGACTGTTGCGGCAGAATTGATTCACTCCACACCGAATAGCACGTTTGCGGTTTTAAACGAATACCGGACAAAAGAACGAGGAGATTTGACACCATAAAAAGGCAGGTTTCCGTCGCCTGCCTTCATCTTTTTTCTGTCATACACTTTTTTTGACTTGTGGACTCGATTGTGACAAATCGAATGTCCATGTTCAAAGATTTCCTCCTCCCGACTTGCTTTTTTGTTGGCGAGCAGGTAATCATTCCTCGTAATTTTGTTTTTTGTCTTCATAATGTTTACGTTTGGGGCAAATATAATAGATTTTTTCATTTACTTTGTATCATTGTTATAATGTATGAGACGAATTCTTTTATTTCTACTGCTTGCCCCACTCTCTATTTTTGCTCAAATAGGAGGTGCATCCACGTTTGAGTTCGTCACACTTCCCTATTCGGCATCTGAGAATGCATTTGGAGGAAACATTATCACGCAACTTGACAATAAAGTTGCATTTGCCCTAAAAAATCCGTCATTGTTAGATTCCTCGTTTTCTAACGAAGCGACGGGAAATTATGGATTGCTTCATCAAAAAGAATCAGGAATTGGATATGGATCCATCGGCTTTGCCCATACACTTTCACATAACATCACAATGGTTGGAGGCATTCATTTCATCAGTTACGGAACGTTCGATGGATACGACGAATCTGGCACGGAAACCGGACATTTTTTCCCGAAAGAATATCTGCTGATTTGTGGAGCGTCTTATCCTATCAAAGAACACTTGACAGTAGGAGCAAACATAAAGCCGTTGCTTTCATATTTGGAAAGTTATTCGTCGTATGCTATGTTATTTGATGCTGGAATCACGTACAAAAAAGAACGGACATGTGCCTCGTTAACTGTACGAAACGCGGGGTGGCAGCTAAAACCTTACACCGACGGCAATCGTGAACCTATTCCATACAGCATAGATTTGGGCATTTCCCAAAAGTTGGAACACGCTCCGTTGCAATTTAATCTTGCCTACGAGAATTTGCAGAAATTCGACATCTCAAATGTAGAACTGAAAAAGAAAAAAACAACATCTTCTTTGTATGTTGATGACGAAGAGCGAGCTTTTGTGACATTTGGCAAAAAATTCCTAAAACACATTGACATTTCCACAGAGATATTTATAGGGAAAAATATTGTCGCCATGCTTGGCTACAATTATCAGAAATCTGATGAACTATCGTTTGGAACAACGAAAAAGGGTGTCGGACTTAATGTTGGATTAGCACTGAATTTTTCTCGATTCCAAATTTCATACGGTTGGGCAAAACAGCATGTTGCAGGGGGACGAAACGCATTTACCTTGGCTTTTAATGCTGAAACTTTATATTCTGTGTGTCGAAATAAAAAAAATGCTTATGATAATCGCAATTGACGGACATTCATCGTGCGGGAAAAGCACCATAGCAAAGTCACTGGCAAAACGACTTGGTTTCACGTATGTTGACACTGGCGCCATGTATCGTGCCGTGACGCTTTTTTGCCAACAAAACAATTTGATAAGGAACGGCGTGGTCGATGAGGAAAATCTTGCAAAACGGATTGGGGAAATCAATATACGTTTTCAGGTAAACAACGACACGCAACTGCAAGACACCTATTTAAATGATGTTAATGTAGAAAAACAAATTCGTAGTATGGAAGTTGCCCATGATGTGAGTCTTGTGAGCAAAATCGGTTTTGTGCGAAAAGCAATGGTTGAGAAACAGCAGGAATATGGTAAAAACGCAAATGTAATAATGGATGGTCGTGACATTGGGACTGTGGTGTTTCCGAATGCCGACTACAAGTTTTTTGTGACAGCATCGCCCGAAATCCGTGCGAAACGTCGCTACGACGAACTTATGGGAAAAGAAGGCAAGGTGAATTTCGACGAAATACTGGAAAATCTGAAACAACGCGACCTTATAGATTCCACACGAAAGGAAAGTCCGCTCAGACAAGCCGACGATGCAATCTTGGTTGACACAAGCAATATGACACGTGAAGGACAATTAGAATGGATTCTAAGCAAGATACAACGGTAGAAATCGACTCAAAATCTGGGTTTTGCTTCGGGGTTATTAACGCCATACATCAAGCGGAGAAAGCACTCGAAGAAAAGGGCTCGTTGTATTGTCTCGGTGACATTGTGCATAACGGTGCTGAAGTTTCACGACTAAACGCCAAAGGTCTGGTTACAATCTCGTATGATCAATTCAAAGATTTGCACGACTGCACCGTGTTGCTCCGTGCCCACGGCGAGCCACCCGAAACCTACGAAATAGCACGGCAAAACAACATCACGATTATTGACGCAACTTGTCCCGTGGTGCTTGCCTTGCAAAAAAAGATAAAAAATGCCTATAAG
>JAEEGG010027847.1_pt1 | contig 10678 bp, 9 predicted proteins | sample 9134161 | NCBI WGS metagenome assembly JAEEGG01 (sample SAMN16246543, study PRJNA631951) | gut metagenome | biome: gut microbiome; feature: rumen; material: CR-attached | host: Bos | place: Iran: Karaj | collected 2018-10
GTCAACGAGCTCAGCAACGTGGCGGAGGTTGCGCACCTTAACCCCGTTCACCGTGTCGAGACGGCGACCCGACGCCCCCATGTAGCCCTCGATTGCGGGGTCTGGGAACACGGAGCAGAGTATCACCTGCATCTCGTCGGGCGTCTTGCGCTCGTCGCCGGGGTCCTCCCGGTATTGCGTCCGCCTTTCGAGGATGTTGAACGACGAAGTGGTGAAAACGAATCCGCCAGTCAGGAACCAGTCGGGCTTTAAATCATGGAGATAGGGTCTGACCTTCCATTTTCTCTTCGAGACATGGAGGGACACATTGGTCTCCACCCCGTTGCGAAGGACCTTCGCCGGAACTGTTTCGCCAATCTGCCGGATGTAGAGGGGCCAGAAAATGGAGCGGATTTCGTTTCCCTCAATGCGGATGTTCCCGTTGTTGGCGATGTTGAACCCGCCGATCTCCAACAGGACGTCGCCGGTCTTCACGGAGTCATCCTCGACGGAAGGATCGACGTTGGTGATGAATACGCCGGTGTGCCCGGGCTTCATGCCGTATGCGCGGCGCCGAGCCTCGCTCTCCATGCCGCTGGTGCTGAAGCGCCGCTCGGCTACGCCGTCCACGTGGCCGTCTGCGATGTCGTTGAAGAACTGCCTGATCATGTCCGGGGGGATCATGTAGCCGAGGGATTCGCCGTCTTCGCGCCCCTGGAAGGCGATGCCGCAGATATTGCCTGTCTCCATGTCGAGGACTGGGCCTCCGCTGTTGCCGGAGTTGATGGCTGCGTCGATCTGGATGGTCAAGAGGTATTGGAAAGACTGCGTGTAGCGCTGGTCTTCGATGCGGGAGACGATTCCGCGGGTGAAGGAAATTAGCCGTCCGCCCTTGGGGTATCCGACGGCCACTACCTCGGCCTGCACGACAGGGGTCTCGCCAATCTCCATTGGCGCCACATTGGCCATGAAAGAAGGGTCGTCCACGCGCACGAGGGCCAGGTCGCAGTCGTTGTCGATGAACTCGACCTTGCCGTGGTAGATGGTGTCCACATCCGACTTGCGGACGCGGATGAACGCGGCATCCGACACGCAATGGGCGCACGTCAGAATGCGGCCGTCGCCGATGATTACGCCCGAGCCGTCGCCGCCGCTCTTTTCGGCCCGCCATGGTTCAAAGACGTTGATCTCCGAAGTTGAGACTTCGAGCTTCACCACAGCGTTAAGGGGGTCAGCCCCCTGCTGCTCGGCGCTATCCTGCGCGAAAGTCGGCGCGACTGTCGCCAATGCGGCAACAAGTGGCAAAAACCAAGTATGAGTTCTATCCATTGTTTTTCTCCCCCGATGTGGCGTCAGTGAAGAAAGAAGTCTAATGCCGAAATCTGGCGGATGCCGCCGTAGTCCATGGGCGGATCGTCGTCGAGCGTAATCAGCCATTTCGGATAGTTGTCGCGAAGTTCCTGAAGGGGGCGCAACTCGCGCGCAAGTGTGGCCTCGTCTCGAACAGATGCCGCGACCTGCCAGTATTCGCGGGCATCCTCCGGCCCTGAAACAAAGTCGATTTCATAAGGGCTGAGAACTCCGACATGGACATTTCGGCAACGCCGAAGCAGTTCAAGGTAAACGAGGTTTTCAAGGACGCGGCCGTAGTCTCGGAACGCACCACCGAGGATATGCCGCCTCAATCCCATGTCCGAGGCGTAGTATTTGGCGCCAGTTTTTAGCAATTCGCGACCGCGCAAGTCAAACCGGTCTGCCCGCAGGACGACGAACGCCTCCCGCAACCCCTCAACATATCCATCGACCGTCTGCGGGGCAATCTTTCGCCCGCCGGCGGCCAAGGCATCGCAGATGGCCTTGACAGTTGTCATGTTGCCGATGTTGTCGAAAAGGAACCGGACAATGCGTTCCAAGCTGGCGGGATCCGAAATCTTTTTCCGCTGTATGACATCCTTCATCACAATCGTGTTGAAAAGACCTTCAAGGTAAGTGTCAACCGCGTCTTCATCCGGAATGAATTCAAGGGCGTAGGGGAATCCGCCAAATTTGACGTATTCATTCCAAACCGCTGAAACGGATTCGGGAGACTGGCGTGCGGAACGATATTCGGCGAATGAAAGCGGCTGAAGATGTATCTCGACATGGCGGCCTGAAAGCAGGGTCGCGATTTCGCCTGAAAGCAACTGGGAGTTGGAGCCTGTGATGTAGATGTCGGCATCCTTGCGCGCGAATAGCGAGTCCACGGCCTCCTCGAAATGCTCGACATGCTGGATTTCGTCAAGGAACACATAGTTGCGCCGGGATGGACTCAACGCAGCCGCGACCTTTGAATACAGCGCCTTGGCGGAAGCGACATCTCGCGCCTCGGCTCGCTCGAAATCCAGTTTAATGATGTTCGCATCGGGTCTGCGCTGTTTCAACTCGGCTTGGAACATCTCCAGCAATGTCGATTTCCCGCAGCGGCGAATGCCCGTCACAACCTTGATGAGTTGCTTATCCGCGAATTTCCAGAGAGATTCAAGAGGTTTTGACCTTGGTATCATGGCTAACCGACTCCTTGTGGGAATAAATTCTATTTCATTTTCACAAAAAAGTCAAGAAGTTTTGAAATACATTTCAATTGCCGTCAAAGACCTTGCAAAGGACTCCGCGCCGATTATCGGCGCGGAGAAGTCTTTCGATTCCGCTTCACCCTATCCGACGTGGGCTTTTGGTCGCCAGATGCGGGGGTGTCGTCCTTGTAGGCGAGCGAATGACCCAGCTCCTCCAACAGCCTTGTCTTGGGGTTATCCGAAGTTGAAAAAAGTCTGTTTGTTTATGTACAGGGCTGTTTATGCATGCTTGACTTTACCATATTCGGCAGGAATGTCAATTCTTCCCGAAAAACTAACATGGACAAACCCTTCAAAGTATGTCGGCATTGCGATTAGTCAAAAAAGTCAACAATTACAAATGGCAGAGTTTCAATAAATTGAATATGAATAATAAATAGTCTGTCTATTTATGCACATGATAGGAGATGCACGCCGTGCGAGCCCCTAATGACTAACGACTAGTCACTAACCACGGACGACAAACCTTCTATGTGCGAACGCGCCGCTACTTCAACTCAACCTTCACCCTGAAGAAGTGGCTGTTGGTGTTCGTCGGCCCCCATGACCATCGTGGAAAGCGTTGATATCTGATTATGCGTGATTGCACCAGACTTCATAGACTCGCCATATGGTGTTGTGTTGTCTGCGACACGAACAAACGGCAGATTGCCGCCAGTAGTGAAAGCATGGTCGGGTGCGCCAAGCGTGTCACCAATTCCCCAGGCTTTTTCGATGGTGAATGATGCCACGGCAGAATTAAGGTAATCAGAGCAAACCGCATACGCCTTGACTGTGCAACTATTCGACACAAAGAATGGGCTGGTGTAGCGCTTGGAGTGAGAGTTCGGCTCACTGCCGTCAGGCGTGTAGCGGATTGTCGCGCCTGCCGTCACGCACGAAATTTCAACCTCCGTCTCCGACTTGGTGAAGGGCGATGCCGCCGCGTTTGCCGCCATGCCCTAGGTGGGGCGAGGCATCCTCGTGAGCCGCTTAGCCGAAGAAAACTTTTTCTTCGTAACCAACTTCTTCCTCTTCACATGCGCAAAAACGCTCAGGCATATTCCGTAAGTCCGCCACAAGGCGGAACGCCTTGGTGCGAAAATCTGGCGTTTCGACCTCTTGGAAGCGCTGTTTTCCAATTGCGAGAAAGACCTTTGACTGATCAATGCCAAAGAATCGACGATCAAGAAGTCGTGCGGCTATGCCCGTCGTGCATGAACCCGCAAACGGATCCAACACCCATTCATTTTTCCGCGTCGAAGCAAGCATTATGCGGACAAGGAGCGAGATGGGTTTTTGCGTTGGATGCTTCCCGAAGGTCTTTTCCCATTTCCCAATGGCCGGGAGTGCCCACACATCACGCATCTGCTGCCCACCAGCGAGTTCACGCATGAGATCGTAGTTGAAGTAGTGCGGCACTTTGACCTCGCGCCGCGCCCAAATGACGAATTCCGTCGAGAAAGTGAAATACCGACAGGAGAGATTCGGTGGCGGGTTTGTTTTCTGCCAGGTAATGACATTGAGAATCTTGTAGCCGAGTTCGCTTAGGGCGTTGGCGACTTTGAAGATGTTGTGATGTGTGCCGCTAATCCACACCGTGCCTGATGGTTTTAGAATAGTCCTTAATGCTGCGAGCCAGTCATGCGTGAAAGCAGCATCGGCCTCATCTCCCCGCGACTTGTCCCATTCCCCCTTGTCCACACAGACCTGATGTCCGCTCTGCACCGAGATGTCGCCATTGGACAGAAAGTAGGGAGGATCGGCAAAAGCGCAGTCGAACATGAACCCGCTTTTGGCGATTTCGCTCATTAACTCAATGCAGTCGCCACATCCCAGCGCCCAGCGAGAATCAGCAGATTTGAAGAACGGCGTAATCATAACGCAAGGAGTTCACCAAGGATGTTTGTGAGAAGCCGTTTTGTCCTTACGGTCGTCAGGTTCAGAAGATAGTCGGCTTTGCGGCAATATTCGCGCAGCGGCGGCTGTGTTCCCTTCCACCCGAACCCATCTGTAATCCATAGGAAATCGACGTTATGCTGTGCGGAATAGCGCTCGAACATTTCGCAGTATTCCGTGGCCGTTGACTTCAGTTTCGAGCCTCCGCCTCCGTAAAAGTTAGTCTCGACAAGGAAAAGATGGTCATCCTTGAAGATTGCGAAGTCCACGCGCCTCTCCGATTTGTCCATCATCAGGTTGAAATCCCACGCAGACTTAACCTTCGCCGCTGTCGCCTGTGCCATGTATTCCGCCTGGAGTTCCCCCGCTGTCTCGACAACGAAATTCTCCACCAACGATTCCATCAGTTCACCTGAACGATTCTTCCGAGCATTGCTGTCAAGGCCGACTTCAATTCCAAAATAGTAGTCCGCTATGCTTTTTATTCTCCTGTCAGAAAGTATTCCAAGCAACCCACTATCACGCAAAAAGCGGATGCAGGAGGCGACATCGTCCTTCGTTGGCGACTTGCCCTCAAAGTCGAATCTCTCCACAATGAGGTTCTTCGCATCAACCATCACGTCGAACGAGTGTTCGCGCGATGCCAGAAGCAGCGGCATGACACGCAAGACTTTGGGGTAGTCGGCAATCAGTGCGGCTAGATCGCGCTCTATGTTTTCCGACCCAACGACTGTGTTGAGCAGTGCAAGTTCACGCACATGGGGAGCGACATTCGCCTTTATCCTCTGCCAGTCCACAAACCAGTCGCTACGGTGGATTGTCGGAACAAGCGTGTCAATTAGGTAGTTAAAGGAATCGTCCTCGTTTTCGCAGCCGAGAAGCGCCGTTTCAAGTTGCTTCATGGTTTTCCTCCATTCGTGTAATTTGAAATTAGCAGCTCGCCGAGTTTGCCACGCTTTTTAGGATTTGAGTTCAACATCCTCGTCGCCTGAACACCCTGGATATCAAAACCAGCATAGAGTTCATCGAAAAAGGAGTCGGCCGGATTCCGGCCCTTGGGGTCGGAATTGCTGAGCAACCACCTTGCGCCCTTGCCATCAAGGTCGCGGCAAAGAGCGGCGAGGCGGCGCTGTTCGCCATCGTCGAACCCACCCTGAGTGTAGTCGCAAAAACTCGAAGTCGATGAAAGCGGCCTATATGGCGGGTCAAAATATACGAACCACCCTGTATCGGCGCCTGAAACGGCATTTGCAAAATCGCCATTCAGGATTTCAACGCCGGAGAGTGCTGCGGCATCGGCGCGAAGGGTTTCTTCGTCGCAAATCTGCGGATTTGCGTAGCGCCCAAAAGGAACATTGAACGCGCCTTTTGCGTTCACGCGGTAGAGGCCATTGAAGCATGTGCGGTTCATGAACAACATCTGAGCCGCCCTCAACACGGAGTCAGCGGTATGGCTTGCATCTTTCTGATTGTATGAGGCACGGATTGAAAGATAGAACTCCCTCTTTGAATTCTCGTTCGCTAGCGACCTGTAATCCCGCTGTAGTGTGTGAAGCGTGGTAATCAGATTCTCGACCCGCGACTGAATGACGCAATAGGCGTTTGCAAGGTCTGGGTTCAAGTCATTGATTATTACTCTTTCAAGGTTGTTTGGGCGTGAAAGGATCCGCCAGAGGAAAGCACCTCCGCCGACAAATGGTTCCGCATAGACACGGACACAATCAGCAAAGTCAAGTGGCAGTCTCGCTTCCAATTCGGATAGTAACTGCGTTTTCCCGCCGACCCATTTTAGAAACGGCCTAGGACTGTTTTTACTGGATGGTCTCATCGTTCGCGGTGCGGCTGCATCGCGAGCCTTGGGCGTGGGGAGGCGGCACAAAAAGAAAAAGCGCGTTCTCAATTCCATGCCCTCACCGGAGGCCGTAGGACTGGCCCGTACTGATTACATGGGAGAACGCGCCCGGTTGGGGCGCGCCTCTGCTAACAAAATCAGTACAAAGCCAATACTGGCCTTGTCGTTCACGACGACGAATGGAAAGTGTCCTACGTTTTCCGGTGAGGCGTCGTTTAGCAGTTCGCTAGATTAGTTGTGAAAGATGTTAGTCGCTAGTGGTTAGTCGTTAGTAGTAAGTTCGTTCCCGGCGCACCCGCGCCAGAGTTGGAAATTGTGTAAAGAGAATAGCAAAGGGTGGAGTGGGTGTCAAGGGGTGAATTTCAAACGGGTGCTGCAACCGTTTTTCGCCGAGGTGGAACATACGCCTTGATTTTTGCGGCGAGCTGGTCGAGTGTTTCGCCATCGTCGCAGAAGTGCGTTTCGCGCCACTTTGTGTAGTCGCGTGGTTCGCGGTTGAGCAGAACTATAAAACGCTCCATCCCAACGTGCCCGACTACTGCAGTCAATGCATCAAAGCAAGTGTGCTTCAATTCGGAAGCAGTCAAAGTCGCAGCCGTCATATTTGCTCCTCCATTATGAAATCCACGGGATTCGCCACCTTCATGCCGTCAATAAGACAAGTGCGAAATAGCCAACGCACAATTGGGAGGCGTTGTCGAACACCAATTCGGTCACCGACACCCTGCGACGTGCAAAATCAAGGGAGTTATGCCGGAGGAAACCATCAACTTCGTCATTGAACCTACAAGAAAATGACGAGGCAATGCAATTAACAAAGACATCGCCATACTCTGCAGCCAATTCAGAGACCTTCCTAATAGTGTAGGCGTTCACTTTGACATTGCTCCACGCGCATACGGCCCTTTGAGAAAGAAGTCGCGTTCCGCCAGCGGCGTTTCAAAATGTGTTTCCATTACTTTGGGCAGACTGGGGCGGGGCGTGGAATCAGAGACAAGCGCATCGACAAACGCGCTCGCTGTCTTCGGGTCGTCGATTCTGAAGTTCGCAGTTATACTTGATGTCGCCATGATTGCCTCCTTCCATCCTTATTATCTGTGAATAGAATATCAAAAGGTGGGGTGGGTGTCAAGGGGGAATTTATGCTATTATATATACGCTATGAAACCAACTCTTCTTGTCCTTGCGGCGGGGATGGGCAGCCGATACGGCGGCCTCAAGCAGCTTGACCCCGTCGGGCCTTCCGGCGAAACCATTCTCGACTACTCCGTTTACGACGCCATCCAGGCCGGATTCGGCAAGGTGGTATTCGTAATCCGCCGCGACTTCGAGGAGGCTTTCCGCAAGTTCGCCGCCGAGAAATACCAGGGGCGCATCGACGTCGATTTCGCCTTCCAGGACATCGCCGACCTCCCCGGTGGCCGCACGCCGCCACCCGGCCGCGCCAAGCCCTGGGGCACCGCCCATGCCGTCCGCGCCGCGCGCGACGTCGTGGACGCCCCATTCGCGATGATCAACGCCGACGACTTCTACGGCCGCGACCCCTTCCGGAAACTCGCAGCCTTCCTTTCCGGTCTTTCCGCATCCCGCGAGCCGCAGCCCGTGGAGAAAATCTGCATGGCGGGATTCCCCCTCTCGCAGACGCTCTCCGAGAACGGCAGCGTGGCGCGCGGAATCTGCGACGTCACCCACGACGGCCAGCTCCGCGCCATCGTGGAGCGCACCAAGATCGCCCGCGACGAGCGCGGCGTGTTCAACGCCGAGCCCGACGGCTCCCGCCTCGACCTCACCGGCGACGAGGCCGTGTCCATGAATTTCTGGGGCTTCACCCCGGCGCTCTTCACCCTCATGGAAGGCCAGTTCGCCGAATGGCTGGACGCCCACGGCCAGGAGGAGAAGGCGGAGTGGTACATCCCATTCGTCGTGAACACGCTTCTGGCGCAGGGCAGGGCGACGGTCGATGTGCTTCCGGTGGCGTCGCGCTGGTTTGGCGTGACCTACCGCGAAGACCGCCCCGGCACCGTCGCGGCCATCAATGCGCTGGTTGAGAAGGGCGAATACCCGAAAAGCCTTTGGAAAATGTGAAAATGTGAAAACAACCAATGCCATTTTCCAATGTCCAATGATGGATGACGGCAATTGGGTACTGGCTGTTGGCTGTTTCCACATTGGCACATTGTCTTATGCCCCATGATTGAACTCGACGACGTTTCGGTGCACTTTGGCATGCAGGACGTGCTGGAGCACGTCTCGCTGCGCATCGCCCCTGGCGAGCGCATCGGCATCGTGGGCCCGAACGGCGCGGGTAAATCGACGATTTTCCGCCTGATCCTCAACGACCTCGAGCCGGACCACGGCGCCGTGCGGGTGCGGAAGGGCGTGGCCATCGGCCATGCCAGCCAGCACCCCGAGGCCGCCAGCGCCGACGAGCCGCTGCTCGCCTTCGCCATGCGCGGCGTCCCGCGCTTCCACGAGCTGGAGGCGCGGATGGTCGCCCTCCAGCGCGAACTCGACGCCGCCGGCGCGGAATCGAAGGAGCGGCTGCTGGCAGAGCTGGGGCGGGCGCAGTCGGAGTTCGAGCATGCCGGCGGCTTCGACCTCGAAACCCGCATCAAGGAGGCCCTTGGCGGCCTTGGCTTCTCCGCCTCGTCCTTCCTCAACCCCTTCGACTCCTTCTCCGGCGGATGGCGCATGCGCGCCGAACTGGCGCGAATACTCGCGTCGAAGCCGGAAATCCTCCTTCTCGACGAGCCATCAAACTACCTCGACCTCCCCGCCGTGGAATGGCTCCAGCGCTACCTTCGCGCCTATGAGGGAACGCTGCTCCTGATCTCCCACGACCGCTACCTGCTGCGTTCGCTCACCCGCACGACCGTAGAGGTCGATGGCGGCGCGGTGACGCGCTACTCCGGCGACTTCGACTACTATCTCCGCACCCGCGACGAGCGCTGGGCGACGCTTGTCGCCGCCAAGGCCAACCAGGACCGCCGCCGCGCCGAGATGGAGCGCTTCATCGAGCGCTTCCGCGCCCAGGCCACAAAGGCCAGCCAGGCGCAGAGCAAGATGAAGCAGCTGGAGAAGATGGAGGAAATCGTCCTGCCGAAGCGCCTTTCGTCCGCCGGCAAGATGCGCCTCGCGCCCGCGCCGCACTGTGGCTCCGAGGTCGTCCGCCTGGAGGATGTGTCCTTCGCATACGCGCCGGATTCGCCGCCCGTCCTGCGCGACCTCTCCCTGCGCATAAGCAAGGGCGACCGCATCGGCGTGGTTGGCTTCAACGGCATGGGCAAGACGACGCTCCTCCGCATCCTGGCCGGGACGCGCCTGCCAACGGCAGGACGCCGCGTCGAGGGCTACCACGTTGAGATTGGCTACCAGTCGCAGGAGTTCGCCGAGACGATCGACCCGGCCGTGACCGTGCTGGGCTTCGCCAAGCGCTGCTCGCCGGGGACATCGGAGAAGGACCTGCGCTCGATGCTTGGCGGCTTTGGCTTTTCCGCAGCTGACATCGACAAGGCGGCGGGCGTTTTGAGCGGCGGCGAGAAGATTCGTCTCGCCTTCTTCGCCCTCTTCGCCAAGCCGCGGAACTTCCTGCTCCTCGACGAGCCCACCACGCACCTCGACCTCGAAGGCCGCCGCTCGCTTGAGGACGCCCTGAAAAAATACGACGGCACGATTTGCTTCGTCAGCCACGACGTGGAGTTCGTCCGCGCCATCGCCACCTCCATCTTCTGGATCTCGCCGGAGGGTACGAAGCTCTACCCCGGCGGCTACGACGACTTCCGCGACTGGATTGCCCGCCGGGAGGCCGGCGCGGACGCGCAGCCGTCCGCCACGCCGGAATGTTCCGCGCCGCGCAAGGACCACCCGCCGGCGCCGAAACCCGCCCTCACCTCGAAGGACCGGCGCCGCGCGAAGGCCGAGCTCCGCGCCAAAATGCAACCTCGGATCGCCCCCCTTAAACGCCGCGTCGAGGCGGCGGAGGTCCGCATCGAGGCCCTCGAGAACGAGGAGCGCGAACTCAACGCGAAGCTCGCCTCCGGCGATCCCGGCGTGGACTACGCGAAAACCGGCTCTCAGCTCCGCAACGTCCAGATGCAGCTCCACATGACCGCCCTTGAATGGGAGGAGGCCGCCGGCGAGCTGGAAGCGCTCCAGAAGGAACTCGACAAGGCGCAGGAAGCCCTTTCATGACCCGGATCAGCCGGGCCACCCACCCTCATCGACCATAACACCACACAGGAACACCACTCATGAAAACCGACCTCAAACTTCTCGAAGACCTTATCCGAATTTTCTTCTGGGCATTGGGTATTGTCCTGTTGGGAATGTTTAGCGCATGGCTCACACCCAAAGTGTT
>JAEEGG010027849.1_pt1 | contig 10677 bp, 11 predicted proteins | sample 9134161 | NCBI WGS metagenome assembly JAEEGG01 (sample SAMN16246543, study PRJNA631951) | gut metagenome | biome: gut microbiome; feature: rumen; material: CR-attached | host: Bos | place: Iran: Karaj | collected 2018-10
AGCAGCCGGCGATGCCGCCGCCCAGCACCAGCACGTCGGCCTCCATCTCCGTCTCCTCACCGAATTTGATGGGATAGGGCCATTCCGGGGGCGTGCCGGTCTCATTCAGGTAATCATGCCAGGTTCCCATTGTTCGACCTCCTTTGTCAGTATCTGAAAAAGTTCATCTGAAAAGATTATAGCATAGAAGTTATCCCATTTTAAGGGGGGAAGGGAAGAATATTTGCGAAAAGTTCAGGGGTTTTGCATTTTCCGGTCCAGGTCCGCCAGAATGCCGCCGAATTCGGCGTAGTAGGCTTCCCTGCTCGTATGGCCGTGGAGCTCCAGGGGCATTTCCTTCAGGTTCGTCAGCACCGTGGGCGTCCACTGGTAGGGCACGGAGACCACCACCGTGTCGCTGGGCCAGAGCTGCCGCCCGTGGGGGCCGTGGATGAAGGCCGGCACCACGAAATTGATCTTCCCCGTCATATAGGGATAGACCAGGAACCAGCTGCAGCCCATGACGGGGGTGGATTCGGAGTGGTAGCCCTCCCCGGTGGAGTAGGCTGCCGCCCGCAGCACCGGCTCCAGCTGGGCGGCGGTGCCGGTGAAGACCAGCACGTCCGGCGCCTTCTTCAGCTGCTTGTAGGGGACGAAGGAGACGTAGTTCACCGAGCCGCAGGGCAGCCTTTTCACGCTGTAATAGAGCCTTGCGTTGCACCTTGCCTCGTCGAAGACCCCCAGCCGCGGCCCGATCTGCCCGCTCTCCGCGGAGGGCGGGAAGGAATCCATCCCCACCATGATCTTGCCCACGCAGGTCTCCTTGTTTTTGTCGGAGAAATAGAAGGGCTCCCCCGTCTCCTGGGCGTAGCGCAATATCTCGCAGAGGGATTTTTCGATGCCCCCGTCCAGGGGCTCTATCCCCTCCGGGCGGAAAAGGTCGTAGTAAACCCCGATGGGCGGAAGCTCCAGCCCCAGCTTGTCGATCACGGAATAATCCAGTTCCATGGTTTGCTCTCCTTGTCTTTTAATGTTTTTGCACTATTTTACCGCGGTTTTGTTCCCCCGTCAAAGCAATCGTCCGACAAAAAATCGGAACGACCCACCCATTGTCGGATCGTTCCGATTTATCTGCGTTTCACAGGGAATCCGTTTGCGGTGCATCTGCCGTGCTGACCGCGCTCCATGCGCTTTTCGGCGCAGCCAGATAGCGGCGGGCAAAGGCGTCATGCCGCCATTTGAAACTGAGGTAAGCTATGACGACGACGGCGATAATGGCAACGATGACCACCACGACGGCGATGGCTTTTTCCTTCTTTTTGGTCATCTTGTGGGCGATCTTGTCCTCCTCGAACATGCCGCCGTGGTAGACCATTTCTTCCTTTTCCTCTTCCCTGTCCGCGTCCCGCTTGCCCCGCTCCCGGTCCAGCTCCTTGAGCGTCATTTTCTTTCTGCCGTTCTTCTCCTCCGGGTCGTCGAAATTCCAAATGGGCGTGAACGGTTCCTTCTTTGCCATCGTCCTTCTCTCCTTTCAGTAAGCTGCCGCTTACAACCGATGGGAGGATATCTCCCGCCTTGCCGCTTCCGCGGCGCTTCAATAACGGTAGATAGAACCCTGTCTGCCGACACGTCCGATGATGCTCAGCACAATGAACGCCAAAACCGCGATCACGATGATCACCGCGATGATCTTCTCTTTTTTGCTGGTCATCTCGTGGTTGGCCCTGTCCTGCGCCCACATGACGTGACGGTCCACCATTTCCCGGATTTCCTCATCCATGGGTTTATCCGCTTCCCGCTTGCCCCGCTCCCGGTCCAGCTCCTTGATGGTCATTTTCTTCCGGCCCTTTTTCCCGTCTTCGTCATCGAAATTCCAGATGGGAGTGAATGGTTCCTTCTTCGCCATCGGCTTTCTCTCCTCTCCGAAAACAAGTCCGATTATATCACGATCTTACCATAGCCATCATCTCTTGTCAACGTGCTTTCCTAAGATATTTTTATATAATCTTCTGATTGTCATTTGGAAAAACCGCTGTCCTTGTGAAAGCTTGCGTTATCCGGTATAATGATTTGAAAAGGAGGGCTCATTATGTCTTATCAGGTGCTTGTGATCGGCGGCAGTTATTTCCTGGGGCGCATCTTCTGCACCCTGGCCTCCCGGCTGGGGGATATGGAGTTGACGCTCCTCAACCGGGGCCGCTACCCCATGACCCACTTGCCGGGACTGCGGGAATTCCGCTGTGACCGCCATGACCCCGTGGGCCTGGGCCTGCTGCCGGAAACGGAATACGACGCCGTTGTGGACTTCTGCGCCTACAGCCCCGGCGATATTTCCTCTCTGCTGGATAACCTGCCGGGAAAGGCGAAACGCTATATCCTCATCAGCACGGCGGACGTCTATGCCCGCAGCCGCGAGGTGAAGGACGAGGACGCGCCTCTGATGGCGGAACCGGGCGCCGGCGCGGAAGGGGAATACATCTGGAATAAACGGCTGCTGGAGAGGGAGCTGTCGGAAGCCTGCGCCCTCCGCGGCATGGAAACCGTTGTCCTCCGGCCCGCCTTCATCTACGGGCCCTATAACTATGCCCCCAGAGAATCCTGGTACATCGAAAAGGTGGTGCGGGGGGAGCCGCTGCCCATCCCCAGCGACGCCCTGGGGCGCTTCCAGCTGGTCTACGTCAAGGACGCGGCGGAGGCGATCATCGCCTGCATCCGGCAGGCGGCCGCCGCAGGGCAGGCCTTCAACCTGGCCGCCCCGGAGGTGCTGGATTACGCTCGCTTCATCGAGACCCTCCGGGCCGTCAGTGACCGGCCCTTCACCACCGCAGAGATCACGGTGGAAGATTCCTTCCGGGAGGGCGTCCCCCTCCCCTTCCCCCTGACGGAGGAGGAAAGCGAGCTCTTTTCCGGGGAGAAGATCACCCGTCTGCTGGGGCTCACGTACACCCCCTTCCGGGATGGGATGGCGAAGACATTTATCGCTTTCCGCAGCGTGTATGAATGACACCAAAGCGGAAAAAGCCCGTGGGACCGAAATCCCACGGGCTTTTTCCTATATGCAGGCAATGAAAGGGGGAAAGCTAAGAGTTAGTGGCCTTCGCGCACCAGGCGCTGCTCCAGCTCGTCGTCCAGTGGCAGGCCGGCTTCCTTCCGGAGCTTGTTGTCGTAGGCGATGATGCCACGGGGATTGAAGGCCCGGTTGCAGACGATGCAGATAACGGCCATGATGCCCACGAAGCCGAAGGCGTAGGCGTAGCCCAGGTTGGCGCCGATGGCGGCCACGATGAAGGGGAAGGCCGCGCCGATGATGGTGCCGATGGGGGGCGCGCCGGAATAGACGCTGGGGAAGTCCTCACCGCGCCAGTAGCGGACGATGGAGCTCAGGCCGAAGTTGGAGGAGGCGCCCATGAACAGGCCCAGCATCCAGGTGGCGGCCACGATGCAGACCACGTTGTTGATCATGCCCAGGATACCGGCGATCAGCATGACGATGGAGGTGATGAAGACGGCGGTGCGGACGCCGTACTTGGTGTCCAGCACGCCCAGCAGCCAGCTGCCGAAGCAGGCGAAGATCGCCAGGCCGAAAAGGACGGCGGTGTAGCCCTCGCTCATGAGCGCGAAGCCGGGAACGGCGAAAACCTTCAGTTCTTCCTCGTGGCTCTGCAGCAGGGGCATGATCTGCACCATGAAGGCCATGGCGCAGCTCAGCAGCAGGGAGTTGGGGATGGCCTGGAGCCACCAGTCCTTGCAGCCCCAGATCTTGGAGCGCTTCCACACGCTCTTGGCGCGGGCTTCCTGCTCGGCGATGAGCATCTGCTGGGCCATTTCGGGGGTGAAGGAGCGGTCGTTATCCCGGTAAGCGCCGCACTGCTCGGGGAAGTCCTTCAGGAAGATGCCGCAGAGAAGGATGCCGATGAGGGAGATGATCCAATAGGGGGAGAAGGAAATGATGCTGGCCTTGACCACGGCCTTGGAGGTGGCGATGCCCTCCGCCACTTCGGGCGCATACTGGCCGGTAGCCATCAGCGCGCCCATCTGCGCGCCCATCTCGTTGCCGAAGATTCCGAAGAACTGGTTGGCGAACAGGCCCAGGCAGATGCCGGTGACGATGGGGAAGGCCATGGTGACAATGCCCATGACGGTGCCCTTCCGGCGGGGGAACCAGTTGCCGATCAGCAAGGTGACGAAGAAGCAGCCCCAGAGCTGGGTGGTGATGAGGGTCAGCACGAAGAAGACGCACCACAGGGTGCTCTGGGAGGGCGGGATGATGCAGAGGCAGGCGCAGACGATCAGGGCCACAAAGCCGATGTACATGCCCACCCGCTTGACGCTCTTCATCTTGCCGATGCGGGGGGAGATGACGAAGTAGGTGATGACATAGCCCAGCAGGGAGCCGATCAGGTTCATGAAGGTCAGCCGCTGGGTGCCGCCGTAGAAGCTCGAGAGGATGTTCTGGGGGAAGTTGGTAAACGCAGTGTAGCCGGCGTAGGCCAGAATCTGATAGATCATCAGGATCGAGCCGCGTCCGCCGAAGCCGAGCCGTTGCTGTTTGTCCATGATTACTTCTCCTTATTTTTCTTATATTCTTCCTTCCTGCCGTGCAGGGGTAAGCAGCGGATGGATCAGGGCGCTTATCGGCCCAGGCCCAGGATCTCCCTGGCCTCGGCGCTGGTGGCGACCTCGTTGCCGTATTCCCGGATGACCCGGGCGGCCCGCTCCACGAACTGGCGGTTGGAGTCGGCCAGCTTGCCCTTGGCATAGAGCACATTGTCCTCCATGCCCACCCGGATGTGGCCGCCCAGGGCCACGGCGCCGTAGAGCATTTCCATGGCGCTGCGCCCCACCCCGAAGGTGCTCCAGGTGGAGCCGGGACACAGGCTTTCCATGGTCTCCTTCATGAAGATGAGGTTCTTCATGCTGCCGGGGATGCCGTTGGCGCAGCCCATGCAGAACTGGAAATGGAGGGGCGCTTTCAGCACGCCCTTCTTGAGATAATAGGCCGCGTTGGCAATCATGCCGGGGTCGAAGGCTTCGATCTCCGGCTTCACGCCCCATTCCTGCATGTTTTTGCCCAGCTCCTCCAGGAACTGGGGGGAATTGATGAACAGGGCGTTGTTCATCCAGTTCATGCTGCCGCAGTCATAGGAGGCCATTTCGGGGCGGAGCAGCTGGAGATGGGCCTGCCGGGTCTCGTCGGTGGCGTAGAGGTCGCCGGAGGTGGTCATATTCAGCACCACGTCGCAGTCGGGGTGGTTCTTCCGCAGAAGCTCCACCGTTTCGGCGAATTTATCCTTGCTCATGGTGCCGTTGCCCTCGTCGTCCCGCATGTGGAGGTGGGCGATGGCCGCCCCGGCCTGCCAGCAGTCGTAGACGTCCTCGGCGATTTCCGCCGGGGTCATGGGCACATTGGGGTTGTTTTCCTTCTTGGGCCACGCGCCGGTGGTGGCCACGGTGATGATGGTTTTTGCCATTTTACAGCCTCCCCTGCCCTTACTTTTTGCGGGAGAAGAGCTTCTGCATGTATTCCAGGGCGCTGTCGCCGTTGCCCTCGGGGAAGCCGTAGCCGGTGCCGCCGTAGGCGTAGGTGCGGTCGGGAACGCTGGGATCGATGTCCTTCTCGTCCACTTCCGCCGCCACGCGGGCCATGCTGCCGTCGCCCAGGTACCAGCGCAGGGGGAAGCAGTTGAAGCGGAACCAGCGGCCGGGGATGATCTTGTCCAGGTCGCCGCCCAGGTTCTCCACGCCGACGATGCCGTGGCCCAGCATTTCCTTGTGGCAGGGCTCCCAGGTGCCCCACACGCCGATGTCCTCCAGGTCTCCGGCGTAGTCATGATAGGCCTTCTCGCCGTAGAGCTTGATGAAGGTGAACTTGTCGAACTTGGCATAGGCTTCCTCTCCGAAAAGCTCGATGTATTCCTCGGTGATGGGCTTGCCGGTGGCGCCCAGCAGGTTCATGCGGGTCATGCCGTTGTTGCCCATGGCGGTGTGGAGGGGATGGTCCAGGGCCTGAGAGTCCATGGCGACGCACTTGACCTTGTTCTTCACGAACCATTTCCCGGCCTCGATGCCGGTGCCGGCGGCGTAGTGGTAATAGGCCTTGGTGTCGTCAAAGAGGCGGTGCATGCCAGTGTTGAGGCAGATGATCTTGCCCTTCAGCTTCTTCTGGTCGACGCCGTATTTTTTGCAGGCCTCGTCCAGATGCTTGTCGGTGATGAGGCCCCAGGGCTCGATATCGATCTTCAGCACCACAGCCTGGCCGGTGTAGGCGTCGATGGGCATCTCATGGGTGTAGCGGGCGCGGCGGCCGTCGAATTCATACTCCATGACGTGACGGGGGGCGTCGCAGTGGGTGCCCGGATGCATGGTGCAGGTGATCTTCTGGGTCAGCACGCCGCCCTTGGCCATGGTGTGCTGGTTGTCGATCACGGGCTTGTCAAAATAGGGCCAGCGGGGGATCTCCGCGCTGAAGGGATGCGTCAGGTCGATGAAAACGGTTTTTGCCATGTGGTTGTCCTCCATTTCACAATATCATTTTCAGAATATTTCTTTCCAAAGCCTCGCAGAGTTCGCGCCCGCAGGCGCGAAGAAAGCTGGACTCATTTTTCGCGGGGACATGCGCCTCGCGAAAAATACTTCTCGCGGAGCTGACTTCGTCGGAGCAAGCTCCATATCGTTCGCTTTGGATCAGAGAACCAAAGCTCATTCATTTCGCTGCTCCTCCTCTCAAAATGGAACCGCCGGTTCCATTTTGAAAAGGACGTTTTGCCGGAATCTGCGGGTATTTGCGCTTGCGCGGATACTCGCCATTCCGGCAAATAAGGACGCGCGGGAAGCGAAGCGTAAATCCTTCTCAAATCGAAGCCGCACAGCGGCTTTGATTTGAATTCATTTTCCGTACAGCATTTTGATCAGATATGCATTCAGGCCGGAATTGGCCTCCCGGATCTGCTCCGGGGTCCACTTGCGGAAGCCCTCCCCGGTCTTGAAGCCCTGCTTGCCCTCCGCTTTCAGCTGCTCCAGCAGGGGCGAGGGCCGGTGGGAATCCTCCAGGTATTGCAGGATATAGTCGTGGATGCTCCAGGTCAGGTCCATGCCCACCATATCCGCGTTCTCCAGGGGGCCCAGCTGGGGCAGGCGCAGGCCGAAGGAATACTTCACGGCCTTGTCCACCGTCTCGGCGTCGGCGATGCCGTTAGCGACGATGCTGATGGCCTCCCGCCAGAGGGCGTGCTGCATCCGGTTGGCGATGAAGCCGGGCACGTCCTTTTTGCAGAGGACCGGCTCCTTCCCCACCCCGGCCAGGACCTCCATGACGGTCTGAGCAGTCTCGTCGGAAGTGGCGTCGGATTTCACCACCTCCACCAGGGGGATCAGATGGCCGGGATTCCAGAAGTGGGTGCCCACGAAGCGGTCGCGCTTACGCAGGTCACGGCTGATGAGGCTGGGGCTCATGACGCTGGAATTGGTGCAGAAGATGGTATCCTCCCGGCAGCGCTCCTCCAGCATGGCGAAGGTTTGGCGCTTCACATCCATATCCTCGAACACCGCCTCCACCACCAGGTCCGCCCCGGCCAGCAGGGGGCTGGCAGGGTCCGTGGTGAAGGAGACGCGGCTGAGCCTCTCCTCCAGCTCGGCGGGGTCCAGGACGCCCTTTTCCACCAGCTCCGTCGTGTTCTGCCGGATGCCGGCGGCCACGTCCACCTCCCGCATGTCGTAGACCGCCACCTGATAGGCGGGGTTTTTCGTGAAGACGAAAGCGATGTTTTTCCCCATCATGCCGCCGCCAGCAATGAGGATATTTTTGATCTCCTTCACGGCTCACACCACCAGATAGCCGCCGGAGCAGTCGCAGTTGGCGCCGGTGATGTAGTCCGAAGCGGCGGAGGACAGGAACAGGGCGTAGCCCACGAAATCGCTGGGCTCCGCCAGCCGGCCCACGGGCTCCCGGTTCAGGAAGTTTTTATAAACCTGGCTTTCGGGGTCGAACATCCATTCCGTCAGATCGCTGCGGAAGACGGTGGGGCAGATGGAATTGACGTTGATCTTATACTTGGCGGTGAGGTCGGCGGCCAGGCAGTTGACCATCAGGTCCGCGCCGCCCTTGGAGGTGCAGTAGCCGGTGTAGCCCGCCATGCCCCGCTTGGAGCGCTGGGAGGTGACCACCACCATCTTGCCGCCCTTGCCCTGCTTCACCATCTGCTCCGCCACGAACTTGGTGACGATGTAGACGCTGCGGCAGTCGGCGTCCATGATATACTGCCATTCGTCCACGCTCTGGTCCAGAACGCTGGCGGGCTTGTTGAAGCCGTGGCATACCGCCAGAATGTTCACCTCGCCGTACTTCGCCACGCAGGCGGCGATGCATGCCTTCACATCCTCCTCCTTGGCGGGGTCCGCCACGAAGAACGCGCAGTCGATGCCCTCGGCCTTGAATTCATCCTCCAGGGCCTTCAGCTTGGCTTCGTTGCGCCCGGTCATGAACACTTTGGCCCCGGCATAGCCGTAGGCCTTGCTGAGGACGCAGCCCAGGGCGCCCGTCGCGCCGGTGACCAGGGCCACCTTGCCCTCCACGGAAAACATGCTGCTGACAAAGCTCTTTTCTACCGCTACCATGGTTCTCCTCCTTCATTGTCGCTATGGTATTATAACGCTTTGTTTATAAATATGTTATTATGCATATTCAATATACGCTGAATTACCCTTCTTTTCAATTACTCACTTGCCGCTCAATCCCTTACCGTCCGGTTAGTAGTAACCGTTTGGTATCCGCGAAACGCTGCGGTTTTCGCCGCGATTTTGTGCAATTTTGCCCGAATATTCCGGATTTTTCATCACCGTGCACAAATTGAAGGAACAAATTTCGTCATTTTGTCATTTCCTCTGAGGCAAGTCTGTGGTAAAATAGTGGAAAGGAATCTACGGAAAAGGAGGCGGCAGCGAGATGGCGCGGGAGGAATTCGACCACCCCACCAATCCCTATCACTATGCCCTGCACTGTCTGGGCGGAAAATGGAAGATGACCATCCTCCATGAGATCTACACCCACGGCTCCATCCACTTCAATCAGACCCTGAAGGTGCTGCCCCTCTCGGAAAAGGTGCTGAGCCAGCAGCTGAAGGAGCTCATCTGCGACGGGCTCGTGCGGCGGATCGTCCGCAGCGACACCTTCCCTCCCTCCACGGAATACGAGCTGACGGAGGAGGCGGAGGAGCTGATCCCGGCCTTGGATATCCTCTACATCTGGAGCATCCGGCAGATGGATGCGAAAAAGATCCCCATCGACGCGGACGCCTTTGCCGTGCACAAATCGGAGAAGTATCTGGAGGCCCTGGGGGACATCATGAAGGCCAACGGCTTCTATCTGGGCCAGAGCCGCAGCGCAAAGCGATAGGTTTCGGATCCCGGGTTTCCCGGTCTTCCGGTCTCGGGATCAAAAGCGACAGAAAAACACCACGCGATCCACGGTTTAGGGTGCTCCTTCCGTGCGCCGCGCGGTGTTTCTTTATGTTTTGTATTAAGTTCCCTTATCCCACCAGTGTGCCGCCCAGCATCCGATACTGCACGTCGCAGGCGGCGGCCACCTCCGGGTCGTGGGTGACGATGATGACGCAGTAGCCCCTGTCCGTCACCTGCTTGCGTAATAGCGCCATGATGGCCGCTGTGTTCTCGTCGTCCAGGTTCCCCGTGGGTTCGTCCGCCAGGATCACCTTCGCGCCGGAAGCAAGGCTCCGGGCGATGCCCACCCGCTGCTGTTCCCCGCCGCTGAGGTTGCCGGGGAAGCGCTTGTGGAGTGTGTCCGGCAATCCCACGCTCAGGAGGAGGGCGTCCGCCCGCTCCGACGCTTCCGCCGTTGGCGCGCCCTGCATCTCCATGGGGAGGCACACGTTCTCCCGCGCCGTCAGCAGGGGAAGGAGCTGGTATGCCTGGAACACAAAGGCGATCTTCTCCCGCCGGTAGGCGTCCAGGTCCATGTCCGCCAGGCTCTCCCCCTCGCAGACGACGGCCCCCTCCGTGGGGGTCTCCATCCCCGCTAGGAGGCTCAGAAGGGTGGATTTGCCGCTGCCGCTGGGGCCGGTGATGGCGTACATTTTCCCCGGCTCAAAAGCTGCGTTTACCTCCCGCAGCACGGCCTTCTGCCCGCCGGGATAGGTGTAACTCAGGTTTTCGATGGACAGGATGGGCATGGTCGGTTCCTCCGATTCGCAGTTTTTGGTTTGCTTCCTCTTTGGCCCCCTCCGGGAGGGGGCTCCGGCCCGCAGGCCGGTGGGGGAGAACGCGCTCGGCAGCGTAACGACAACCGCCAAGCCCGCAGGCTCCCTCAGTCAGCTTCGCTGACAGCTCCCTCCCGGAGGGAGTCTTTTTTATTCCTTCGTCTGCAATAGCCGCATGGGGCTCTTTTGCAGGATGGAGGCGGAGATGGCGGCAGAGGCCCCTACGCAGAGGGCAAAGTGGGCGACGATATACAAAATGGGTATCAGGATCACCCCCAGGAAGCCCGCGCCGTTCACCGCAAACAATGCCGCGACGGCCAGTATGAGGCCCGCAAGGCACAGGGCCGCCTGCTCCAGGGTCAGCCGCCGGATGGTGAGCTTCTTCGACCAGCCCAGGGCCCGCAAAATGGCCGCCTCCTTCTGCTCCTGGAGGATCATCAGCACGGGCAGCAGGGTCCCCAAAATGAGGGCCCGCGCCACGGTGAGG
>JAEEGG010027850.1_pt1 | contig 10677 bp, 9 predicted proteins | sample 9134161 | NCBI WGS metagenome assembly JAEEGG01 (sample SAMN16246543, study PRJNA631951) | gut metagenome | biome: gut microbiome; feature: rumen; material: CR-attached | host: Bos | place: Iran: Karaj | collected 2018-10
CCTTCTTCTGATGGCTCATAGTAATCCTGTTCATAAAAGAATTCACACTGAGCAACATGAACCATCTTCTGTTTTCCAATAATACAGCCTTTGTTGTCAATCAGGAGACTCATATCATATCGTTTGCCACCCTCTTCCATATAAAAATTGGGACAGGCAAAAATCCCTGTTTCCTTACATGTTGATTTTATATCCGATATATATCGACTATTTTCCTCAATAACATATTTTGATACATCCATTTTTTCAAATTGGGCAAAAAACGGAGAAAGCTGAACCTCCGGAAAACATATTAAATCTACACCATGTTTTGATGCTTTATGTATGAAATCTATACTCTTTTGGAAATTTGCTTCCATATCAGATTTCATCGACATTTGAGCTAATCCGATCCGCATAATAACTCCTTATAATGCATATAGTTTTCAGACACATCCATCTTCTAACAGCCGCCTGGTCTTACGCCATAATCGCGTTCATACCGAAAATTTCCTTTGCATTACTGCTTTACGTATCTCATCAATCTCTGCCCTGTCATTGAACCTATGCACCCTGCAAAGCGGTAATGACATACTGCCGTTCTCATCATTAACAATAACGCTCACACCCACACCCGAACGGGTTGCTACCCTTACTATATCGGTAATGCTGTCAAGTCTGAGTACAGCTCCATTTTTGATAAAAAGATAATGTCTGCCAAGCCTAAATTGGTCGCTCATAACGGGCTGCGCCGAGGCAAAGTCACTGAACATTATCTGTCCGTTGTCTGTAGCAAGGTAGGAGTTGAACCTTTTGGAGGCTCCTACTCGATATCTGTAGGCAAGCCAGAAAAGAAAAGCAAATACAGCACTTACTATGGCGCCTGTGGCCACAGCAAGCAACAGACTCTCCCCGAGAGCTGCAATGAGAAGGGTTAATATCGAACCCGTAAGAACAGTGATCACAATGGGGGCGGCTCCCAGCTTAGGCACACGCATTACTTTGCAGTAGTTATACAAGGCTTGATCTGGCTGATTAAGCTGTTGCTCGTTCATTATCCCGTTAGTGTTGTATCCCTGGTTCAATTGTGACATTAGTATTGACACCTCCTGTAATTGCGAATTGTAGCTTGTCGGCTAATGCTCGTTTATCCTCCAAGTTATCATTCCAATGATAGTTATACTATCCTAATGTTGTCTATTGACTTTTTTTCTTTACTTCAAAAAATGAATCTTACTACAGTTCCTTCAACATAAATATTCCGCCATCGCTCTGCTGGAAATATTTATAACCACATTTCTCATACAACCCTAACCCTTTTGAATTATGCTCCCAAACAAAAAGAGCACTGCTTGAACAGCAATCGTTCTTAGCCATTTTATTCATTTCATTAATTGCATCAGATGCATATCCCTTTCTTCTCTCAGATTCAAAAATAAATAAATCCGCAAGAAATACTTGTTTTGAATTGCCTTCCTTATTTGTACCATATTGAAACCAGAGCCAGCCTACTGTTTTCCCGTCTTCGTCTTCAATATTCATAAGAAAACTGTTTTTTGTATCGAGCCCGTTGGGTAATCCAAATTCAAATTCCTTTTTAGCATCATTCCGTGCCTGTTCTTGAGTTATGTTCTTCCCCTTCACCAAATCTTTAGCATATTCAGAGATGCTAAACTCTTTGTAATCGAGGAATTCTTTTTCTGTCATTTTTTTTAATGTAACCATAATCTTACCCCTCTTCTGATAATGACAGGTCATTATTCAGAGCATGAAGATCATCACTATATATAAACTCGTACTGCTTATCATCCTTCTTCACATATGCGTTCAGATCCATTGAAATCAGAATTTCCGTTCCGTCGTCCAGACAAAAAATGTAATCATTAATGGCATCTGCAACATTTACAAATTCATTTTTATCTGTTATTTCCCTTTTAATTTCCAAGCCTCTTAGGACATCTATATATCGGTCTATCATTTCGGAATCCCTGGAAGACCACTGTTCATACCCACCTTCACCACCGAGTCCGTGACGAATTTCAACCGGAAGTACCTCGCCCTCTATGATCGACACAAACTGCGAATTGTCAAAAACATATGTAATGGGATATTTGCCGTAATCCGTCTGTTCTGAGGAATGATTGGTAACGTCGTTGTTCTGAGCACATCCGGTAATTAGTAAACCTATGGCCAAAATGATGATAAATATTTTTTGGTTTTTCATTTTCTGTTCCTCCTTCTGTATATATAGACGGAAAGACTATGAAAATGGTTCCAAACTTTTCTGCCTATATCTGAGAAACGAATCTGATATCTTATTGTAGCCCTTTTTCAATACCTATTTTGATGTTGTTGCCTTTATTGCTCCAAGACTATGTATTCTAACCACACGATTGCTATCTGAATCCGCCATCTTTTGTAATTGCTCTATATAAGGAATAACAAACTCCGGTTTACGTTTTCCAAGCACTCGAAAGATTTATAATTAATCAAGTTATGATGGAATATATGATCCACTAATAATTATATCTCTTTATCTCACAATTCTTGATCCCGCAAGATGAAAACTCTTCGTTATCCATTTCCCTGAAGTAGGATTCCACCATCCTCGTAATCCCGTTATGTGCCACCAAGATAACTTCTCTGTCTCCGGCCTTTATGTCATCTAGAAGATTATATATTCTCTGAGCCAGATGCAGCATAGATTCACCTGTTCCAAATCTGCTTGCCATATCCTTTTTTGCTTCATGGAATTCGGCCCCATTTCTTGGCGTAGACTCATATCTGCCAAAATTCTGCTCTATAAGCCTTGGCTCTACTTCCATAGGTATCCCGGTTATCTCCGAGATATGCCTTGCGGTTTCTTTTGCCCTTACAAGTGGTGATGTCAGGATAACATCTGCAGTAATGCCCTGTTCTAATATCCTTTTCCCTGTCTCTATTGCCTGCTCATGCCCTCTTTGAGTAAGCTCAATATCTGTTGCTCCGCAGATCTTGTTTTCTACATTCCAAACGGTTTCCCCGTGCCTGATAAAATAAAAATGATCCATGATATATTGCTCTTTCTGTTCCTTTTATTATCGAATATTTTATTTCAACACTGACTTGAAATAAAATGAGCTTTTACAAATACTTTTCCTCATATTCTCCAAGGGGAATCGGTTTACTGTAGTAATAACCCTGAATAATCTCGCAGCCAAGCTCACGTAGCCTGTCGATCTGTATGCGGTTCTCTGCTCCTTCGGCAAGGCAGACAAATCCCAGCTCTTTTGCAAGGGTGATTATGTGCCGCAAAAGGACAACGTCTTCATTACGTTCAGCCTCACCGGCAATCGTGTCAACAAAGCTCTTGTCTATTTTTAAAGTGTCGATCGGCATCTGCGTCAAAAGAGACAGTGAAGAATAGCCGGTCCCAAAATCGTCCATAGATATTTTAAACCCGCGTTCACGAAGCTCCCGCAAAACGTACAGCATGCGTTCCATATTATCGTAGGTTGCGCTTTCTGTAAGCTCAAAGTCTATAAGATGATGGTCCACTCCATATGCATCAATAATGCCAGTAAGTTTTTCGATAAGGTTTTCATCATACATGCGGGTACGGGAAAGATTCACGGAAACCGGGTAAAGGGTTTTCCCTTCCTTCTTCCAGCGGTCCATGGTCTTGCAGATTTTTTTCAAGACAAGATCATCAATCTTATCAATAGTACCGTCTTTTTCAAAAAAAGGTATGAATCTGTATGGTGACAACAACTCCCTGTTCTTGTAATTCCATCGGATGAGCGCTTCGGCACCTTTTATCCTTTCCGTCTTGATATCAAACTTGGGCTGGAGATACACGACGAATTCATCCTGCTCGATAGCTGTTTCCACATAGGCTTTTATGAAATTGCCCCACGAAAGGTCGTCATGCATTTTCTCTGTGTAAAAAATGATCTCCGTACCTTTTTTATTTGTACAAAGCGCCTGTGCCATCTTTGCGGCATCCGCAACTCTGTTCCCTGAAAGCATGGCACGACGCATGGGAACAACCCCGCACTTGTAATAAACTTTATAGTATGGATCTTCTTCTAACACGGAATTCTTTTCAAACAGATCCTGAAGCTTCTGTTTCAGTTCCGCCTCCGGCATATCCTTAAGTATCATCGCAAAATTGTCATTATGACACCGTGCGCTTGCATAGACGAAATCAGCTTCGTTCATTGCTTTTACGATATTGCTCAAAACCTTGTTGGCAGCTATGTGTCCATAAGCCTCATTTATTACGCGGAACTGTTTAATATCAAAATGTGCGAAGGCATAGTCATTGATCTCTCTGTCGCCGGGGACTTCCAGAAAAGCCTCAAGATGGATCCAGTTGTAATTGCCTGTTATGTGATCCGTGAATGCAAGCCTGTATAATTCTTCTTTTTGGAACTGATCATGATCATCATTCATAACATGAATCGCCCTGTCATTATAAATCTTCCATTCGTGAAGGATCCTGAATTTCCTACAACCGTGAAAAACAGCGATAACTTCGGGTTCTTTTTCTAAACATAAGTCGCTATAGGGTCTGTGCGCATCATCATCCCCGGCAATCTCCTCAAATAAATTCCTGACAAACGGAAGATCTATCTCTGCATCATCGTCAATTTCGACCGAATAAAAAAATGCCGCATCAAGCTCAAGTGATTCCATCTCCGTCGGATATTCGATGCGCGGATCGTTGTTCCTGAATTCGATGCCTATTACCTCTTTCTGCAAGCGACGAACGTAAAAGACACCGGGATAGTCATAAGCCCCAAAGGCATCGGAATATTTCCCTACCACTGGCGGCACCACGCCTTTATAGAAGGACAGTATATCCTCCTTCGAAGCATTCATGTAATACAGAGTTCTTTTGGGCTTGTACAGCTGGTTTAGTCTGTTAATGATCATTCTATACCCTGCCTTTCCGTGTCTGCGTTTCAGACATCCTTTTTCAAAAACTCCAGTGCAAACTATAAGTTATTTTTCTGTTATTTTACTATATATTTCTTGAATTATACTTTCTTTATCTTTATCTGCCGTAATAGCTGTTTCATTTAGAACTTCGGAATAATCTTTATCTACCCACCATTCTCTCATGGCCTCTTCGCCAAATTCTTTACTCTGGGGCCGTGTCTTATGACGCTTTATAGTCTCTTCAAAAGGAATATCGAAATAGTAGGCATATATGTTATTACCATAAAGCTCTTTTGCCTGTTCAAAAAGCGAACGATACCATTCTCCAACCAGGATTCCTTCCAGTATCACTGTTTCACAGTGATTTCTTCCATAAATCAGAAGTTCCTTCAACATAGGTAGCGCCATGGTATCGGGACCGTCTTTTACCATGAGCATCTCACGTCGGATGACATCCTGGGATATAAGCAGCGTATTGCTTCCCATTTTTCTCTGCAATTCTTTAGCTATAGTCGTTTTCCCACTGCCGGAATTGCCTCTTAGTATTATTAATTTATTCATAAGCATACTAGTTCCATGATAATATTTCTTAACGCTCTTGCGGTTTTTGATTTAATACTCGTTCGAGCGGCACCCAGCCTAAATAATTCGGATGATCTCCAGTCAGTGCTGTCAGCTTTTCGATTCCCAGATAGTCATCGATCCGGACCTTGTCCCACGCGTGGATAATACGGCCGTCCTCGATAAACGCAAGACACCAGCCTGCATACTTTGTGCTGCCAATTATGCTCTCGGCCCAGCCAATCATTTTTTCTGTCATAATAGAAATGCTCATGCGACCTTCCGAACCCTTTTTCAGAATATAGTCTGACATTACTATTCTCCTAATTTAGTATTCCGTCATCAGCAAAATATACTTCCCGCCTAATAATTTCTATTGTTATTATATCAAATCTGTATTTAGTAAGCAAATAGAAAAACAAAAAATCCGAAAACCCTTGATATACAACGATTTTCGGATTCTCATCGGTAGTTTGACACCCTAAATCGAAAAAATAACCCCTAAAGCCTTGTAAAGGCTTACAGACTGAAGACAATAGAAAAACTAAGTAAAGGCAGGAAAAACTAAAAAATTACCAAAGTCCAAAACAATAGAGCAAGTGCCAAGACCCTTAATATTTCAAGGTTCCTGGCACTTTTATTATAGATTTGTTGTCAAACTCGGGATTATAGTATATGTTGATAAGTAAATCAAGAGTGAGACAGTAATTATAGCCATACACAAAAGAACAGGCCGTCCCCCTTCCGGGAAAACGGCCTGTTCAAAAAATTATGTTGGATTGATTACTTAACTACCGGATTCATAGGATTTCCATACTCATCTGTAGTAGGGTCGATGAAGATCCATCCCTTTACACCTGATGCTGTCTTAACATATGCTCTCATAGGTTCATATGTATTGTTGTCGGTAAGGATAACCTTCTTGATAGTAAACTTCTCGCCTTCAGCGATCATGCCTTTTGACTTCTTGAGTTTCTTGTCTGAGAAGATCTCAATCTCTGTAGCTGCATTATACTTTGCGAGTTTGTTCTCTTCGTACTTAGCGGGTGCGATTGCGTATGTACCGCTCTTACTCTCTTTCTCTACGAAGCCATCTTTTTTCAGTGTGTAATTCCTGGTCAGCCAGATATTTCCAAGAGTAGGTGTACAGGTTTCGATTGCGACCTTAATGGTGTCGTTGTTATCCTGTGCCTTGTATATATATGAATGTGCTGCTTCAGGCACGAATTCACTTACTGCCTTGATCTCGCCTTTCTTATATCTGAATACTCTATAGCCTAATACGATGTCATCTACATCTGCGAAGTATCTTGCTACAAGCTCCTCGCCTGCCTTACCGGGGTTAATGTCTATCTTCTGGACATCGATGTTCTTCAGGTGATCGAGTGCCTCATCAAGAGTAGGATTCATATAGGTGTTGTTTTCTGTTGAAACATATAAGTCTTCTTCGTATACCTGTTTGCCATCGATGGTGAACCTGAAGCTGTAACCGAAATCACCGTTATCAAATGATGTTTTCTCCTGTGCGTAGGAAACTATCTCTTCCTTGCCGTCTCCGTTAAAGTCACCGATCAGTGTGTTGTCACTTGCCTTTGTTCCAAGTGCTCCTGCTGCTGATACAAAACATACTGTTGCCAATCCACATGCTACCATTTTCAATCCGTTAAACATAATTTTTTTCTCCTTTTTGTGTTTTAATTTTTTTTAGTTTTTTGTTTTTGTCTTTGGGTTTGTTCCCTTGACTGTGGCTTTATAATACAGCAGAAATACTGATAAAACAATATTCAAAATCACCTCAAAATGTAGCAAAAGCTACACTCTTGTCACGGAATGTAGCTTTATTTACATTTACTTAACATATTGTTGCTAAATTATTGATTCTTTTCCTCCTTTTGATTATTAATTTTGTTTTGGTGTTTTCCTTTCCCAGAACTTATATGCCTCGTTTAACATGTTAATAGTTTTATCTGATCTTCGGAGTATTTCTCTCTTATTCTCCTAATCTCTTCTTCCATTATGTTGTTGATTGTATTACTGTCAATCTCCATATCCTGTCTGGCAGCACTGGATTCATCTGCAAACGTGTTAAACTCCTCCTGCTTATTATATAGGATCTGCATGATCCTTTCCTCTATAGTATTAGTACAGAGAAGTCTGTGGACCAATACATTTCTAGTCTGTCCCATTCTATATGCTCTGGATATAGCCTGATTCTCAACTGACGGTTTATACTGTGGCTCACATATAATGACTACACTGGCTGTCTGTATGTTCAAACCGGTGCCTCCCGATTGTATCTGTGCAGCCAGCACGCTTCCGGGAGGAGCCGAATCAAACCTGTCTATTATCTCCTGTCTTTTAGCTGGCGGCACTGATCCGTTTATTACACCAACACATAAAGGACCAAATATTCTTTCCACTTTCTCTAGCGTATCCAGGAAAAATGAAAATACAAGTATCTTTCTGCCATCGCCACATGCTAAATCTGCAATCTCCCTTAATCTCATGATTTTGGATGAGGTATTCATATAATCAGTGTTTCTAAAAGATACCCTACGCATGTCCATGAAATTTCCGCCTATTACATCACGGATATACTGCGCTTCATCTTCACGCGTCATCTCACACCATTCCTGCATCTGGATGAGCTCCGGCAGTTCTGCTAAAACATCTTCACGTTTACGTCTGTAATAAACAGGCGAAATCCTTTCCTTAAAGTGATCTGCATATGCTGAAGTACTGACTCCCTTAGCCTTCTCTGCTACATCCGGTTGAAGGCATCCTAAAAGTCCTACCATTTCCGAAACATTGTTTTCTATGGGGGTACCGGTCATAAACAAGATTCTGTCAGTATGTTTACAGATATCCATTACGTTCCTGCTCCGCTTTGCAGACGGATTTTTTACATAATGAGCCTCATCAACTACTACCATTGAAATTCTGAAATAATCTTCCAATTCAAGCAATTCTGAAAGGGATTCGTAATTAGTAACTGCTACGCCTCCATTATTTTTCCAGTGATTAAATGCTTCATTTTTAAAGGTACCATGAACCTTAGTTACCTTTAAATCACTCTTTGATTCTATTTCCCTGCACCAGTTTATTATGACGCTAGCCGGACAGATTACAAGGAAATGATCTTCACCTGCATTCCGCAAGGATATAATGGCAGCCAGAGCCTGTATTGTCTTTCCCAGACCCATCTCATCTCCCAAAAGTACTTTTTTCTGTCTGAGGATATATTTGACTCCCCATACCTGATATCCACGAAGCGTACATTTTAACCCGTCAAGGTTTAATTCGGTATTTTCAACCTTTTCAAGTATTTCGGTACTTAAGCCGTAGCCATCGCTTCCTGAACTGAAATGTTTCGGGACTATCTTTTCCAATGCATTAAAGAATGCTACCGAATTTACTGAAAAATCATCCCATGCTTCATCAGATGACACCTTGCCTATATCACGCAGCTCATTATACAACGGAGCTGCATCTATACCGGCCATGCCTCCAAGAAGTCTGTTATAGGAATCTATTGCTTCAATTTTTTTCTTTTCGGGTACAAAAAACCATTTAATACCATTGGAAGACCTTTTCATCTTCTTTATATCGTCATCAGTATCTTTAGGAAGTCTTTCCTTAAGTTCTTTGCACTGTTCGATAAGATTATTGGCTTTTAGATATGATGAAACACTCATGACAAGCTGCGTATTTTCCTTAGTCCTGTCATCAGATGTAATCCTTATTTTCTTATTTTTCTTTATGTCACCTGCAATCCTGTTTGCTATAGTTTTACAGCGTGCAGCCATATTGTCTCCAATCCCGTAAATTGAGGCAATTTTCCACACTTCCGTCTTTATGATATCGTATACCGTTTTGATGCCATTATCCTTTAACACACCGGTTCTTATACCTGATTTATCCGCATTGATTTCTTCGACAGGTATAGTTTTCAGTGTTTCAATGCATTCTCTATCAACAGCAATATCTACAGCATTTATGACATTCCTTTGTAAATCGGTATCCAGCTGCTCTCCATCCTTAACGGTTTTTTCTGCCATTTGTACCCTGGATGTAAGCACCTTTATTTCCGATTGACCGAACTCACGCTTGATCACTTTATATCTCTCCTAAATTCTTTGATCATATTGTAGTTTATCATCTATTATACCAAATCAAAATTTTGTTTTCAAATTCAAAATGCTCTTTTTTAAAAACATGATGCAGGTACAAGTATGCCTATTGCCTAATTTACATTCTCAGACTATATTGTAGGTGAACAAAAAAGCGATGGAATAAGATTTCTCTTAAACCACCGCTAGTCTATCTGTCTGCTTCTACTCGACATTCGCAGTTATCTTTTTAAACTTGCTGTAGATCTTTTTCTCGTCAGAGACTATATATGTGCGTATCCGGAACTTATATTTTCCGGCATTGAGCCCTTTGACAGTTGTTTTGGTTTGCTTATTTGAGCTGTAAGTCTCTATAACCTGCCACTTTCCGTCTTTGTACATCTGTAACTGGTATCCCGACACTTTTTTATTTCTTTTCCAGCTCAGTATAAGATCATTATCGCTGACAGTCACTTTGAACTTGCTGACCGAGGTCGGTTTGGTCGTGATATCTATAGCTTCGCAGTAGTCCTTTATGTTCTTTTTGCCGTTCTGTACTGTGAACGACTGTACTCTGTAAGTGTACTTGGTTCCGGCTTTGAGGCTTTTTATCTTTGCCGATGTTTTGGTTCTGTCTTTGATGGTACGGACATTCTTCCATTTGCCGTTTTCAAGCCTTTGTACAATATATCCGTCTGCGCCTGAAAGAGCACTCCATACAAGCTTTACACTTTTACTACCAACCTTATCAGCTTTTACGACCGATGACTGAGTGTTGGCATTGTTGTCCGGCACGTAATCAGCCCCGAAGTTTCCGCCGACTATCGCGGAATAAGACGCAGCCTCGTCAAGGTCCATAAGGTTATCAAGTCCGGACTGGAATTCAGTGAATGTTATCCTGCCGTGAGGATAACATTTTTTTGCCCCTTTTTCAAGATAGACCACTCCGAACTGAACCGACCATGTGAAAGGTCCCCATGCGTAGAAATCTATTTCAGCGAAATCGTCGAACCAGTCTGTTCTGCCATAGTCAAAAGCAGTACCGAGCCCCATATACGTGGCAAATCTGTGCGCCATAAGTCCGAAATCCTGTCTTGTTACGGGT
>JAEEGG010027852.1_pt1 | contig 10676 bp, 5 predicted proteins | sample 9134161 | NCBI WGS metagenome assembly JAEEGG01 (sample SAMN16246543, study PRJNA631951) | gut metagenome | biome: gut microbiome; feature: rumen; material: CR-attached | host: Bos | place: Iran: Karaj | collected 2018-10
CTGCCGTTCCCCCGACGAGACGCGGGCGCTCGCCGCGCGCCTGGCGGACGAGTGCCCCGACGGCACCGTCCTCTGCCTGCACGGCGACCTCGGCGCCGGCAAGACCTGCTTCGTGCAGGGGCTGGCGCGCGCGATCGGCGTGCGGCGCCCCGTGGGCAGCCCGACCTTCACGCTGGTCAACGAGTACCGCGGGCGGCGCGGCCTGGCGCATATCGACCTCTACCGCGTGCGCGGCGCCGTCGACGCCTTCAGCCTGGGCCTGGAAGACTACCTGGAGCACTATCCGGGCATCGTCGCCATCGAGTGGGCCGAGCGCGCGTCCGACTTCATGCCCGAGGACGCCTGGCATGTCCGCCTCTCCCCGGGCGACGGCGAAAACGCGCGGATCGTGGAAATCGCGCGCCCGGGCTGACGCCGCCGCTCCCAAATCCATTCCATGCAACACGGATTCCGACCATGAACGAACTCGACAGGCGCAGGACGCTGGCCATCATTTCGCACCCGGACGCGGGGAAGACGACGCTGACGGAGAAGCTGCTGCTGTACGGGGGGGCGGTGCAGCTGGCCGGTTCGGTGACGGCCCGCAAGAACCAGCGGGCGACGACGTCGGACTGGATGGAGCTGGAACGGCAGAGGGGAATTTCGGTGTCGTCCACGGTGCTGCAGTTCGACTACGCGGGGTGCGTGGTCAATTTGCTGGACACGCCGGGCCACAAGGATTTCTCGGAAGACACGTACCGGGTGCTGATGGCGGTGGACTCGGTGATCATGGTCATCGACGCGGCGAAGGGCATCGAGTCGCAGACGCTGAAGCTGTTCGAGATCTGCCGGATGCGGGGGATCCCGATCTTCACGTTCGTCAACAAGATGGACCGCCCGGCGAAGGACCCGCTGGAGCTGCTGGACGAGATCGAGAACACGCTGCAACTGCGCGTGTACGCGAAGAACTGGCCGCTGGGGGACGGGCCGGAGTTCCGCGGCATCTACGACCGGGAGGGACGGCTGGCGCACTTCTTCGAGCGGACGGTGGGGGGGCAGTACCGGGCGCCGGAGAGCTTGCACTCGATCACGGACCCGGCGGTGGCGGAGCGCATGAACCCGCTGGCCCACGCGGCGGTGGTGGAGGCGCTGGAGATGCTGGACGCGGCGGGCGAACCCTACGACCCGGAGGCGGTGCGGACGGGCGACATGACGCCGGTGTATTTCGGGTCGGCCATCCACAACTTCGGGGTGCAACTGCTGCTGGACGATTTCGTGGCGAACGCGCCGCCGCCGGGCGCGCGCAGGACGGTGGGCGGGGAGCGGCTCGATCCGGCGCGTCCGGGGTTCAGCGGGTTCATCTTCAAGATCCAGTCGAACATGGACCCGAACCACCGGGACCAGATCGCGTTCCTGCGGGTGTGCACGGGGGTGTTCCGGCGGGACATGAAGGTGTTCCACACGCGCACCGGGAAGGTGGTGCGGATGTCGAACTCGCGCAAGTTCTTCGCGCGCGACCGGGAGACGGTGGACGAGGCGTGGCCGGGGGACGTCATCGGGATCGTGGGGCACCCGGAGTTCCGCATCGGGGACACGCTGGCGGAGGAGGAGGGGCTCGAGTACGAGCCGATGCCGCAGTTCGCGCCGGAGTGCTTCGCGTGGCTGGAGCACACGACGCCGGCGCAGTACAAGCGGTTCCGCGAGGGGCTGGACCAGCTGCTCCAGGAGGGGGCGGTGCAGGCGTTTGCGCAACCGGGCAGCGCGCGGCGAGTTCCGTTACTGGGGGCGGTGGGTCCGCTGCAGTTCGAGGTGCTGCAGTACCGCATCCGGACGGAGTACGGGGCGGAGAGCCGGCTGGTGCAGGCGCCGTGGCGCATCGTGCGCTGGATCGACGCGGCGGGGGACGCGGTGCGCGAGGAGGATTTGCCGTCGTCGGCCGGGCTGGCGCTGGACGCGGGCGGCCGGCCGGTGGTGCTGTTCACGGCGGAGTGGGAGCTCTCGTACTACCTGGAGAAGCACCCAAAGGCGCTGCTGCGGCGCCTGCCGTCGGAGCTGTCGGGCCGCGCGTGAGGCGCGCGGGGGGGGCGCGCTGGACGGCGGACAGTTTTCCAATCGCATGGTCGCGCGGAAGCGCGACCCACCCCATGGAGAGCGCAACGGGAGGGTCGCGTCCGCGCGACCGTGTGGGTGGGGAAACGTCTGGGGGGTGCGGCTTCCAGCCGCGCCGCTGGAGGGGAAATTGTGGGGAACATGGATATTTTCGGTTGGTTTGCCATCTCCATGCAACCCGCGGGCGGGCCGCCCGCGCCCCGACGGGACGGCCGCTCCCGCTCCCGCTTTCCATCCATCGTGGCGCGGCTGGAAGACGCACCTCCCGGAAGTGGCGCGATGGTTGTTCAGGAGGTTCTGCGCTGCTTCCGGGGGTGCGGCATCTTGCCGCGCCGGGGAGGAAAAGGAGCGGGAGGGAGGCGCGATGGGAAGTGCGAAGCGATTGGAGAGGCACTGGGATGAAATGTCTTTGTCACTGTGGCGCGGCTGGAAGCCGCACCTCCGGAAGTGGCGCGATGGTTGTTCAGGGGGGGCGGCACCGGACTGGGCACGGCACGGCCGAAGGCCGCACCGCATCTTTTCACTTTTCACTCCGGGAGGGAGACGCCGATGCGGTAGAAGGAGGTGCCGGTCGTGAGGTCGGGGGTGGGGTCGTGGAGGTCCACGGGGGTGCCGGTGCCGGTGGTTTGGGAGGCTGCGACGGGGGTGAAGGTGGGCTCGAGGAGGTCGGGGGTGCGTTCGAGGGTGTAGCGGAGGTTTTCGTAGGTGTCCACCGTCACGGATACGCCGGAGGCGGGGTCGGCCTGGATGGCGGTGGCTTCGGGGGGATTGAGGGCGAGCGAGTAGGTGCCTTCGGTGGCGCCGGGGGGGAGGCCCGCGAAGGCGGCGCCGGGGATGGTGGCGCCGGAGAGGGTGACGGCGAAGGCGGGGGCGTCGGCCAGGTCGGAGACGACGAGGGGGGCGCCGGTGCCGTCGGGGCGGAGGATGTAGGTGCCGGCGATGTTGTCGATGGTGCCGCCGGTGCAGAGGCCGGCTTTGGCGACGTCGCGGACGAGGGTGAGTTTGTCGGCGCGGGCGTCGTAGCGGAAGGTGTACCAGTCTTCGGCCGTGAGGCGCAGGGTGCAGGTGTTGGAGGGGGCGAGGGGCAGGCGGTCGCAGGCGTCGGTGACCAGGGTGCCGCTGCCGTGGCGGACGTTCGCGACGGAGATGCTGAAGGCGGCTTGCCCGGCCGGGCATTTGCGGGTCAGGATGTAGATGCCGGGGTCGTCGGTCTTGGAGAAGGGCTCGGTCGTGGTTTCGCCGCCGGCGGTCCATTTGAGTTCGATGGCGGAGGTGGACAGGGAAAGGGTGTCGCGGCGGTTGTAGGTGGCGTCGATGGTGCCGTTGGGGCGCTTGGCGATGGTGAGGGTGCGGTAGGTGCCGTCGCCGTTCGCGGCGCCGAGGAGGGCGGTCGCGCCGTCGGGGGCGGCGGGGTCGAGGGTTACGGTGGTGCCCGCGAGGGTGAGGAATCCGGGGTCGGTGGAGGGGCCGGCGACGAGGGTGCCGTCGAGGTTGACGGTGAAGCCGGTGACGGTGCCGGAGAGGCGGACGACGGCGCCGGCGGCGGCGAGTCCGCCCGCGGCGTTGCTGTTGGTGGCGTTGTTGGCATGGAGGGTGAGGGTGCCGGCGAAGGCGTCGCGCGGGAGGGCGACGGTGTTGTTTTCGAGTTTCTGGGCGTTGGAGGGGAAGCGGATGACGGGGTCGACGGCGTTGCCGCCGGTGGCGGTGAAGGAGCTGTTCCAGCCGAGGTTGGAGATGTAGCGGATGAATTCGGCGTGTACGGCGGGGTCGAGGACGGTGGAGGCGGCGGCGGAGCCGCCGACGGGGTAGTAGTGCAGCGTGTTGGAGGCGGAATCGAAATAGAGGCGGCCGGCGCGGGTGAGGTAGCGGGAGCCGGTCGCGGGGTCGAGGATGCGGTAGGTTCCGGCGGAAAGCACGGCGGGGACGGGTACGGGCGCGGCGACGGCGGCGTCGGGCGCGGCGAGGAGGTACTCGGCGATGGGTTTGTGCTGGAGGGCGATGTTGAGGGTGTCCCAGGCGTCGGAGAGTTCGAGCGGGACGGTGACGCTCTTGCCGCCCGGCATGACCTGGGTCTTGTTGCGGGAGGCGTCGCCGGTGACGAGGATGCGGGTATGGGCGGCCTTGAGGGCGGAGCCGGTCATGATCTTGGGGTTGGCGATGCCGGCGAGCCAGGCGGGGGCCGGGGTCATGCGGGCGTCTTCGGCTTCGCGGGCGACGAGGTCGCGGTAGGTTTCGTCGAGGGTCTTGCCGGAGGTGCGGACGCCATCGGTGTCGGCGTGGTAGTAGGCGAACGCGCGCAGGGCCATGGGGCGGCGGGCGGCGGATTCGAGGTCGCCGGCGAGGGCGTCTTTGCTGCGGTAGAGGGCGGAGAGGGCCGCGGCGACGGGCGGGGTGACGAGGATGGTGCGCTCGGTGGCGGCGTGGGCGTCGGTGGGGGCGGCGCCGAGGCCGCCGAGGTTCTTTTCGGTGGCGTCCCAGGCGACGAGTTTCATGATTTCTTCGGGCCAGTCGGTGGCGGGGGTGGAGTTGTTGCCCCACATGTCGAAGGTGGTCATGGTGACGGTGTTGTCGTCGAGCGCGTATCCCTGCTGGACGTGCCAGGGCTGCCAGCCGGCGGCGAGGCACGCTTCGTCGTCCTCGGCGAAGACGAGGGCCTGGACGGTGCCGAAGGCGCCGCGGTTGTGGGGGAGCCCGGCGAGGTTGACGAGGGCGAGTTCGATGAAGCGGGCGAGGGCGATGTTGACTTCCTCGGTGGTCATGCCCTGTTCGTGGTCGACGCCAATCTGGCGGGCGGCGGGGCCGTTGAGGAAGGCGAGGGGCACGCGGCGCCCGGCGGCGAGTTCGGCGAGGTAGGCGTCGTCGCCGAGCGCGCGCACGATGGCGATGCAGAGGGGCAGGTGGTCGGCGGTGCATCCGGCCATGACGGCGTTGGCGGCGACCTGCCAGGCGGTGGCGGGGCGGCCGCCGGGAGCGGCGACGACGGCGTCGGGGGCGTACGGGGTGTAGCGCATGAATTTCTCGACCTTGACGGTGGTGGGCGGCACGACGGGGAGGCCGTCGGTCTGCCCGGCGTCGTCGTAGAAGGCCTGGACTTCGTGCCACGCGCCGGTGAAGACGACGGCGGCGCCGGTGGCGGGGACGTTGCAGGGCGAGACGACCTTGAAGCGGTTGCTGTCGGGTTCGAGGCAGTCGCAGTCGTCTTCGGAGCACTCCAAGTCGTCGTAGTGGCCGTCGAAGTCGTCGGCGTAGCGCGCCGCGGCGGGCGGCGCCGGGAGGAGCGCGGCGAGCAGGAGGGCGGCCAGGACGGGGGACAGACGCGAAATCGGATTCTTTTCCATGGTTGCTCCTCCTTCAGTTGGCGGCCAGCACGTGGTTCGCGAGCGGGGCGTAGCCGCGTTCGGCGGCAAGGGCGTCCCAGTCGGCGGGGAAGGACACCTTGTAGGACGCGCAGTCGCCGCCGGGCATGACCTGCGCGGTGGCGGCGGCGCCGCCGCCGGTGACGACGATGCCGGTGTGGCCCTCGTCCATGGTCTGGACGCGGTCGATTCGCTCGAACGGCACGATGGGCGCGAGCCACGGCGGCGGGGCTTCCTGCGTGACGATGTCGGCTTCGACGTTCTCGGTCTCCTCGCCGTTCTTGAGGGCCTCGTAGTATTCGTCGAAGGTCCGGTTCAGGTGGATTTTGCTGCCGGTGTTGGCCCAGTAGTGGGCATACGTCCGCATCCAGAGCGGGCGCGACGCGGCGGCGATCAGCGCGCGCTCCAGGTCGCCCTTGCCGGGGCATCCGGCGGCGAGGATGGCGGCGGCGGGCTCGCTCACGAGCACCATGCGCGGCACGCGCGGGTTCGTGTTGCCGAGGGCGTTCTGCTGCTTTTCGGTGATTTCCCAGGCGAGCAGCTGCACCGCCTCGGCGGGGTCGTCGGTGCCGATGGCGACGGGGTTGCCCCAGGTCATGGTGGAGCCGCAGGTCACGACGCTGTCGTCCAGGCCGAAGCCCTTCCAGACGTGGTAGGGCTGCCAGCCCATGGCGAGGCAGGCGCGCTCGTTTTCCGCGAAGGCGAACGGCAGCATGTAGCCGAACGTCCCCATGCGGTTCTCCTTGATCTTGTAGCCCGCGAGGTTGAGGAAGGCGAGCGACACGAAGCGGCCGAGCCGCTTGTTCGCCTTCTCGTTGATCATCCCCGCGCCGTCCGCGATGCCGAGCTGGCGCGCGACCGGGCCGCCGACCAGCACGTAGGGCGTCCAGGCGTGCGTGCTCTGGAGCGGCTTGTAGAAATCGCCGTTGGCCATGCAGCGCACGATGGCGACGCACAGCGGCATGTACTCCGGCGGGCAGCCCGCCATGATCGCGTTGACCGCCACCTGGTAGGCCATCACCGCGCGGTTCGCGGGCGGCACCGGCAGCACCTCGCCGTTGCGCTGGCAGACGTAATCCTGCTCGGCGAGGCCCGCGTAGCGGAGGTAGAGCTGGACCTTCGCGTCGGTGGGCGGGACGACGGGCAGGCCGTCGGCCATCTCGTTGACCTTGTAGAACTCCTGGACGCGCTGGTAGGAGCCGGTGAAGATGCGGTCGTCGTACTTCTGGCTGCCGACCGCCGCCGCGATCTCGTCGATTTCCTCCTGCGAGATGGGGGTCGTCAGGCCGCGCACCACCTGGTCGTAGAGGATTTCGCGGGCCTTGTACTGCTGCGTCGCCGTGTCGTCCGAGGCGAACGCGCCCGGATACGCCGCCGTCCGCACCACCGGCACCCCGCGGTTGTAGCCCGTCGACTTCACCTGCGCGATGAACGACTCCGCGCCCACCACCACCGCGGGAATCCCGATCACCTCCGCGGCCAGCCCGTTGCCCGTCTCCTTGACCGTGCAGATGCCGCACCCGCAGTTGCCGGAGATCACCGCGTCCACGCCGTACTCGACGAGCTTGCGCTGGAACTCCAGCGTCTGCGCGCTCGGGTTGATGGGATTGTACGACCCGCCCTTGCCGATTTCCTCCATGAAATAGATTTTGCAGCCGAAGTCCCGGATCAGCATGTCCCGCATCACCGCGTGCGTCACCGACGCCGAAAAACTGCCGCCCACCATCGCGATCGTCTTGCCCTGGAGCGTATCCAGCCGCGGCGGCTGGACGATCATCTCCACCGTCGACCCCGTCGGCACCGGCGACACGATGTCGAACGCATTCTTCTCCGGCTCCAGGCTCCCGCCGCCATCCACCACCTTGAACGTCGCGACGTAGTTCGACGAACTGTTCGAGTCCCACACCCCGAGCGACTCGTCCACGAACCACACCGCCAGCGTATGCCTCCCCGCCGGCAGCCCCGACAAATCCACCTCCACCGGCGCCCACCCCGTCCCGCCCGTCTGGAATTTCCTGTTCTGCCCGACATCCGAATTGAACGCCAGCGGCACGAACGTCGTACCCGCCCCGTCGATTTCATACCCCATCTTGACCGTGTCCCCGCCACTCCCGCCGTACACCTGCGTCTGCCCGCCGAAGCTGATCGACGACACCGCCCCCAGGTACGCTCCGTCGAACGCCCCCCCGTCCGGATGCCACCCATTGATGTCCGGATTCCCGCAATGGAACCACGCCCCGTCCACGAAAACCGCCGAATCCCCGATCCAGTTGTCGGCGTGCGCACCCTGCACAATCCCACCCACCGCTGCGAGCGCGGCGACCGCGACCAACCAAAACCTTCTCATCATCATATCGTCCCTCATGTCAATGCCCACGCCCCGGCCCGCCCACCAGGCAGCCCGCGGCACTGCGACCATACAACAACCAACGACCCACCCCCGATATTATTTTGCCGCCCCCTGCACAATCCGCTGGCTCCCCGCCCGCCCCCAAGTTTTCCAATGATTGGAAAAAATTTTCTGAAGCCACAAAGCCCCCCCCCTACATGTCAACGATCGACAGCCCCTTGAACCCAACCGCAAAATCCCTCCACTGCGGAACGGCATCGAAAAAGGCCGCGGATTTCTCCCGGAGAAGCGGCAGGGAAATCCGGGCGGCCTCCCTCTTGATCTCGATGAACTCCACGCGGCGGTCCGTTTCGTTGGCGGCGACGAGATCGATTTCGTTCCGGCCCTTGCGGTCCCACCACCCGCCCAGACGGGTCAAGCCGCCGCCCTCGGCGAACTTGGCCCGGAACCACCGCTCCAACGCCCCACCGCTGAATGTTTCGTAGTCCCGTGCGACCAACCGCCGAAGCTCGTCGAACATCCGCATCTCCACCAGGTGGCCGTACCGCTCGACGAACCGGAACCAAAACAGGAAAAACCCGTCCGCCAGCGCAAAGCGCAGATTCTTGGCCGACGGCCTGGACATCAGCGGTTGCCGCCGCACCACCACCCCGTAATCGTCCTCCAACCGCGTCAGGTGCCCCCCGATTTTCGTCCCGAGCGCCTGCTCCAGTTCGTTGCGGCTCGTCCGGCCCCGCGCGATGCCCGACAAAATCGAGAAATACGTCCCGTAATCCTTGCCGAACTCGTCCACCAGCACGGCCCGTCCCTCGTCGAGGAAGAACGAATTCTCCCGAACGATTTCCCGCAACATCCGCCCACGGTCCGTTGCCCGCGCATCCATCAGCAGCGCCACGTACTTCGGCACGCCGCCCGTGAACGCCCACAGCGCCAGCAAATCTTCGTTCGTGGCGTCCGGCTTGTGGTCGCGCAGGATCCGCCGCAGCACGCCCGTCCGGAACGCCCGCACGGTCATCATGGCCGTCTGCCGCCCGTACAGCGGCTCCCCATGGTCCCGGAAAATCCTCGACAACAGCGTCCCCACGCTCCCGCAGACCACCAAATTGATCCGGGCCTTCCGCTCGTGCCGGCCCCAGACGTCCTGCATCTCGCTGAAAACCGCCGGATTGACCCGCCGGAAATCCTGGAACTCGTCGATGAACAACGTCACCGGGCGCGACTCCGCCGCCTTCAGCACCGCCTCGAACACCGAGGCGAAGCGCAACCGCCCCCCCGCGACCGAGGGCACGCCGAGCTTCGCCTCCACCTCCGCCGCGAACGTCTCGCACAGATCCGCCTCCGCCCTCCGCGCCACATAGAAATACACGTATGGTTCGTCCCCCAGCGCCTCCTGCACCAGCGATGTCTTCCCCACCCGCCTCCGCCCCGTCACCACGGTCCATTGCGCCGTCTCCCGGGACCGTTCCCGTATGGCCCGCAGCTCCCGGATTTCCTCTTCCCTGTCGTAGAATTTCATGGACATCGCCTCCTTGGAAGAAAACCGCCGTTGCCGCAACCGCTGTTTTCTTTTGATGTCACCTTACCCGCCGGCTTCGCTTTCCACAAGCCCATTTTTCATGCCGGCACGATGCCGCCCCCCCGAAGTGGCGCAGGAGCTTGTGAAGAAGCATTGCATGCCAAGGGGATACAGAGCCTGTCCCGAATGCCGCTCAGATAAGGATTTGGTTCTTCGGGGAATTTGGAGGATGGAGATGGCAGCCGTGGGATTGCGGGGCGGTATTCGGAGAATGGAGCGAGCGCAAGCATTCGCCCCCCTCCGAGAGGGGGGTGCCGCCCGGTTGGAGGAACGCGTTGGGGGTGTTCCTTTCGGGCAAAAGGAAAGGGCGGCGGGGGGAGTACTGCGGGTGGCCGTCGAAGCATGCTTCCGCATGGTCCATCCGCAAAGGGCTTGATTCGGTTGTTGCCGGTGTGGAGTCGCGCTTGCCGCGACGGCCAAGCGCAGTACTCCCCCCGTCGCGGCCCCTGCCTCTTGTCTTTTGCCATACACGGACATCCCATCCATGGCCGCGCCACCCCCCTCTCGGAGGGGGGCGTGTCCTGTCGCCCCCCTTGCTCCTTGCATTCGCGAAATCACAGAGGGGCTTCCACTCAATTCCACCGTTTCCCGGGTGCGAAGTCTCCTCCAACAAACGCTCCATCCAAAATCCCTCCGTGTCTCCATGCCTCCGTTCCCTCCGTGTTGGGCGCCGCAGGCCCCTCCTCCAGGGAAAATCCTTATCTGGCCGGCCCGCACGGGGCCGCGGGGGCGTCCGCTGATTCCGGGCGGGGGGGGCGGCGGCAGAAGCCGAAATGGGCGTCGGGGCCGCGGGGAGGGAAGCCTTCCTTGCCGGAGAGGAGGGCGTCCACTTCGCGGTCCGCGTCCTCCGCCTGGCGGGCTTCGGCGTCGAGGACGCGCCGGCGGATGGCCTCCAGGGTGCGGAGGGCCGCGGCGTGGCGTTCGGCGATTTCCCGCTCGGCCCGCTCGATGCGGAGCTTGTCCGCTTCGATGCGCGCGGTGCGCCGGGCGGACACCTTTTCGCGCAGGAGGGCGGTGAGCGCGGCCCGTTCCTCCGCGTCGGGACAGGCACGGATCCGCTGGGCGAGGTCGAAGCATTCGCGGGCGGCTTCGCGGCCTTCGCGGCCCGGGGGCAGGGCGCGTCCGGCGGCGGGGGCCTGGGCGAACGCCCCGGCCGCGAGGGCCAGGACCAGGGATGTGGCGGACAGCAGGCGTTTCATGGGGGTTCTCCTTGTCGTGGGGGCTCAGATGGATGGGCGGCCGAAATCCGAGAAATCATAGTCCAAGGCGGAAATCAGCGTTTCGAGTTCCTCGAACGCCTCTTCCT
>JAEEGG010027855.1_pt1 | contig 10675 bp, 7 predicted proteins | sample 9134161 | NCBI WGS metagenome assembly JAEEGG01 (sample SAMN16246543, study PRJNA631951) | gut metagenome | biome: gut microbiome; feature: rumen; material: CR-attached | host: Bos | place: Iran: Karaj | collected 2018-10
AGTGGCAAAATCGTTTCGGAGCCTTATCATGAAGAAGACTGGTCCGGCAAGGGGCGGATGACCTATTATGTGAATATTCGTCCTGATTTCTTGGTGGATACGGAACGGGGTAAGCATCTCTCCATCCGCGATCTCGAAAAGGCCTTTCCGAACTATGTGTGGAAAGAGGGGCATTCGGGAATGGTGCTGAGCGATTCCCTTGGGACAAAGCTAGAATGGCTGTGGCTTGATTTTCTTTATAGTAATTTCAGTGTCGGTAAAAAAGCCAATTTTGCTTCGAATTTGTTCGATACGGATAGCGAATGCGTTCTGAAAACGTACCATTGCTATATGGTTGAACCTCTCCAGTTGGATCTTGCAAAGAAAAAGGGGGCGGCATGCGAAATCTGCGGTTACGATTACGAAAAGGTTTTTGACCTTTCTTCTCTAAATTACGGCGGTGTCCAGAATATCTACTACTTTTTCCCTGGTAAGCGTCAGGGCAAATCTGTTCGTCAAAACTTTCACTGCATCTGCGCCAATTGCAGGAACATATACAGCGACATTTGCTCCGACACCAATGACGGAGATTTGCTCCCCTTTGAAAGTCTGGTGAAAATGAAGCGAAAACTGATATGATTGCTCAATTTAGAGATAGACATTAACGCATGCTGTAATAAACGTTGGCGAAGCATATGCCAATCCAGAATCTGGTTTGCAAGAAACTGAGAATCAGGTCTGCCATAGCGTCGCCTTCCTACCGTCTTTGGCCTTTTGCTTCGTTCAAGTTTCAACCATTCGGCTCGGTCCTTCGGCATGGCCCCCTGTATGATTTCGTGCGGCTTTCTTTCATAATGTTGTTCTGATATGAATTTTTTTGTATTTTACAAACATGGTTTCTAAGCAATTTATTTTCGCACTTTTTAGCTCTTTGTTTGCCGAAGTTTTTACAGGATGCTCCACCACGCATGTCCAAAAACTTCACATGACGGTATCGGAAGCTCCCGAAGTCCACGGTGCGAACACTTATCAAAAGCCACATTCCGCTTCGTTACGAGCTACCGGCAAACTCAACGTCAACCCGAAAAAGAAAGTAAGGTTCTTCCCGGAAGAGTCGTTGGAAGAGGGTGAAGAAGTGGACTGGCTCTATAAAATGGGCGGCGTCGATTTTACCGGCAGTGCGGATTTTTTGTACAAGGCTGACGAAGCCTTTTTCGGAGGAGGCGTAGGATACAAGGACGGCATATTCCATTATTTCATGTTTGGTGAGAACTATTCAATATTCGAATTTGGATTTTTCTTCGGACTCTACCATCAATACGGTCGTCTAGATTATGCAGGGGAACATTGCGATGGAAACATATTAGAAAATGAAAAATGCACTCCTTTTGCAGAAATAAAAAATGATTTTTACTCGGGTGTTTTAGCTGGTGGATTCGCGGGCCTTTATTACAGCAATATCTTTTTAAACTATACCTGGAGCATCACTGGGCCGTGTCCCGATGTAGATGGATCAAGCGAAAGCGAATGTATTTCCGAAATTCATTCGCACTATTTTACGCTAGGGTATAGGTTCAATAAAATTGAAGTCAGCGCGAGTGTTATAACGACCTATGTTGATGGTGACTTCGCAAACGTCGGTTTTACAAGCGGATTGAGTTTTTATTTGCTCTAACGAAAAAACAAATCGATGAATAGTTTGCTGTTTTACCGTGCAAAAAAATCCCGAGCTCGTAAGAGTCGGGATTTTTTGTGGAGTTAGAATATGAAATTCTAGTCGCTTGAATTCGTGCAGTCCGCGCATTTGCGGTTGCACTCATTCAGCGGTTGATTACATCATGCCACCCATGCCCATGGACGGATCCATAGCCGGAGCAGCCGGTGCCTTCGGTTCCTTCTTTTCGGTGATCACGCAGTCAGTCGTGAGGATCATCGAAGCGATGGAAGCAGCATTCTTGAGGGCCGTGCGGGTCACCTTAGCCGGGTCAATGACGCCAGCCTTGATGAGGTCTTCGTAAGTGTCGGTCTTAGCGTTGTAGCCAAAGCCGTCCTTGCCTTCCTTGACCTTGTTCACGACCACGGAGCCTTCGAGGCCAGCGTTCTGGACGATCTGGCGGAGCGGTTCTTCGATAGCGCGGCGGATAATTGCTGCACCCGTCTTTTGGTCGGCATTGTCGAACTTGAGAGCGTCGATAGCCTTTTCAGCGCGGATGAGAGCAACGCCACCACCCGGAACGATACCTTCTTCGACAGCGGCGCGAGTTGCGTGCATAGCGTCGTCAACGCGGTCCTTCTTTTCCTTCATTTCAACTTCGGTAGCAGCACCGACCTTGATCACGGCAACGCCACCGGCGAGCTTTGCCAAGCGTTCCTGGAGCTTTTCGCGGTCGTAGTCGCTGGTGGTAGCTTCGATCTGCTTCTTAATCTGACCGATACGGCCCTTGATGGAGGCTGCGTCGCCAGCACCTTCGACAATCGTGGTGTTGTCCTTCGTGATGGTGATGGACTTTGCCTTGCCAAGCACCGTAACCGGAGCGTCTTCGAGCTTAGCACCCGTGTCTTCAGAGACGAGCATACCGCCAGTGAGGATTGCGATATCTTCGAGCATGGCCTTACGACGGTCACCAAAGCCCGGAGCCTTAACGGCAGCAACCTTCAAGGTGCCACGCATCTTGTTCACAACGAGCGTTGCGAGAGCTTCGCCATCGACGTCTTCGGCGATGATGAGGAGAGACTTGCCCTGCTTTGCAACGTATTCGAGCATCGGGAGCAAATCCTTCATGGTAGAAATCTTCTTGTCGTACAGCAAGATAAACGGATTTTCGAGAGCGACTTCCATGCTGTCCGTGTTCGTGACGAAGTACGGAGAGAGGTAGCCGCGGTCGAACTGCATACCTTCGACAACGTCGAGGACAGTTTCAGCCGTCTTGGATTCTTCGATGGTGATGACGCCGTCGTTACCGACCTTTTCCATAGCGTTGGCGAGGAGTTCGCCAATTTCCGGGTCGTTGTTTGCAGAAATCGTTGCGACCTGGGCAATGTGTTCCTTGCCGTTGATCTTCACGGCCATCTTGCCGACTTCGGTGATGACAGCGTTTACGGCTGCGTCCATGCCGCGCTTGATGTCCATCGGGTTTGCACCGGCGGCCACGTTCTTGAGGCCTTCGCGGGTGATGGCCTGGGCCAAGACCGTAGCGGTCGTCGTACCGTCACCGGCAGCGTCAGAAGTCTTGTTCGCGACTTCCTTAGCCATCTGCGCACCGAGATTTTCGTATGCGTCTTCCAGTTCAACTTCCTTGGCGACAGTCACGCCGTCCTTGGTGACGTTCGGGGCACCGAAAGAACGTGCGATCATGACGTTACGGCCCTTAGGACCGAGAGTGACCTTAACTGCATTGGCGAGCTTATCTACACCCTTCATGAGAGATTCACGAGCTGCCACATCAAACTTCAATTGCTTTGCCATTTTTGATTGTCCTTTTTTTAAATTTTGAAAGAGTGGTTAGTGATTAGTGGTTGGTGGTTAGTTTTTATAATCGCGGCGAAGCCGCCTAACTTAACCTGTTTACTGCCTACTGTTTACTAACCACTACAGAGTAGCGATAACGTCGGATTCCTTCACGATGAGGTAGTTTTCGCCATCGACGGTGACTTCCGTACCGCTGTACTTGCCGTAAAGCACCACGTCGCCAACCTTGACTTCCATGGCGACGACTTCGCCCTTGTCGTTCTTGCGGCCCGGGCCCACGGCCACGACCTTACCCTGCATCGGCTTTTCCTTTGCGTTATCCGGGATGAAGAGACCGGAGGAGGTCTTCTGTTCGGCTTCTGCCGGCTTGACAACGATTCGATCTGCTAAAGGCTTGATCATTATTTTTATCCTCTTTTGGGCATTGCCCTTGTTAAATTGATTGGCCCAATTGATGTTGGAGTTGTTCCAAATTGGACCATTTTTCTTGTTTCGCCCTTTATAAAGCAATTTTCGTGCCAAAAACAATAATTACGCCGTTTTATGCCTGTTTTAGTGAAATATCGGCTACTCGTGTCTTTTTTTGAAACGTAAAGCAGCGGGATAAAACCGAGGATAATTGATTGTTTAAAAATGAAACAAATGGTAAATTACTGTATTGGACCAGCGATGATGGATGACCCGTGTGACGGATTGCACGAAAATTTAAAACGTATGAGTAAAATAATTTAAATTTAATTGCTAAAAATTTATTTTTAGATAGATTTAACGGCCCGCTGGGCATAGGAGTTGTGTATGAACCGTTTGGTGAAAATTGGACTTGCCGGTATGCTTGCTTTCGGGCTTGCCGAGGCTAAGGTGAATTTCCCGTATCCGCAAAAATCCAATTACGACGGGAACGGCGTGGTTCTTTCGAAACTGGATGATGCGGCTTCTCAGCTGAAGAAGGCTTTCGATTTTTATTTGAAGGACAAGTATAAAGAAGACGCGACGTATGCCGCGATAGAAAAAGACAAGGGCGGCAACAATTTTGTCTCTGAAGGGACTGGCTACGGCATGTTGATGATGGTCTTTTTCAGCGACAACACGACGAGCTATCAGACTCAGTTTGATAAGCTGTGGGCGTTCTACAAGGCTGGTGTCAACGAACACGGACTGATGAACTGGTCTTTTGGCGGCTTGAGACCGTATGACAACAAGGCGAATGCGGCGACTGATGCGGAAATGGATGTGGCGGCGGCCCTGATCATGGCGGCGTACCAGTTCGATGATGAAAAGTATCTGGACGAGGCCCGCAAGCTTTTGAAAAATGTAAAGCAATACGAATTCGAAGAAAACGGTCTCCATAAGCCGGGTGATGCTTGGAACGACAAGAAAAATCCGTCCTATATCGCGCCCGCTTATTACAGGCTGTTTGCTGAAGTCGATACGGATAATGCCGAATTTTGGAGCACGACGGCGATGAATGCGAACTATGCATTGCTGGAAGCGAACTCCGCAGAATATTCTACAGGTCTTTTTGACAACTGGTCCGATGCAAAAGGAAAGGGCTTGGATGGAAACTATGGTTACGATGCTGCCCGTACGCCTTGGCGCTTGGCTCAAGACTTTTATTGGTTCGGCGAAGAAAAAGCGAAAACGATGTTGGACAAGCTTGGTAAATGGGTGAGCGGCAATGCTGCGAAGGATGTTCGTGGAAATATCAACCGTAACGGCAGTGTCGAGGGCTGGGCGGCTCATAACAGCACCTTTGTTGCAACATTGATGACCTCTTTGGTGACGGATGCCTCCCGTCAGGGTAAACTGGATGAATTTTGGAGTGAAGCGGTTTCGCTGGGTGAAGAACCGTATTTCGAACAGTCCTTGAAAATTCTTTGCGGCTTGCTCGTTTCGGGGAACATGCCGAATCTTATGGCGGCTTCCAAAGCTCCGGCGTCGTCGAGTGCGGCGGCTCCGGAAAGCTCAAGCTCTGAAGTTGCTCCGGCAAGTAGCAGTGCGGCAGCTCCGCAGTCCAGCTCGGACATGACATCTTTGAGTACGGCTGTTGTTAGCGTCCCGAAGATAACGCTCGATGGTCGGACGCTCCAGTTGGGGGCGGTGAAGGGCAATGTCCATGTGGATGTGGTCTCGATGACGGGTAGCGTGGTGAAGTCCTTCGACAAGAATGCGACGCGAACGGTGATGATTTCGTTGAACGGTATTCCGAACGGTCTTTATGTTGTCCGTGTCGTGAATGCGGGAGTCACGACTCTCAAGAAAATTACGTTGGAATAAACGACTAACGTTGTAAGAAACGACGCTTATGATTCTTTCACCCTGGCTTTTGTGCTGGGGTGTTTTTTTTTATAAATTTTTACCTTCTTTTGTTGCAATAGATTTGTTTGTAAATATTTATTTATAATTTGTGCAAATATGCTTTGTTGTAAAAATAAAAATACAAACTAAGTAAAAGTGTTGAAATTTTGAAAATTTGAACGTTTTTGGCCCTTTTTGTAATTTTTTTATATGTTTTAACTTATTTTGTATGATTTGTTTACTAAATTTATTGAACCTTAAAAACAAATTAAGAAGGTGAATAAATGAAAACAATAAAAAGTACAACACTGTTCTTGGGGGTGGCGTCGGCGGTGGCGCTTGCTCAAGACGGGTCTGCTTGCATTCCGTTTGTTAATGGGGAGGGGCATTATAACGAACATTGTTATAATTCTGGCCTTATCGACATGGAAAAAGGCAAGTGCTATACCATGAATAAGGATCGCGTCAAAGAGGGCGTTCCGCAGTGGATTAATAACATGGTTTCCCAGACGTGGTGGTGGTCTGAAACGCCTTGCATCGAGGATGTTTCAAGCTCCAGCGTGGAATCTTCAAGTTCTGCGGAGTCCAGCTCCAGTTCGGAACCTGTTGTTTCGAGTTCTAGCGATGAACCGGTAGTCTCCAGTTCTAGCGTAGTGCCGGAATCCAGTTCTAGCGAAACGCCGGTTCCTTCGAGTTCTAGCGTAGAATCTTCTAGCTCTGTTGAATCGAGTTCTAGCGTTGAACCGGTGATTTCCAGCTCCAGCGTGGAATCCTCTAGCTCTGTCGAGTCTAGCTCCAGCGAAGTCGTCGTTTCCAAGTGCATCAAGTTCGTGAATGGCGATGGCGATTACGACAAGAACTGCTATAACTCTGGCCTTGATGAAATGGCCGATGGCAAGTGCTACACCATGAATCCGACCCGTGCTAAGGAAGGCATTCCGCAATACATTAGCAATAGGGCTTCTGATAAGTGGTGGTGGGTCGAAACCGCTTGCAGTGACGAACCGGTATCTTCCAGCTCTGTCGAATCCAGCTCTAGCGTGGAATCTTCCAGCTCTGTTGAATCCAGCTCTAGCGTGGAATCTTCTAGCTCTGTCGAATCTAGCTCCAGCGTGGAATCTTCTAGCTCTGTCGAATCCAGCTCCAGCGAAGAATCCTCCAGCTCCGTTGAATCCAGCTCCAGCGTGGAATCTTCCAGCTCTGTCGAATCCAGCTCCAGCGTGGAATCCTCTAGTTCTGTCGAATCTAGCTCCAGCGTGGAATCTTCCAGCTCTGTTGAATCCAGCTCCAGCGAAGAATCCTCCAGCTCTGTCGAGTCCAGCTCTAGCGTGGAATCTTCCAGCTCTGTCGAGTCCAGCTCCAGCGAAACCCCTGTTGAACTCTGCATTGATTTCGGCAGTGTCCAACACCGTATTGGTCAATACTGCTATAAGTCCGGTTTGACGAACATGGTTAAGGGAACGTGCTATGCTGTGGTCGAGAGCAAGAGGGGTGAAAGCTCATCTAGAATCCGCCGTCACACTGATGTAACGGACAAGTCTTGGTGGGTGGAAACGCCTTGCTTCGCTGAAGTTTCCAGCTCCAGTGCGGAATCCTCCAGCTCTGCTGAATCCAGCTCCAGCGAAATCGTCGTTTCCAAGTGCGTCAAATTCGTGAACGGCGATGGCGATTACGACAAGAAATGCTACAACTCTGGCCTTGATGAAATGGCCGATGGCAAGTGCTATACCATGAATCCGACCCGTGCTAAGGAAGGCGTTCCGCAATACATTAGCAATAGGGCTTCTGATAAGTGGTGGTGGGTTGAAACCGCTTGCGGTGATGAACCGGAATCCTCCAGCTCTGTCGAATCCAGCTCCAGCGTGGAATCTTCTAGCTCTGCTGAGTCCAGCTCCAGCGTGGAATCCTCCAGCTCTGTTGAATCCAGCTCCAGCGTGGAATCCTCCAGCTCTGTTGAATCCAGCTCTAGCGAAGAATCTTCTAGCTCTGTTGAATCCAGCTCCAGCGTGGAATCCTCCAGCTCTGTTGAATCCAGCTCTAGCGAAGAATCCTCCAGCTCTGTTGAATCCAGTTCTAGCGAAGAATCCTCCAGCTCTGTTGAATCCAGCTCTAGCGTGGAATCTTCTAGCTCCGTCGAATCCAGCTCCAGCGAAATTGTGGTGTCTGCTTGCATCGCGTTTAAGAACGGCGAAGGCAATTATGACAAGAACTGCTACAACGAAGGCTTGAGGAACATGGCTGAAGGCAAGTGCTATACCATGAATCCGGCCCGTGTTGCTGAAGGCGTTCCGCAGTGGATCAACGAAGTTGCCACCGAAACGTGGTGGTGGGTCGAAGCTCCGTGCGACGCAACGGGTGTTGAACCGGTCGTTAAGCCGGTTATTGGCCGCAACAACGGCACGACCGCTATTGTCTCTGCTGCTGAAGTCAAGGCTAACATGACTGTTACGAACAACATCCTGAGCGTCGTTGCGACCTCCAATGGCACTAAGTCTGTGAAGGTATTCGATGTTCGCGGTAACATGCTCCTCTCTGAAACATTCTCCGGTGCTTCCTTGAGCATGGATATGTCGAAGTTTGCGGGCAAGGGTGCTGTGATTGTTCGCCTCTCCGAAGGCCGCAAGGTCCTCGCTACAAAGCGCGTTGCAGTCCGCTAATCTGCTAACGGATTAAAGTCAATTCGTGAAATGGGCTTCCTCGAAAGAGGAAGCCTTTTTTATGCTTTTGAACGGCTATATTCGATGACGTAATCGTAGAGGGATTTCGGCTTGACGGCTCCGTTTTCATCGGAGCGAAGCCACGAAAGGTAGCCTTTTTTGCCTTTCTCTACCAATGATGTCGCCAACGCGATGACTTCTTCGTATTGCTGGTGGTGGAGCATCTGCAGCATGCTTGCCAAATCGTTGTCGTCGCTGCTCAAGCCCGATGACTCGAACGCAAACGAATCGACATCGTGGTTTTTCGACAAGAAAACGTCTATCAGCTGTTGTGCTTTCATGAAAATCCCGAGCCAGACGCGTTCACGGCTTTCCGCTGAAATGTCTTCGCTTTTTTGCGGCGGAAGGTCAGTCCTCGACAGCAAAAAACTGGGCGCAGAAACGACAATCGCACGGTCGCCGAGAGAACATTTCTTTTCCCAAATGTTTATTTCATCCAGCAAGATATCGTCGAAGTAACAGGGCTTGACGTAAAATTCTACGTTGTCAAAATAGGGATATTGATTGTACTGGACGTAGAAAAAATATTTTTCTTTAACAATCCAATTGCAGTATGACGCTTGCTTAAATCCGTATTGTTTCCCCATTTTTCGGCGAGCGTCGTTATCAATCTTTTTGTTTTCTTTTATCGTTTTTGAGGTCTTTTTGGAATGTTGTTTGTTGAACCCGTCAAAAACATATTTTTTACCGGATTGCTCTGCGATCGTTTTTTTTATGTAATGTTCGAAATCATTTTTGCTGAATTTATAGCACGGCGGTAAGCATTCCTCAAATCCGCAAGGAAAATCCAAGAATGATTCATAGTTCATTTTGCTGAGTAGGTAAGGCAAAATGCGGCTTTCGAAACACGATTTAAACCGTTCCATTACTTTTCTGTATTCATCTTCGGGCAAATCAAAATCAAATGCTCCATCGAGATGCAACTCGTTGAACAATACTTCATGAAGTCTAAACGAAACGGTCCAGTCGCAGTCTTTGGGCGGGATTTCGAGATGGCTCTCTTTCTCCGAATAATTAGAAAAGAAATACCCTATATTCAGGTAGAAACCATGTAAAGCATATCCTTCCTGGTATTCGCACAGGAGATAAATGTTGCCCTTCTGGATGTACCATGTTTCACCTTTCTCGTTGAACCCATGCTCTTTGAAAAAGGTGCTCAATTCTTTTAGCACTTCATCTTTATTTGCCATAAATTTTCATGTTCGGTTATGGTAACAAACTAATTCTTTGCTTGATTTTTCCGGAGGCGATGTTTGCGTTGATTTTGTCTAAAATGATTTGCCTGTTTGAAAATATGGAAATAAGATCCTCTTTCCAAAATTCATACCTTTTGTTGAACACTTTTTCAAACCATTGAGGATCCTGACGGGCATAGTCTTCCATCTTTTTCATCGAAGTCACGATTTCATCAAAGAGTGGTTTGTCATTTAAATAGGTTGCCATATAAGTTTTCAGCACAAAAATCGTGTTTTGTCGAACAGGGTTGGTGTCGTATTCTTCGGAATACTTTTTGAATATGTCCAGCATTTGTTTTTTGCGGATATCCTTAGTCAAGTCAAACCCTATATATTTCTCTGCGTTAAGGAACACTTCGTCTTTCCGTGCCAGCATCTTTGACGCGGATATTTGATAACCAAACCCCTTCGAGTCTTCTATGCAATGATAAAGGCAATATCCCTGAAGGCAATCTTTTATATCGTTTCCCCATAAAGGGTAAATCATAAAATGTGGCTGGAGTTCTCCTCGCGTCCTTATCTGTTCAAAACCAATGAGAAAACATCCTACGATTTTATAGTACTTGTATGTGGATATGGCAGTAAGTCCAAAGTGATTGATCCACTCGTTTTTCAGAATTGTTTCTTTGCTCAATTCCCGTTTCATGTTATTTTCCCTGCATTTTTCAGCGGCAGTATTCGGTTATATTAATTCCGATTTTGTCTGTTTCTATGTTAATCCTTTATCTCAGCCTCACGTACTTGCCCTTCAAGGAATTCTCCGCTACATATTTAACAGGCACATCACCTGTAGCAATGCAATGCAACAAGAAATCTCTCACAAGGCTAGGTTCCCATCCCGCACAAGCCGCCACCAAACCATAACGAGGGTCGCAAAATCCTTTTCCTATATTTTTCCCGAAATCCCAAACAGCATCAATTATAGTCCTTATGTCTTCGTTACTGGGCTGCATTTTATCATACCCAAGGGCATCGAGCAT
>JAEEGG010027859.1_pt1 | contig 10673 bp, 10 predicted proteins | sample 9134161 | NCBI WGS metagenome assembly JAEEGG01 (sample SAMN16246543, study PRJNA631951) | gut metagenome | biome: gut microbiome; feature: rumen; material: CR-attached | host: Bos | place: Iran: Karaj | collected 2018-10
CGGCACGGGGTCCCACTTGGCGGAGAAGTCGAAGAGCAGGAAATAGTCGTTCTGCTCATTCACCAAGCGCGAACGACCTTGGGTGACGTCGATGTTGGAGACTTCATATTCCTGCGGGTTGGTCGACACCTTGAAGTCGGTGAAGGCAAAGCAGTTGTCGTAGTTGAGGCGTTGTGGGTCGCCGCTGCGGATGGGGTCGCCGTCGAACATGTAGTCGCAGATGTCGAGGCCATCGGCGGCGAGAGCGATGTCGAAGCTGTCGGGCGCGGAGCACATGGAGAACATGTAGCCGCCGCCTGCCACGAACTCACGGATCTTCTTCACCACCGCGAGTTTCAGTTGCGACACCTTGCTGAAGCCCCAGCGTTGCGCCGTAGCTTCCTGCATACGCACATCCTCCTGATACCAAGGGTAGTTGCGGTAGCGCGCCCAGAACTTGCCATATTGTCCCGTGAAGTCCTCGTGATGCAGGTGAAGCCAGTCATAGGTGGGCAGCACGCCCTGCAGCACCTCGTCGTCATAGATGACGTCATAGGGAATCTCGGCATAAGTCAGCACGAGGGTGACGGCATCGTCCCAAGGCAGGTTGTTCTTGGGCGCATAGACAGCGATGCGTGGCACTTTTTGCAGTTTCATCTCATCCATATTGACGCCTGGATCTGCGATTTCGGCGAGGATGGCATCGGCTTGGGCGTCGGCGATGACGTTGTACGACACGTTGCGCATCTTGCACTCGCGTTCAAACATCTCGTGGTAAGGAATGAGGTAGCTCCCTCCCCTATAGTTGAGCAGCCAACTGATCTCCACCTCGCGTTGCAGCACCCAATAGGCCACGCCGTAAGCTTTCAGGTGGTTTGTCTGGGTGTTGTCCATGGGGATAAGCAGGTAGGCCGCCCGAGAAGGCAAGGCCAAGACCAAAAGCAGAAGAATGAGATATAGTTTGCGCATGGCGGGATAAACCTATTAATATAGGGCGCAAAAATAAGAAAAAAGGTGGAATTTTATTCCACCTTTGAAATATTGAGGTTTTTCCCAATGCAGAAACATGACTATAAACTGAAAGACCTCCGTCCTTGTTCGTGAAGAAACGACGGATTTGGTTGAATTGCTTTTCGGAGCTAGTCTTGATAGTGGTGTTCATATTACTGATGGTTTTATGGGGTTACATCATATATAAACACATGTTGCCGAAAATTCAATCTTTGAGGCAGTTTTTTAAAAATCCAGAGAAGGCCAACCGTCATCTTCATCTTCTTCATCATCTTCTTCTACAGGACTTCCCATTCCAATAAGGGAGCAATCTTGAAAACACCATCCCGCTACAATTGCCATTGCTTCCCTATAAGTGAAATGAGCCTCAGCAATAAGATCGCATTTATAAGCAATATAAGAGTACCACTCTCTTTCGTCATCCGTCAACTTGCCATCTTCCTTCATTACCAGCACCACCATAGCAGTAATCAATCTCCGCCTTTCGTAGTTCATTTTGGAAATAGTATGGAAGGCTTGTTCATCTTCAATCGAATTATAGATATGTCTCAAAACTTTTTCTTCTTCATCATGATCAGCAGTAGTAATTATCTCTAAAACACGAGCAATCTTATCAATCCACATGAATTCAGAACGGGATCTTCTGTCCGCAAATGACATAGACATTAATAGTTTTAAGATAGCGGCGCCTTCAAATTTGCTAAAACTTATATTCATAATAACACTGAATTGTTTTAAGGGACCTTTATACTAATTATATCTTTCATCGCCGCCCACTCCCTTATCTCGGCAAGGTCCCACAGACAAAACAAGGAGCAACGACTTTGCAAATATACAATTATATTATATTTCCAAATCACCGTTCCGCCATTTCCATCAGTTTTTCCCAAACTTTCACCATGGCCTGGGTGTCGAGCGCGCAGTATTCGAGCAGCGACTTGCGGTCGGCTTCGATCTCTGCAGCGGTCCTTCCGGGACGCACGATTTGCGGATAAAGGTTCATGGCCTCGCCGCCGTTGTGCACCGTGCCCTCGAGGTCGTCGTAGCTCAAGTCGGGCTGCAAGGCAGGCAGCACATGCTTGATGCTGAACGAGCCGTTCATCTCAGGCATATAGACCATCTTCTTGCGGAAAGGCTCAATGAGGTCGACGATATGGTTGGCGATGTCGAGCAGATGCTCGCGCAGGTCGGGGAAGGCATCGGCCAACTCCTTGATTCGGCCGCACTCGAAGCCTTTGTTGTAGGCCGTAGTGCACACGCCCATGGGGATGTCGTGGCACAGTTTCTCGGCCAAGGCACGGCGCGGGTCGTTCACCGAGTCGCCGAGGAAGTCCTCATGCTTCAACTCGCCTCCCTCCTGCTCTATCCAGTGCAATGAATACTGGAAGGGGATCTGCTGGTAGGGTTTTGTGCCCTCAAACTCGGGGACGGCATACTGCATGGTCTCGAAGTCGAGGAAATAGAGCGGATAGTTAAGCTTGGTCAGGAACACACGGATCTCCTCGGGCGTGACAAGTTGCGTGTCGTTGAGGTAGGTGGCCACTTGCAGCTGCTGCACCTCGGAGAGTTTCTCGTTCACCAAGTCGGCGAAGCTGATCTTGCCCGCATTGTAGAGCTCGCATTTCTTCTGGAAGTTCATGCGGTAGAGGTCGAACACGTTGGGCTTGGGTATGCCCTGGGTGCAGTATTCGAAGAAGGCACAAGGGTAAGGCTCGTGGCAATGCAAGGCGATGGGTTCGGCGGGCTCGCCGCCACTTAAGGCCTTCAGGGCTGCCGTCACGTTGAAGGGCACCTTGGGATACTCGTCGGCCACCAAGGCATCCATGTTCTTGATGTGGAACAGTTGCTGGATGTCAAGCTCCTTGCCGCGCACGTAGAACTTGTTGAGCCTGACGAGGTAGGTGCCGTTCACCTTCAGGCCGCATTGCTCGAGCAGCCAACGCTGGTAGGCGATGTCGCGGGTGTAGACCAGCAGGTGCTTGGGCGTGTCTTCCTTCTCGCCTTTGTAAGTGCTGCTCTTCACCTCGTAGATGTCCCATCCGTCGCTGTTGCGACGCAGGATGTCGACGGCGCAGTAGTGCCCGTTGCGGGCAAACGAGGCCTCACAGATGTTCTCGGTGCCGTTGGCCATCTCCTGTTGGGTCTTGTCGACCATGGCGGTGAGGTCGAGGTGGTTGTCGGCGTCTATGGTGGTCACATCGACATAGTCGCCGAAGAGTTGCATGGCGAGGTCGCCCACCATGTTGCCTTGCTCGAAGCGGGCTTCAAGCGCGGGGTCTTTTGTTGCCTTTTCAGGTTCGAACACCTTCAGCCAGAGATTCTTGGGGCATTGGCAGAAAGCGGTGTAGCGTGATTTGGAGAGTCCTGTTCTTGTGCTCATAATAATAGATTTATCAACACGCAAATATAGAAACAATTTGTGGAAAATTCAAAAAAAAAGACTTAACCCTTGTCTTCAAGATATTCGAAGATTCCAAGGACGACTCCGATTCCGATAGCGAAAACCAATGCACCCATGATGTTTTTGTATTAATGGTTATCCTGATGCAATATAGAACCGTTCATCGATTAATTCAAATATCTATCAATTTTTTTGACCATGACCATCGACCATGACCACTTTCACGGGAATGCTGACATTTCAGCTTCTGGGTGAAGTGGTCATAGTCATGGTCATCAGCCATAGTCACATAACGACCGACAGATTAATACATCCTCACCGTTTTGTTGTCCTCATCCGACTCCATCAGGCCGGCGATGTCGGGTTCGGTGGGGACGGCGCTGTTGAGGGCTACAACCCAGAGGTTGTCGGTGAAACCACAGTTTTCGAGCGTCCCGACGATGTCGCGGAACGACCAATTGGCATATTGGCCCTCGCTATCAAGTCCCCGCATGACATGGATATAGGTGTCGCCAAGAGCCTGTTTCAGTTTCTCGAAGCCTGTCTCCTGGTCTTGCACGATGTCGAGGACATCCACTTTGTTAATGGTCTCGAAGAGGGCTCTCAGGTCTGTTTTGGCCTTTTCGACGCCGTCATAGTCGCCATCGTTACTGCTTTTGGCCAGTTCGTGGCACAGGCGGTTCGCTTTTTCCCAGATATAGTGGCCGAAGCCGTAGAGCGAGCGCAGCTTGAGGTAGTTCACCAGGAGGTTTTTGGCCTTCTCCGACCCCCACTTTTCGGTGTCGGCAGGCAGGTGGTCATGAAAGATGGGCAGCGCCTTCCCCATCATCTCTTGGATGGCGTCCGCACAGAGGACACTATCGTTGGCGACTTTCCAGTAGTCCGAAAAGTCGATCTCCACGATTTCCTTGTAGGTGTAGGGCTTTCTCTTGCCCAGGTCATCAATAGTCAGCATATTTGAATTGTTTTAGGGGTTTGCTGACTTAATATAGTTATTGGGGGCGGGAAATTCAAAACAAAAATGTACTTTTTATGAATTATGCGGTTTCTTCATCCAAGTATCTATGTGGTTTGCAATTGCCTCCTGCCATTTTCGGCATTCATTATCACCTTCATCCGTTCCTGGTAAGAAAAGCATATCGCATTGAGCACGAGTATTGACGAATTCGCCCATCACATCATTCAGGTCTTTCCCTCCAGGATAAAGCAACGCCACTTTTTTCGCTTTTCCATATACATCAAGATAGACATACATCTGGTGCAGATCCGCATCGGAGGGCACTATTTTTCCGTCATAACGCGGCATCTTCCATTTGGTATCTAAAACAAATGTTTCGGCCCCATTATTCTTTTCTACCACAATATCGGCTCTGACGGTTTTCCTATTGCTGTCGCTTTCCCATAATGTCTTTTGTTTTTGAGGCCTCACGGTACAATCCGTCAATTTGCGTTTGAGGGTGACACACACGAACTCTTCCCACAGCTTGTTCATATCGAACATCAGGGTCCAGACGTGGTTGCTGCCATGGTGCAAGTCGGGCGAATAGTTGAGCAGGATCATCTCTGCCAACTTGATGACGGTGCTGTAGTCCTCGCTCTTGCGGTCGAAAATGAGACGGAAGAAGAGTTCGGGGGTTACAGCAATCTCGCCCAATTCGGGGAAGTTGAACAAGGTGGATGTCGCCTGTCCCTTGATGTCGGAACTGTTGGAGATGTTGAGGATGGCCAACAATGCCTGCCTTATGATGCGGTTGAGGACATGGTTGTAGTCATAGGTAGTGTAGCGCACATAGAAGCGTTCCTGATGCACGCAGTTGTAGGCAATCTGTTTGTTGAACAGCAATTTGCCTTTGAGCGCGGTGCGGTTGCCGTCGGTTTTGCGGTAGGTCTTGATGAGTCCCCGGTTGAGCAGCACGGCGACCTCATCAAGGAACTTTTTGAGGAAGATGTTGAGCAGCACATTGGGACGCCATTGAAGATGGGCAGGAGCAGCGGTCTGCACATTAAGCTTATACACCTGTGAGAGCATAAAGGTGAGACGGTTTTGCCAAAGTGTTTTGGTCTTGTCGTCCGTCACCTCCTTTGCCTCCTTATCAGCTTTGGGCAGCACGTAGATGGTGAGGTCCTTCACGGTAATGACACCCACATACTGCTTAAAAAGTATGCCGTTAACGCCTCTTCTACATGAGGTATCAAACATATATGACGATTTCCTGTTCCGCCTCTCAATATAATTCTCCAGTAATTTGAAATGCCGCTCGGTGAAATTCTCTTTATCTATTGGCAGAAATTGATGCTCCCAAACATATATCGGTTCTGTGACAGGCATAACGCTTTATTTATATAGTTTTACCTTTGACATTATTCCGTTCCAAGTAGCACCTTTATAGCTCTATCAATATCAAAGGTATCATCAACCTTCTGTATTTCATATCGTTTTTCGGGAATATCATATTCAAAATCATCAATTTTTACAGCAAAGATATCTGACTTGACGGAATCTATTTTCACAAACCCTTCACCTTCTGTTTCGCTGCCGCCCAACACATAATAAATCTTCTTGTAATCGCCATAGAAGTATTCCTGCAGCAGAGGGATAATTTTGTCTTTGAAAACTTTAGCAAGCCATTTTTCCTTTGCGCCCTCATCTGAACCATTTAAACAATCATCCATAAAATAGCTATGACCAATCTGGTGTTCGCGGTCTTTGAGAGCAACGATACGCTTGTTAATGGTTTCTAGAAGACTATCGAGACCCACTCCACATACGGTTTTACCATTCAGCAGTTCCGGTTTAGGCATCATTTCCTCGAAAGAGAAGCGGCGGCGCAGTGCAGTATCCAAGGCTTCGACGCTGCGGTCGGCGGTGTTCATTGTGCCGATGATGTAGAGATTTGATGGAACGCCAAAGTCAGGATCGTTAGTGTCTGAGTAAGGCAGTTTTACTGTCAATTCGAACTTGCCACCCAATCGTTTGTCTTTTTCAAGAAGGGTAATCAGTTCGCCAAAGATTTGCGACACATTGCCACGGTTGATTTCGTCAATAATGAGGACATATCTGTAGTTTTCATCAAAAGCTTTATCAAGGTTTTCTTCTTTCGCAGGCTCTTCCTCTTGAACTCGTTCTTGTCGTTCTTCTCGCATTTCCTCATTCCTTTTTGCAGCGTTTTTTCCTTTAGTGCTTTGAATTGATTTGTTATTGGCACTACTAAGATACTTTGCTTTATCGTCTTTAATCTTGTCACACAATGCTTTGAAAATACCAGGCACGACAGTATACTCAATGCCTTGGCCACTGCTTGTCCTCGGTTTTATGCCTTCGATGAAGTCCTCATAACTCATCGACTGGTGGAATGTAGTGAAAACGATTTGATTTGCTTCTTTTAATTGATCAAATCTTGTTTTTAGCTCCTCGAATTCCTTGTCCGGGCCCTGCTGTTTCCTTTTAACTGATGAAAGAAAACTTGGGTCCAAGATTTCCAAAGCTTTTTCAACTGTATGGTAGGTCTTTCCGGTTCCAGGAGGGCCGTAGAGGATTTGATTTAGAGGAATATGAGGTAATGAATTGATTGTCAGACAAGGAGGAATAACTACTTTTGTGCCACTTGTTGTATTAGTGCCACTATTATTGCTAGCGTTGTAGTTTGTTGCGAATTTGGCATCATTATTTGCCTTCAAAGTGGCAAAAAGATTGTCGTCTATCTTAAGCAAATCATAAAATCTAGTACTATTAGAGGCATCGTATTTTTTCACCTCTTGGAAGAACAAGTTGTAAGTGTTTTCCATCCAACTAATTAGGTTGGCATCGAAAGGCTTATAAGTAGGTGATGGAGAAAAGCTAATGGACAAGATGTATTGGACGAAATTAGTTACTTGGGTCTGACTGGGAGGGGGTATACCCATGGCGTTTGCCTCATTAACAAAGTACAATAAATCATAATCCTTATCTGGGCGGTTGCTTATGCGGAAATTACAATGAGTAAAGTCTTTTTTAAAAGAAATACCAACAAATTGAGTTTTATCACTACAACCGATTTTTACAATGCCAACATCCGTATAACCTATAATCGGTTTGTTTGGGTCACCACCTCTATTAAACCTATACATTTCTAATTTGCTTTTGTTTTTCAAAAGCCAAAAAGTAAAAGGCTCTGGATTCCCTTTTGTATTTAAGGCAAGTAGTTCTTTATACAAGTCGTCTTGTTTTTGTTGTACTGCGTTCATAATATGGTTATTTTTGTTTATTTCTTTCTTTTTAAACTCATTTCCTCCTCACTCCCCCACTATACTCTCGGATATAGATCCCATAGTCGGTGTAGACCTCGATGTCGCGGCCGTTGGGGACCAGGAGGAGGTCGAGGATGTGGTGGCCGTTGAACTCGGTAACACGGCTCCACGAGTTGCTACCCATAGTAACTCTTTGCAACTGTCGGTCGTCGGCAGGATTAATGCGGTAGATGAAACCGCCTACTTTTACTGCTTGCGCCATGGTCCTATTGTGTTTTACACGGCAAAAATAAAGGTTTTTAATTATATTTCCAAATAAAGAAATGCCTCAACATCCTATCATTATCAACATATTTGACAAAATGAGCATTGAATGCTCCACATCACTCTCCTTAAACTAAAAGACCACTTTTCACCTTTTGTTCCTTCTCCTTGATGAGAAGTAACCGAAGAATCAAGGCCGCCTCAATCGGACCTCCCCGCGGCTGTCTAAACGCCTGACTTTCAAGTCAGGTAGTGCCTGTCGGCAAACGCAAGCGCCCTTCCCTGAAAGTCAAGCGTTTAGCCATCCCTTGCAGGCGCTTCCCCGCACGGCGGCCCCTCCTCCCCGCCCAACCCAGTCACGATTTGGCGTTCCCGCTTCATCCATACTTGAAACACATTACCTCCCTAAAACTCCTTGATCGTCTCAAAATAGCACCAAGGCTCGGTCTTCTCGTAGAGGGCGCAGCTGCCTTGGGGCACATAGAGCCAGTTGTCCATGTTGTTCGACCAACTCTCGGGCTCGTCCTTGTCGTAGCTGACTTCACATTGCGTCGGGTCGGCGAAGTGGCAATAGACGTCGATGGGTTGGTCGCCGAGGATGTCGCCGAGCTTGCGCAGCGAGGCCGGCAGATGGAGCTCGCCGAGGCTGTCGCACTCGTCGAAAGCGCCGTCACAGATCTCGATTACCGAGTCGGGGATGACGATTTTGGTCATGTTGGAACAGCAGCGGAAGGCCTCCTTGCCGATTTTCCTTACCGAAGCGGGGATGACCACCTCTTCCAATGCATCGCAGCCGAAAAAGGCTTCCTCCCCGATTTCCGTCACCGTATCAGGGATGGGCTTGCCTGCAATGCCTCTCACCAACACATTGCCTTCTATCACCATCTCTTTCGGTTCTTCAGGTGTAACCTCACAACGCGCCATCGCGGCCTCATGATTGGCCTGGGCCTGTTTTGCCTTTTGTTTTTTGATTCGTCTTATCTTGGGATAGACGAAAGGCACCAAGACGGGCCAGATGGCCATCTTCCACCACCAGCCAGCCACTGACTTGTTTTCGCCCTTACGATCAAAATACTCATTGTCCATCCAAACCACGACGAACACGCCGACGATGATGTAGGCAGCGACGATGAAGATCAAAATGTAGTCGTTCATAATGATGTAGTTTGTTATCACCAAGCAAAAATAGGAACATATAGCGAAAAATTCAAAAAATAATGCAAAAACTTTTTCGGGGGAATTCAAAAAAAAGTGGTGCGAATGGATAAAACACAGGAAAATGTGTTGTTTTTCTATATTTTTGCGAGCAAAAAGAAGGACATCATTAGATATGGGAAAACTAGCATTTAGGCCTCGCCGCACTACTTCCAACACGCAACGCAAGAGGGAATTGGAAAAATGGTTTGAGGGAGTCAAGTATGACAATGGTCATAGCACATTACAAATGATGCTTGAAGACGCCAAAGCCAAGGCTTTACTTGACGATAGATATGGTTACTTGTGGGGTGATGCCACACTCCATTTCTCTGTTTTGCAAATCCCCAGTTGCGATTTGGTACCGACAAAACCCACACTCGATCTTAACCAATCTCTTCTTCCGGCATTAACTGACCCCAAAAAACTTGAGCAATTGTTCATTGAACCCATAGTGGTCAACAAGCCCGTCATTACATTTAGAGGCAATTATGTCATTGACGGCCATCAATCTTGGATTCAAGCAACTGCATTCCGCCCTGAACAACGAATAATAGCATTGGATTATGACGGAAGCTTTAGTCCCATACAGTTTATGCGTATCATTCAAAAAGCGATTGAAGAAGACGACAAAAACGCTGGAAAACGGCCTCCTGAAACAAAAGATGGTTTCAATTTGTTCAATAAAGAAGTCACCGTAAAATACATCCAAGATTATATTGTTAAGAACATCACGAAAGAAACCATTGCTTGCTGTGTTGAACGCATTGAAGAGTGCATGGATGATGAATCTACTATAGATTGGATTGTGGCTAACTTATCTCGCATAAAACACAACAATTGTCCTGAAACATCCTAAAGGCAGCAATTCCGATTTTCGTCACCGAGTCGGGGATGGCGATGCTGGCATTGACAAAAATGACATGGTTCAGCTAACTTAATACGGCAATTCTAGAATGGCAATTTCATATTCTTCTTTCATCCATTCAGGAATATTCTCAACAGAACAATTCTTGTCAGTCACACAAATGAAACTGATGACAGGCTTGGCTTCATATTCAACAAGTCCAACACAATAACGATGAACTTCCTCATCATAACCCAGGGCTCCACCTAGGTATGTATACAAATCAACATCTGGGTGATGGTAATCAACAATTACGCCATTAAGCGACAATTCAAGTTCACCATTAGTCCTAACAAATTTAAAATCAAACGGTTCGTTCACGACGCACCTATCATGATAAGTTTCACACATTAAGTCATTTATATAGTTATAATCTGAACCATTTTTAGTCAATAACAGAAGAGGTTTCTGCCAAACGGCTTTTTTGGACACTCCTTCTTCGACTTTCTTGAGCAATTCCTTTTCGGAAATGAAATCCACTTTTGTATTCATATCATTATACGATTCCCTACACATCGCGAGGTTATTTAAGGGTGAATGATATCGTATCTACATTTTACGGGACAAACCTTAGATTTGCAGCGTGGTTGTCTGCGAACCAGGAATGCGAGAGCAAAAATAGTAAATTTGCGTGAAATACAGATAGAAAGTCTATAAAAGAATAACGTATAACCTGGACAATGGGATCGG
>JAEEGG010027863.1_pt1 | contig 10673 bp, 4 predicted proteins | sample 9134161 | NCBI WGS metagenome assembly JAEEGG01 (sample SAMN16246543, study PRJNA631951) | gut metagenome | biome: gut microbiome; feature: rumen; material: CR-attached | host: Bos | place: Iran: Karaj | collected 2018-10
TACAGTTTCCTCCTCCAGGATCGCCGTCTGGTTGTACCCCTCCCGGGAATAGCCGTCCTCCGCCTCTTCGGTGAAAACCGTGTCCTTGTTCCCGGTGTTTGGCCTGGTTGCCCGGCGCTGCTCCGGTGTCATGCTCCGGCGTGCTGCGGCGTCCCTGGCCTCGATCTCTCCGGCGGTGTCCCGGTATAGGTCGTAGGCGGTCCGGTTCCCGCTCCCGGCTCCGTGGCGGTCCAGCTGCTCCCGCAGGTGGAAATAATCGAATACCTCCAGGTCCCCATACTTTTCCGCCAGCTCGTCGCGCCTCGCGTCGAACTGCTGCCATTCGATTGGGTCCTCCCCGATAGGCTCGAAGGTCTCCGGGTCAAAGTCGGCACGCGGCACATCCGGCGCCGTATCGTACAGCTCCTCCATTTCCCGGACAAACTCCGGGTTCTCTGCGGCCATGATGTCATATTCCCGCCGGAGGCGTTCTGCTTCCTGCAATTCCGCCGGCGTTCGGTTATCGTAGCCCTCTCTGAGGCGGCGCTGCCAGTATTCCGGGTTGCTCCCTGTTGCGAAGCCCTCGGCCCGCTGGATCGCGTGCTGGATTTCGTGAATCAGGGTGCTTTCCGGCGCGTCTCTGAGGGAATTGTCCAGAGTTATCAGATTCTCCGATTGTGTGTACATCCCGTTCGTGCCGTTCGGCAGGTCTGCAAACTGTACCCGCGTATTGCGAAGCTGAGGATAGTTCTTGAATAGCTCGTCGTGACGGATGATGTCTTTCAGCGTCGCCTGCCCGTCGCGCAGTTTGAAGGCGCTCACTCTGCCCACGCCTCCGAAACGCTTGTCCAGCTCGCGCAGACGGTCCTGCTCCTCGCTGGTGCCTCCCGGCCCAGCCACCACCTTGTCCCAGAGCTCCAGGTACTCCTGATACTCCGGGTCGTCCATATACTGCATATCGCCCTGGCGGCGGTATTCCATGCCGCTGTCGTCGATCTCGAAGCGCCACAGGCCGTCCGCTCCGCGGAACCATCCCGTGGTCTGCCGGATGTCCTCCTGGTCCACGCCCTGCATTTCCAGGCGCTCCGCCTCGGCAAGGGTTTCGCTGTCCGCCCGGTTGGCGTTCCTTCCGCCGTAGCTGTATCGTTCAGGCGGCCCGCGGATGCCTCCCGTACCGCGCTGCACGCCTCCAGGAAACGCAGTATCTCCCGTTCCCTGGGCAGAATCTCCCCGGGTGCCGTCCAGCACATTTGCGGCGTCGCGGCTGTATACGCTGGCCCTGGTGCCGTAATTATCCACGTGGGCATAGGCGTCCTCCAGAATTTCCTCCCAGACGTACAGCTCAGCCTCCCGCTCCGTCATGCCTGCATAGTCATCGGTCAGGGCGGCCCATCTGGCCCTGTATACCTCATATAGGTGCCCCCAGGCACTCTCCCGGTAATTGGTCTTTATGGCCTGCTCGAAGGCCTCCACCTGCGCCTGCTCGGTGATATAGTGCCCTACGCTGTGCCGCCCGGTCTCGGTGAGGCTGCGCTGGAGGCTGTCCCCGCGGATTATCAGGGTGCCGGCGTCCTTGTCGATCACGTCCAGCACGCTTACCGGGCCCGCCTCTGTATCAATCTGGATCAAGCCCAGGACGATCTTCACGTCCTTCATGCCCATGCTGTACGCCCATTCCGTGAACTCGCTTGCCTCCTGGTCGTACTCGCTCTCCGGCAGGACGCGGAGGGTCTGGTCCGTGCTCCCGTTCTCGATTCCAAAGTCCGCCGGGCTCTGCAGGGGCTGGTCCTCCGCCGCCCGATGGCGCTGCTCCGTCAGGTTTCGGTTCTCTTTGCTCCCGCCGCGTACCGTTCCAGCTCCTTCGGCCCCAGTGTCATCATATCCCCCTCCGGGGTTTCCACGGTATACATTACCTTGTGCTGCCACGGCATTTTGTTCGCCCGCTCCGTTTCCGGCTCCAGGCTGGGCAGGCTCAGACCCTGCAATTCGTTCTCCTTCGGCATTGGTGATTCCTCCGTTCTCGTTCTGTACTCCGGTCTCTCCGGTAAGCTGCTGCATTATCGCGTCGCTGAAACTCTCAGGCTCCTGGTTGACAGCCGGCTGCCGCTGTGCTATATTCTGGCTATCGGGAGCCGTTACAGCCTCGTCAGCCAGGGCTGGCGGACCGTTTGAAGCAGCTCCCGAAGAAAGCTCGTCCGGCCCTCCGGTGATTCCGCCCTGCGCGGTGACCCCGGTTTTTGTGCTGTCGGATGGGCTTTCGTTGATTCTGACATAGTTTCCATCCGAATCGACCGCTTCGCTCATGTAGAAGCGGTTGTTTTGGTCTCTATTCACGACGGCGGCCACGTATACCGTGCTGCCCGCTATGGTTACAGGGCCAGCAAATATATACGAATCATACCCTCGGTCTTTCCAGTTCTCGGTCTTGCTGATAAGTTTTCCGTTCTGTATTACCTCCGGTGCAGCGGTTAGGCTCACCATCTTTGCTCTGTTCAACGGGCGGTGATTCAGCATACCTCCTACGCCGTAATCCCCGAAGATCACGTCACCAAAGCCGCTCCGATGTACCAGGTTTCCGATGCTCTTGAAGAAACGCGCAATCTGTTCCGACAGTTTCAGCGTTCTGTCGTTCATTTCCGTCCCGGTCAGGTTCTTCAAAGGGCGCATATCTTTCAAGCTGTCTATGTTGGAAGCCAGAGTATACGCTACCCCTTTTCCGCGTTCAAGTGCAGATGGTCCTGCGCTGACAGTTACCGCCGGTTTTGCCTCGGCGGTATTGCTATTTTTCTGCGTGTCCTCCACGCTTGGAAGGCTTACCCATTCCGGGTTTTCTTCCTCCGTCCCGCTCTGCGCGGTGTTCTCGTTGCCGACCTCCATTTCCCGGATGGTGGCCTCGTTGGCCAGCGCCAGCCGTCCCAGGTCTGTGTTCGTCACCTTCTGCCCTTGTGCCAGCTTCTCCAGCATTTCCTCCGCTGCATTCCGGCCAGCCGTCCCCTCCGGGAGCTGCAAGCCCTCCCGGATCAGGTCCTGGTCCGCCTGCCGGTAGAGTTTGCCGATGTTGCCGTACTCGCGGTTCTCTTCTATCCTCGCCGCGGAGTTCAGGCCCCAGTTTACCCCTGCGCCCGCGGAGCCCATGCCGATACCAGATACCAGGCCGCCGATAGCGTCCATGAGGATGCCTTTTGCCCAGTCTGACAGGGCGGTTTTCACGGCCTGCTCGTCTCCGCTCTCAGCCAGTTCCCGGATATTTCCCAGCAGCTCGCTGTTGTCCTGGTTTATCATTATGTCCGTGATGGTGTTCGCTATGGAGGTGAACGCTTCCTCGCTGGCCTCCACGCCGCCCTGCACGGAAACGTCGATCAGGCCGGCGGCGAATCTTTTTGCGAATCCGTCCAGCCAGTTCTTTGTCAGTTTCTCCCCGATGGTGGCCCCGGATTTCCTTACGAAGCTGTCCACCAGGTTGTCCAGGCTGATTTTCTCAAATGCAGCCTCCGCCAGTCCTGCAGCGTAGCCATAGGCGAGCGCCTGCCCGTCAGATGCGCCGCGCTTCTTCGCGTCGTACACAGCCTGCTGTGCTGCTCCCCCGGCCATGAGGGACAGAGTTACGGCCTGCGGTACTCCCAGTTGATTCAGCAGGAGCTGGGTTGCGCTGTCCGCCATGCTCATGCCCGTCTGGTAGGCAAAGGCGGCCAGGTTCGTGATGCCGAAAAGGGTGGCGTCCGGGTATTTCTCCTCCAGGTCCTCCGCTACGGCCTCCCTGATCCGCTGCGTGGTCTTTCCGAAGTCCTGCGCCGGGGTGTTGTAGTCTATTGGGGTCAGCTTGTCCCCAAACCTCCGGCGAAGATTCTGCACGGTGAGGTCAACGACGCCGGCTATGCTGAGCTGGTTCTGGAGAACGGATTCCAGTGAAGCCTTTCCGGGCTCTGCCGCTGCGTATTCCTCGGTCAGCCTCTGCTGCTCCGTGTCTCTGCGCTCATTCAGCCGGCTGCGGATCGTTTCCAGATACTCGTTTGCCGCTTTTTCTCCCTGGGTATTCCAGAGATAGAAGAAATTTCCCGCCTCGTCGTCGGAAATGAATGACAGGTCATTCCCGGCGGTGTAGGAGGGCTTCTGGTAGTTCACGATGTCGCGTGCCAGGAGGGCAGAGCCCAGGCCGGTGTAGATGTCCTCCGGCGCTTTCTCCGGGTCGTTGCGGTGGAAGATTTGGTAATAGGCGCTCGTCGGATTCTTCCTTGCTGTCTCAGCGTCTCCCCGGCTGAGCGTGGCATAATCCGAATTGGAACGGAGGGAGTTGTACTTCCGCTCCTCCTCTGCCTTCTGAAACTGTGCGGCCAGGGTATTGAACCGCTCCAGGGCCTCCCGCTCCGCTGCCTGTGCGGCCTGTGACCTGGCTATGGCGTCATTCGCTGCCGTCTGGAGTTCCGGTATGCTGTCGCTGAAAGGATTCTGGCCGCGAGCGGTCAGAGCGGCCCCCAGCGCCATGCTCGCGCTGTACGATTCCGCCCTTGCTCTGTCGTAGGCTTCCGACGCGCTCCGCACATCGTCCTCGGTGACGTTCCACGTTGGCGTCGTCTGTTTGCCCTGTGCGGATTGCAGCGGCGCGGCGGTGCCGCTGGCGGCCATAGCTGCCTTCAAACGATTCAGCCCGCTGTGCTCCTGCCCTTCGGCCTCGGCCACGGCGGCGTTGGTTTGCCCCATTGCGCGCTTCAGCCGTTCCATGCCGGTTGCCATTTATCTCCCCCCGTTTCCGTGCTTTTTGGTCTTTGCCTCGCTCCCGCTCCCGGCGTCGGCGTCGATTCCCAGCTGATCCATAATCAAGATGATTTCATCATCGGAGATCATGTTGGTCATTGCCGCCGCATAGATCGCGTTCAGGGCGGCCTCCTTGCCCTGGGTCTGGAAAAGATTCTGGATGTATGCCCAGGCGTTGTCGTAGCCCTCGCTTTTCGGCTTCCCGCTCGGGTGCTGTTCTCCGGTTGCTCCCCCTGAGGTCCCTGTCGATCCGTGGTGATACCCGGCTGCGTTCAGTGTCTCCTCGTCGTACAGGCTCAGAAGGTAGTTCCAGTCGTCCGGGTCGGTCACGTTTCCGTCCGGGTACAGGCTTTTGAGGGTCGCATCCAGGTTCTTGTCGATGCCGCCGGTACTCCCTCCGGTCCCGCTCCCGGTTCCTTTTCCCGTGCCTCCCGCGGCCTTCGTGCCCGTCGCTGCCGTCTGCGGCGCTGCCACGGTGTAGGCCTTGCCGTTCTGCACGATGGTCACGCTGCCGTCGGCATTCTTCGTCCAGGTGCTTCCGTCCCCTCCGGTCATGGTCTGGCCCGGCCCGGCGTTCTCGATGAAATACTTGCCCTTCTCGCTCCCGATGTTGTAGGCGGTACCGTCCGCTGCGTAGCCGTAGATGATCCCGCCCGCATTGGAGGTGTCGATGCCCAGGCCGTTCAGGCCGGAGTTGTCCCCGACGCTCGCCCCCAGCTTCGCCAAGGTGATCTGATTCTCCAGCTCCTGCTGTTTGAGCTGATCCGCGTATTGCTGCTGCGCCAGGCGCTGGCTCTCCTCCTGGAGGGCGCGGGAGTAGATGGTGTCGCTCTGGCCCTGGAGGTCTTGCAGGTAGGTCTGCGCTCGGTTGAAATCCCCCTGATACTCGTTGTATGCCTGGCTGCGGTCCGCCGCCAGAGCGTCCAGGGCGTTCAGGCGCGCCTGCGTCCCGGCGTTGTATGCCCCCAACTGCTCGTTCCACTGCTGTCCCCGGTCGGAAAGCAGGGCGTTCAAGGCGTTCAGCCTGGCCTGGGTGTCCGCATTGTAGGCGGTCAGGGCGAAGTTCCGGTCCGTGTTGAACTGGCCCAGTTCGTCCAGGTATCTCGCGTAGTCCAGCTGCTGCTGGCTGTTCACGGCGCCCAGGTCGCTCAGCTTCCGCTGGTAGTCCTGGAGGTGTCTGTCATACGCCTGCTGGTATAGGGTGGGGATGATGTCGTTGAGCTTCGCGGCGTAGTAGTCCCCGGCCTGCGTTGCCGCGCTCAGAGCGTAGCTGCTGGCCCGTCCTCCGCTGGCGGCGCTGGCCTGTCCCAGGGCGTTCGCCGTTGCCCGGTCTCCCTCCCGCAGGTAGCTCTTTTTGTAGCTGCCCCAGAGGGGGTCCGTTTCTTTGCTCCAGGTAAAGTCCCCGTGATTCAGCGCGGCGTCCAGGAGCTCCTGCTGCTGCTGAGCGTAGGGGTTTTTATACGTCGGCGCCTTCCCCTCAAAGGAGAAGCCCGGCGCGTTTGCCACGCTGTCCAGCGCCTGCTGGTATGCTCCCTGGTTCCCGTAATCAAAAGAAAAGCCCGGCGCGCCGGTCACGTCGTCCAGGGCCTTCTGGTGCGCGCTCTGGCCGCCGTAATTGAAGGAGCCGAAGGAGCCGATCTTCCCCAGCTGGTCGGCCACTTGGCTGTCCACCTGGCTCGTCTGCGCCTGCGGTTTCGCCTCCGCGTAGTACCGGCTGCCGTCCCGGCCTCCGGTATAGCTCCCGTAGCTGCTGCGGACCTGGTTGGCCGCCTCGTTTATCAGGATTCTCTGCTCGTCCGTGGTCGCGTTTGCGTAGTCCTGTTTCAGGCTCACCAGGCTCAGACCTGCCTCCGGGTACTGCCTCGCCAGGTTCAGGTCATACTGGGAAAACTGGTCCAGCAGGCCTGCCGCGATTGCTGCGTTTTCAAAATCCTCATATGTGTATGCCATTTCTCTCGCCCCTCCTTAGTGCTTTTGCAGCTCGCTCCCGATGTAATACTCCCGTGCCAGGGAATAGACGCGGCAGCCGCCTGTGCCTTCGATCTTTATGCGGTAGTGATCCCCGCGGCGGGGGACAATGGGGAGGTAATAGCTCCGCTTCGTGCCTGCGTTCATAGTCTCCCCGCACTTGATCCAGTCCCCGGTGGAATCGAAGCGGATATACACGGCACAGCTCGCTCCCGTGTCCAGCTCCAGGCGTATCTGGATTTTGCTCACGCCCTTCTTGTTTACGCCGGTGTCCTGGCCTTTCCCCGGATCGGTGAAGTCCGCGAACTCGGCCAGCCAGGAGAAGTCCGTCTCCGCCGTGCCCCCGCTCCCCAGGATCGTGCCGGTGCGGAACAGGTTTCCGGCGGTGCTCAGACAGTAGGTGTCCCCCTTGTCCCGGCAGAAGCCTATGGCCGCCGTCTCGTCCTCGATGTGCCACATTCCCCGGCGGGCATCGTATACGCAGAAGCGGGCGGTGCCCCCCTGGTCCTGAAAGGTGACATAGTATTTCAGGCCGTCGGTCCCGCCCACGGCGTTCTTCTGCCGGTCCAGGCCGAATGCTTGCCCGATGGGCTGTGGGATGCCGCCGGAGTAGGCCACAAAACCCGCCGTGCTCAGATAGAACAGGGTCTCGCCCGCGATGGCCGGGCTCCGTTCGCTCCCGCTCGCCACGCCCAGCGTTGCGCTGCCCATGACCTCGAAATTGCTGGGCATACTGCCGTACACCTTGTAGATGTGGTCCTCCTTGAAGAAGATGGGGTATCCCAGGTAGCTGACGCAGGCCGTGAACGCTCCGGCGCTGCCGGTGTCCACGGCGTAGCTGTCCGTGCTCAAGCCGTCGTACACGTTCCAGTTGAAGATGTCCCCCAGCTTGGAGGCGTATATGGTCCGGTCGTCGCAGCCCCAGAGCCGGTTTTCGTTCTCGCAGAGGTATTTCAGGTCCGGCACGGTCCGGCTGATGCTCAGGCTTCCGGTCTCGGTGTACGGTGTCGTGCCGTCCTCCCCGTCCAGGGTGAAAACGTGCTCGTAGAACAGGAGTTTGTCACCGTCGATTTCCCGGATGATCGGGGTCTTGTTGTTCTCCGTGTGCGTCGTGCAGCCGGAGATCGTCACCGCGTCGCCGGGCTTGAACAGGGAGGACCAGGCCGCGCCGGTGGCCTGGATGCAGTTTGCCTCCGCCGCCTCGCCATAGAGCGTTCCGTTGGTGAAGGTGAGGGAAGCCCCGGCCCAGGAGCTCTCCAGGCTGCCGAAGTCTCCGGTCTCGGTGTTGTAATACTTCTTGTCCGGCAGGATCACGATAAACACGCCCAGGGCGGCGAAGGTCTTTTTGGAATCCTCAACGGTGCCCCTGGCCGTGCCGTCATAGTAGAACGTGGTGCCGTCCACCCAGGCCAGCGCGTCCCAGGAGAAAAGGCCGTTTGGCTTTGTCAGCTTCACGGCGGCCCTGCGCTTCTGCCTGGTCGCCAGGAGGGGGAAGTAGTCGCTGGTCAGGTTCCGCATGTTCCAGAGCTCGCCGTCACCCGCTCCCAGGTTGTGATTCAGCCCGCCGAACTGCGTCTGCCGTCCCTTCTGTATGGCGTCTCCGTTGGTGATGGGCAGTTTCATGGTCTCTCCTTTCTACGATTGCCAGCCGCCGCTGTAGATGTTCGCCCTGGCCCGGACCCATTGGCTGCCGTCCCAGATGTACGCAATGGCGGGGACCCATTGGCTGCCGTCCCAGATATAGGCGTTCGTGGAGGATACGAAGTAATAGGACACGATGAAGTCCGTGTTCGGGACGGTGAAGCTCGCCGCGGTGATCGTTACGCCGTCCTTCTCCACATGGTCCAAGGTGTATATGGCCGGGTCCACGTATGGCATGTAGTCCGCCACGGTGAAGGTGCTGCCCACGGTGAACTCTATTGGGCCGTATGACGCCTTCAGCGTCCCGTCCTCGTATCTCCGAATGGTGCCGTTTACCTTCTGCTTGGATACGAAATAGAAGTCCAAAGAGAAGTTGCTGCTCGGTGCGATGAAGGCCGCCCCGGTGACCGGGGTGACGCCGTTGAGCATTACGCTGTCCAGCTCATATCTCGTGCTGTCGTAGGACGGCATGTACGTGGAGACAAAGTAGGTGCTCCCCGGGGTCATGCTGTACGGGCCGAACACCTGGTCCTGCGTGCCGTCGTACCAGCGGACCACATAGCAGTTGACGGTGGTGGGTGTCGGGGCCGCAGAGGTGTCCGCCTGACAGCTCAGGAGGGCCAGGAGCTCCGTGTATGCAGAATCGTTATAGATGCCGCATTGTACGGTGTAGGCGGTGCTCGCCGTCAGCCCGGAAAAGCTCCCCGTGTGGGAGGAACTGTACGGGGCCAGGCTGTCCCCGTATTCAGCGATTTTCGTGCCGTTCAGGTATATCTGCCACCAGAAATACCGGGTAAATCTGTGGTTCGGGTCCAGGCCTGAACAGGTGACGGTGACGCTGCTGGTGGTCTGGCCGGTTTGTGTCAGCGTTGCCATAAGTCAGGCCCTCAAATCACGAAAAAGACCTGCCCGGTCCGTGGGTAGCTGATCGCGTTTCTCTGCGCCAGCGTGCCGTAGTTGTATCCCGCGGTCAGCACAAGCGGGCCCGAAAAGTCCCATTCCCCCGTGGCCTCCACGTATGATGTCCCATACCCGGATTTTTGGAGGATGTCCGTTCCGAAAAAGCGCATGGTCGTATACTGGGTGTTTCCGTCGTCGTAGCTGTCAATGCCGAATGCGCCGTAGGTATATGCCTGATTTGCTGCGCCGAACCTCAGCCGCTGGTGATATTGGGACGATGTTACGTCCAGCCCCGCGTTTCCTCCTGCGTCCATGAACTCGGATCCGTAGATGTCTATGGCGTGGATGGAGCCGGTGGTGATATTGCTGCCGTTTATGGTGGTGAGTCCTGCCGTGCTCAGGTCGGAGAACGATACTTTCCCGGACAGGTCCACCTTTCCCGCCGCAATGACGATCTGCTCCGCGCTCTGGTTGATGGCACTGATGACGCCGTTCTTCTCCACCCGCTGGGAAATCGCCTGAGCGTTCTGGGTGATGCTGCTGGACAGTACCCCCTCGGCCGTGGTGGCCCTGGTCACTTCGCTGGTGATGTCCGTGGCGGTCTGTGTGATCCGGGAGGAGAGGGCGCCCTCCGCCCCCGTCGCCCGCGTCACCTCCGTGCTGATGGCGTCAGCCGTCTGTGTGATCCTGGAGGAGAGGGTGCCCTCCTCGGTGGTGGCGCGGGCGACTTCCGCCGTGATGGATTCGGCGTTCTGGGTGATCCTGCTGGACAGTACCCCCTCCGCCTCGGATGCCCGCGTGACTTCGGTACTGATGTCCTCCGCCGTCTGGGTGATGCGGCTGGAGAGGGTGCCCTCCTCCGCCGTGGCTCTGGTGATCTCGGAGGTTATCCGGTCCGCCTGCACCTCAATCTCCGCGCTCAGTCCCTCCTCGACCTCCTGGATGGAGATATTGATTGGCTCGGTAATCTCGTTGACGAAGGTGTTCAGCTCGGTCTGATTGAAGTTCTGCGTGCCCAGGTTGTGCAGCGTGTACCGCAGCTGCTCCAGGAGCTGATACAGATAGTCCATGATGGTTTGCAGGGATTCCTCCGTGTTTTTTCCTTCCAGGTTGGGGAAGCTGGTATCAAGAGCCGAAAATCCGCTGGGCATATTCGTTTACTCCTCTTTCTCCGGCGGCGTCGCTTCGTCCTCCCGCTCCGCCTTTTTCAGCTTTTCCGTTTCCGCGTGGTCCACCTTCTTTTTCAGCCGTCCCACGCCTTTAATGAGCCAGTCCGGGACGGGCGCCCCCAGCTTCGCAGCGTTCTCCAGGATGCTCCCCAGCTCCGTCATGATGTACCAAATGGACACGATCAGGGTGAGATACCCTGCATAATTAACCTCGCCCACAATCGACGCAGCTGCCGTTGAGAGGATGACCTTTACCGCTATGTC
>JAEEGG010027880.1_pt1 | contig 10669 bp, 8 predicted proteins | sample 9134161 | NCBI WGS metagenome assembly JAEEGG01 (sample SAMN16246543, study PRJNA631951) | gut metagenome | biome: gut microbiome; feature: rumen; material: CR-attached | host: Bos | place: Iran: Karaj | collected 2018-10
ACGCGCTGATCGACTGCGACGGCGGCGAGCGGCTGGAGCGCTGGGGCGACTACATCCTGATCCGTCCCGACCCGGAGATCATCTGGAAGGGCGAGCGGAAAAATCCCCTCTGGCGGGCGGCGGACGGCGTTTATAAGCGTCAGGGCGGGGGCGGCTCGTGGGTCGTGCACAAAATGCCCGAGAGCTGGTGCATTTCCTACCCGTCGGCGGCGGGCAAGCTCACGTTCCGCCTGCGCCCGATGGGCTTCAAGCACACGGGGCTCTTCCCGGAGCAGGCGTCGAACTGGGACTGGTGCGCCGGGCTCATCCGCGCCGCGCGCGAAAAGGGACGCGAGCCGAAGGTTCTGAACCTCTTCGCCTATACCGGCGGCGCGACCCTGGCGGCTGCGCGGGCGGGAGCCTCCGTCACGCACGTGGACGCCTCCAAGGGCATGGTCGGCTGGGCTAAGGAAAACGCCGTCCTCTCCGGTCTGGGCGAGGCGCCGGTCCGCTATATCGTGGACGACTGTTTGAAATTCGTGGAGCGGGAAAAAAGGCGCGGCAAAGCATATGACGCGGTGATCATGGATCCGCCCTCCTACGGACGCGGCCCGAATGGGGAGCTCTGGAAGCTGGAGGAAACCATCCATCCGCTGATCCGGGCCTGCACTGGCATCTTAAGCGAAGATCCGCTCTTCTTCCTAATCAACGCCTACACCACCGGCCTGCAGCCGGGGGTTTTAAGCTATTTTCTAAAGACCGAACTGGAAGCAAAGCACGGCGGCAGAGTTACCGCCGACGAGGTCGGCCTGCCGATCTCGGGCACGAAAAAAGCCCGGGACTTAGGGCTCGTTCTGCCCTGCGGCGCCGCCGGGAGATGGGAAAAGTAAAAAGCAGATCCGGCTCTCAAAAGGAAAGATCCGGGCAAAACGTGCCTGAAAAAGGGCCTGTGAAAAAATGAGCGAATCATTTTTCACAAGCCCTTTGTTTATTATCTGCTATACCGTCGCGATGATCACGTGACAAATGCCGAAGAGCAAGGCAAGCAGTGCGGACAGGACGCCGCCCGCCCAGACCGAGCCGGTCTTTTTGTACATCACCCGGTTGATGACGGCGCATACCGGCGTGATGATGACGGCGGACAAGAGCTCCAGCGTCGAGAAGTTCGTCGAGAGGTCCTTCCAGCCGCTGTTTTCGATCGTCAGATGCCCTGTCGCGTACAGGCCGGTATACTGGACCGCCAGCAGAATGATGATCGCCAGGCTCGACCCCAGGATGATCAGCAGGTAGTTGACCCACTCCTTCGCGTTGTTCACGCGGGTGACCGAGTTGAAAACCACGGCGTTCACCAGATGCGCCAGCAGCCAGAACGGCAGGTATTTTAAGAAGCTGATCCAGTGAACGTGGTTCATCGGGGTAATGTCAAACTGCATGAAGGACACGAAGGTCCCCGTTAGATCATAGAACAGGCAAAGCACCAGGTACGCAATGCCGAAAGTCGTCAGCGCCAGCAGGACCGCCTTCCCGATCTGTCTGCCGGGGATGTTGAAGCCCAGGTTATCCAGGGTGGCGCCTCTCTTTTTCCCGATGAGGAAGTAGACCAGCACGACCACCAGGATCAGGATCGCGGAGGTGATCAGGTTCATGACGACCGTCGGATTCAGGCCAGGTGCCGAAAAATACGGTCCGTGCGGCAACAGCTGCCAGGTCTTGTATATGCCCGGCCAGCCGCTGACCTTAAAGTATAAAAGGAGCATCGGCAGCTGCAGGCACAGGAACAGAAGCGCGAAGATCCCGCCCTCCTTCCCGTTATGGATCTCGTTCATGCTGGCTGGCTGCGGGCGCCTTATACTCGCGAAGAAGCGGGTATCCGCCAGCGACAGCGCCAGGGAGATCACGAAGAGGAAGAAACCGGCAAAGCCGAAGAACAGGAAGATCTGCCGCAGGGACCATATCTGGTCGTCCCGTTCCAGCGTTGCTTCGCCGCCCCGCAGCGTGATGTCCATGAATTCGATCATGTCCCCGATTGGCTTATTGTTATAGGCCGCCAGGATATGGATGTTCGGATAGGTGAACGCCGCGCGCAACTTGCCGATGCCCGCGATGGCCAGGGCCGCGTTCCGCTCCAGGGGCGTCTTGTTGCCGTACATGAAATAGATATCCATGTCCAGATCCCGGACGCCGGCGCCGGTCACGAACTGCGGCGAATGGGTATAGTTGTAATTGTCCAGATCCGTGTTCCAGACGGTCTTGCCGAACTCGTCTTTGGCTCCGAAGATCACGGCGGCATTGACCGGGTAGGCGTTCAGGGCGTAGCCGTACGTACCGTTCGGCAGCTTTTCGATCGGGTTGAAGGAGAAGGAAGCGATGACCAGCGAGCGCGGGACGGTGACGGACGGGTCGGTATCGTGCGCCTTCCAGGCGGTCGCCGCCGCGTTCTGGTTCCACATGTTGCCGCGGGAGTGGCCGATCATGCCGATGCGGTTTCTGTCCACCTGCGGCAGAGAGCCCAAGTACTGCAGCACCGCGTAGGCGCCGTTGTCCCATTCCGGATAGACGGACGGGTCGTTCACGTCGGAATATCCCATGGCGTAGGCGTCAAAGGCGATCACGATATAGCCGCGGCGGGCGAATTCCAGCGCGATCCCTGTCATGCTGCTGTAGTGGTTGGAATAGCCGTGCGCCATCACGACGGCCGGTTTCCTGTTTTCCGAAGAAGCCTCCTTCGGCATCCACAGCTTCGCATAAACGGACAGGTTCTGTTCGCTCATGATCCTGACTTCGCTGACCTTCACCTTCCCCCAGTCGGAGCTGACGCAGGCGGCCAGGATACTGGAGATCAGGACGACGACCAGGGAAACGACAGCGATGATGCGGGGTTTTTTGCTTGCTTTCATAACACTACCCTCTCACAGGATAAAGGGAGCGCTCCGGACCCCGGAGCGCTCCCGGAACGGATCTTATTTCTGCTTGCTGCAGTTGTAGATCCAGCCGTTGGTCGTATCGGTGATCAGCAGGCTGCCGTCCTCCTGCAGCGCCAGGTTCCAGGTGACGACGTTGGCCGCATCCGCCTTGCTGGTCACGGTCAGATTGTACTCATCCGCAAAGACGTAGGTGTTGTCGTTGATCGGAACGCTCGCGATCACATACTGAACGGAATCCTCGGTAAAGACGAAGGTCTGTCCCTGTCCGGCCAGAGGGGTCTCCACGCCGGCCACGGTCATGCTGTTCAAATCCCAGATGCCAACCAGATCGGCCGCCGCGATGGCTTCGCCGCTGTTTTCCTGCTGCTGGCTGGGCTTGTAGGCCAGCGGATCGGTATCGTCCGGACGCTTTTCGCAGAAGTAGACCACGCCGTACTCCGCGTAGGTGATGACCAGCGTGCCGTCGTCCTTCAGCTCATAAGCCCAGTCGCCCACATAGCTGGGATCCGCCTTATACCAGAAATGCATGGTCACTTCGTCTTTCCACTCGTAACCCTCTTCGTTGATCAGTTCGCCGTCCTGGTAGAACCAGATCGTGTCGTCCGTGTACTTCAGGAACCAGCTGTCCACGACGTTGACGTATCCGCCGGCAACAAGGTCCCAGGCTGTGATCTGCCAGATGCCGGGGATCGCTTCCTTCAGGATCTCATTCACGCTCTTGGTGACCGGCTCGGTCTCCGGGGCCTTTGTCGTGGGAGCCGCCGTTTCCGGGGCTTTGGTCTCCGGAGCCTGGGTGGCTGCCGTGCTCTGGACAGGCGCCGGATCAGCCGTGCTTTCCTTGCCGCTGCCGCCGCAGGCTGCCAGACTCAGGATCAGGATTAGCGCCAGAAGGGCTAAACTAAGTTTTTTCATGATTTTCTCCTTTTTTCGTCATGTATTTTCGTCACAGTCATCTGTGTTTCAGAACAGTTCCATTTGATCCGCCTGCTCGCGGAGCCAGAGCCGGAAATCCGGGTGCGCAATCCTGATCAGTTCATCTACACGGCCTTTGACGTCCAGACCGCGCAGCCATGCCACACCGTATTCGGTCACCACATAATCCACATCGTTGCGGGAAGTCGTCACGACAGATCCCGGCGCCAGCATGGGCACGATCTTGGAGTGCAGGACTTCTTTCCCTTGTGCATCCCGGGTCGAATAGGTGGAATGCATGGCCAGGATCGATTTGCCGCCCGGTGAGAGCTGCGAACCGATCACGGTATCCGCCTGACCGCCACTGCCGGAATACTGACGATACCCGACCGATTCGGAAGCACACTGGCCGGTCAGATCCACCTCCAGCGTCGCGTTGATGGAAACGAACTTATTGACCTTGGCGATCTCCCCGGGATTATTGGTCACCAGGCAGGACTTAAACAAGACGGCCGGATTATCGTCCAGGAATTCATACAGCCGTTTGCTGCCCATGGTGAATGAGCAGAGCGATACGCCGTCGTAATACCCCTTCTGAGAATTGTCGACAGCGCCGCATTCGATCAGGTCCATCATGGTCTCGGTAAACATCTCCGTCTGTATGCCCAGATGCTTCTTGTTTCGAAGTTCATGCGCCACCGCGTTCGGAATATAGCCAATCCCCAGCTGGATCGTAGAACCGTCCTCAACCAGATCGGCAATATACTTCCCGATCACCGCATCTTTTTCTGTATACGGCTGGATCTTTGCTTCGGGAATCGGGCGGTCGGATTCCACGAGTGCCGTCACCTGTGAAATATGGACCATCGTGTCACCGAAAGTCCGCGGATAGTTCGGATTGACTTCCAGCAAAACAACAGCGCCTTGCCGGATGAGATCCATCTCATAGATTGCGCTGATTGATAAGGACAGATAGCCGTGTTTATCCATGGGAGAAACGGTTGCGAAGAGGACAGGCCGCCGGCCTTCATAAGCCGCCCTGTCCAGCGCTTTTCCCAGGCAGAACTGGGAGCGCTGCGGCACGACGGTCACCAGACCTTCTTTGTGCGCCTGCCGAAGACCGGCCGAAAGAAACCAGCCGGTATGGTTCACGATCCCCTTCATTTCAGGATCATGGAAAAAAGAATAATCCTGTGCGGGAACACAGGACGCGAACTGAACGTCTTTTACACCGGTAGTTTTCAGATACTCCATCTTTTTCAGCAGCGCCGCCGGTTCCGCCGCCGCCTGTGCGCAGACAATAAAATCCCTGCTCTGAATATGATCCAGAACCTGTTCAGCAGACATTTTCTTCTCCTGATACAGCTCCCGAGCCGTTTTCATAGGCTGTTCCCCCCTTGCTCCTCTTGCTAAACACACGCAGTTCCTTTAGAAACACTGTAGCATGTCCGGGAGCAAAAGGGAAATATACCTTTTTCATCGATCATGAATCAAATTCATTGTTATTGCCCACGAAGGCAGATTTCGAGAAATTTTTTCATCGGTTCCGTCAGAAGACGGTTTTGGGAGTAACACAATGAGAGGATCCAGGGCATCTGCGGTTCTTCAACCGAAAGCATCCTGACTTCGGACCTTCCCCACTTTTCGACCAGCCAGCGGGGCAGAAAGGTGATACCGAAATTGGCTGCCACCATGTCGTAAAGCATATCCCACTGCGAGCTCTCAAAGACGGTTTTCGGCTGAAAGCCGGCTTTCCGGCAGTAATCGTCCACAATTCCCCGGAACATATAATCCGGCGTCAGCATCAGGAAAGTTTCGTCCCGCAGTTCCGCAAGACGTACCTTTTCTTTTTCGGCCAGTGGGTGATTCCTCGAAACGCAGATTATGCTCTGTGATCGGTACACCGGCTTTTTGATATAATTTTCATTCTCAAACGGCTCCAGGATGATACCCATATCGATCTGGCCGACGTCCATCTTTTCGATCAGCGTGTTGGAAGGCGTTTCTTCGATGCTCAGCTTCACGTTCGGATATTCCTGCCGAAAAGCATACAGACGGGAATAAAAGTAAGCCGGTCCTGCCGTCGGCGGGATCCCGACGCTTAAGGACCCGCCCAGTCCCTGAAAATGCTGCTTCAGCGCTTCCGTCTCCGCCGCAAAATAATTCAGGACACGCTGCGCGTAGGCAAGCGTCAGTTCGCCTTCTTCCGTCAGCGCAAATGCCTTGCTCTGCCGGTCGATGATCTCCACGCCCAGTTCTGTTTCCAGGGCCTTGATCGATTTGCTCAGCGTCGACTGACTTAAGAACAGCTTTTCTGCTGCCCGCGTAAAGCTCTTTTGATTTGCGATCTCCACCAGGTAGACCAACTGATTATGCGTAACCATCCGGATCGCTCCTCCCATGCTTTTCCGTTCCGAAATCTATTCAAATTGTAGCACGTAAGGCGCATGCCGTCAATCACGCGTCCGAGGCGCCGTCCTTCCGGAAGGCTTAATAGAACATCTTCTTATACATCGCCCGGCGGAAGCGCATGATAAAGGAGGAAACGAAGAGGAAGATCCCGAAGAGGCCAAACACGGCTGCTGTATAGATCGACCAGTTGAACATGGTCCTCCCAAAAGCCAGATGCAGGAAAAACTCCAGCAGCATGGTCGCGCCGCCCAGCAAAAAGAAATAGATCCCCAAAAGCCGCAGCTTCATCCGCGGCTTTAATTTTAATACCGCAAGGCCGTAGGCCAGGAAGGTAAAGAGGAAGAGCAGGCCCGCCACCGGGAAAGCGAAAGGCAGGAACCATTTCCCGCCGGTATACAGGCAGATAAAGAGCAGAAAGCCTTCCAGGGCGGCAAAGCTCACGGGCAGGAAGATCGTCGGGTAATAGCGGACGAACCACAGCGGCAGGATCGCGACCGTATACACGAACAGGATCCCGGCCAGCACGTAGGCGGACCAGGCCAGGCGGCCGTAGTACACCAGGCAGGCCACGCTGCAGCCGATGATCACGCCGGCCAGAATGATGGTGAACACGCCCAGAAGCCAGTATTTTCCGCTGTTTCCCTTCTCGGGATACAGGCCCGGATTGTAGTGTGAGTTTTTCTCCAGCGGTTCCGGATCCCAGACCGGCGTGCCGCACAGGGGGCAGGCCTTCGTTCCTTTTTCCAGTTCCACGCCGCAGCGTACGCAGTACATATCAGTCCTCCTTCCGATCGGGCGTTCCCTCTTCGATATACACCGGAATGCCGCGCTTTACCAGTCTGGTAAAGAAGCGCCGTTCCAGCTCGGTCTCCCGGATATTCCGGATCATGTTGATGCAGCTGACCTCGCCGTAGGACGCCACCGAGCAGTTGTTTGGATAAGACGCCTGCGTGCCGATCACGAAATCCACGCGCGCAACGTACGGCTTCATTTCCTCCGGCAGGTCCACGCGCCCCAGATTGGAGATATTGATGCAGCCCTTCTTTTCGCCCACGCTGTTGTAAACGAGCCGCATGATCAGGTTCTTTAAAAACAGCGGGACCAGACGGATGCTCATGAGACGCTGCAGGTTGACGTTGGCTGCGACGCGGGCCGCCATCTTCTCCGGAGCCATTTCCAGCGCCATCTGCCGGTCGTATTCCCGGCAGAGGTCCTCCACGCGGTAGTCTTTCAGGCGCGGATCCACGCCGATATTCAGGGCCAGCGTGAAGTTCCGCATCGTGTCCGTCCCGAAGACCTTCCGCAGGTTGATCGGCACGGTGATCTTGACCGGCCGGCGCCTGGCCTCCCTCACGTGGCAGGCCTGCATTTCAGCCAGGGTCTCCAGCATGACGGCGGAAAGATAGCCCGTCACGGTGGTGCCGCAGGCTCTGGCCGCCTCCAGCAGCTTTCCCGTGGACACGATGCCGGTGATGATATGCCGCTCGCCGCCGGGCTCCCGCGTGCCGCTTAAGCGGTAGGCGGTCTCCTCCCGCCGGCTCATGGCGTATTTGCCGCTGGTGCGCTGGAAGACGTCCTCCATTTCCCAGTCCGCCGGCTGCGCTTTATAGTCCAGCACACCTTTTTCAGGCGTGACGTTGATGCCGTATTTGAGCTCCAGATAGCGCGAGGTCAGGGTCTTGACGTAGACCAGGCCGCCGCTGCCGTCCGTTAAAACGTGGAAAAACTCCACCGCGATGCGGTTCTCGTGATACAGAACCCGGAAGCAGCAGCGCTTCTGCTCCGCGGCGGACATGTGCGTTAAGGGGAAGGCGTACTCCGGCCGCGCCTGCGGAAGCTTTTTGACCTGCTCCAGGAAATACCAGAACAGCCCCCGTCCCAGCCGCACGTAGAGCGAGGGGAAGCGCGGCGCCAGATCTTCGACCGCCTGCTGCAGCAGGGCCGGATCCACCGCTTCCGTCAGATCCGCGGAGATCCGGAAGGTGTTCACCCAGACCCGGCTGCGGATGGCCGGAAAGATCAGTGCCGCGTTGTCGAGTCTCATCCATTTCCGGTTCATGCCAGTCTGCTCCTTATAAATTCACAGATCGCCTTATTGTCCGTCCGGCGGGAGCGGATGCCGTAGAAAATATAGGCATGCCAGAAACCCTCCGCCACGGTAAGCGTGACGGGCACGCCCGCCGCCTCCAGCGCCTTCGCCATGCGCAGGGAATCCTCCAGCATGATCTCGTCGCCGCCCACGAAGATCCGGCAGGCCGGCAGGCCTGACAGATCGCCAAAAAGCGGCGAGCAAAGGGGATCCTCCGGCCGGTCGGTATAATCGCGCGCGAAGATCTGAAGCTTTTCCTGCGTCATGGAGGGATCCGCCTCCCGGTTGTACTCGTAGGAAGCCCCGCTTAAGGTCAGATCCGTCCAGGGCGAGATGGCGACCAGGCCGGCCGGCTGGGGCAGACCCAGCTCCCGGCATTTTAAGCACAGGGCGTACAGAAGGCCGCCGCCCGCTGATTCTCCGATCAGGCAGATCTTTTCGCCCGGATACGTTTCCAGGAGATAGCGGTAGGCATCCAGGGCATCCTCCAGAGCCGCCGGAAAGGGATGCTCCGGTGCCAGGCGGTAAGCCGGGCAGAAGGTCCGGGTCTTGGCAACGGAAGCGATCAGCCTGCCGAAGCAGGCGGCGTACTCCGCCCCGCCCGTGCAGTAGCCGCCCCCGTGCAGATACAGAACGCTCCCCGGCGCCGCCGGTCTTTTCGGCAGAAGCATCACCGCTTCCTGCGTGGGCAGACTGACAGCCGTCTTCCGGACCTGTCCCCGGATCAGGCGGTTCATGATCTCGCAGGCAAGCGCCAGCAATTTCCGTTCGGTTCCGACAGGGTCCTCCTCCGGCAGCTGATTCAGTTTTCGCATGCGCTCCTTTAAAGCCGGAACCAGGGCATCGGGGATCGTGGGCATGGGGATCTCTCCTTACCAAGAAGCGCCCGCTTTCGCGGGCGCCCCTCATTGTCTTTTCAGACGGCTGGAATTATTCGATGATCTCGGTCACGGTGCCGGAAGCAACGGTGCGGCCGCCTTCGCGGATAGCGAAGCGGAGGCCCTGCTCCATAGCGATGCGGGAGATCAGTTCGACCTTGATCTCAACATGGTCGCCGGGCATGCACATCTCAACGCCTTCGGGCAGCGTGCAGATGCCGGTCACGTCGGTGGTTCTGAAGTAGAACTGCGGACGATAGTTGTTGAAGAACGGGGTGTGACGGCCGCCTTCTTCTTTGGACAGAACGTAGATCTGACCCTTGAAGGTGGTGTGAGGATGTACGCTGCCGGGCTTAGCCAGAACCTGGCCGCGCTCGATCTCGTTGCGCTGTACGCCGCGGAGCAGGCAGCCAACATTGTCGCCGGCCTGGCCTTCATCCAGCAGCTTGTGGAACATTTCAACGCCGGTGACGACGACGGCACGGCTCTCGTCCTTGATGCCGACGATCTCAACGGTATCGGATACGTGAACAACACCACGCTCTACACGGCCGGTAGCAACGGTGCCGCGACCGGTGATGGAGAAGACGTCCTCAACGGGCATCAGGAAAGGCTTGTCGGTTGCGCGGACGGGATCCGGAATGTAAGAGTCAACGGCTTCCATGAGCTCGATGACCATATCCTGCCAGGCGGGATCGCCCTGCAGAGCCATTAAAGCGGAACCGCGGATGATCGGGGTGTCATCGCCCGGGAATTCGTATTCGTCGAGCAGTTCACGGATTTCCATTTCGACCAGGTCAAGCAGCTCTTCGTCGTCGACCATGTCGCACTTGTTCATGAACACTACGACGTAGGGAACGCCCACCTGACGGGCCAGCAGGATGTGCTCGCGGGTCTGAGCCATAACGCCGTCGGTAGCAGCAACGACCAGGATAGCGCCGTCCATCTGGGCAGCACCGGTGATCATGTTCTTGACGTAGTCGGCGTGGCCGGGGCAGTCAACGTGAGCGTAGTGACGGTTGGGGGTCTCATACTCAACGTGAGCGGTGGAGATTGTGATACCACGGGCTCTCTCTTCGGGAGCTTTGTCGATCTGATCGAAAGCCACGAAATCGCCAAGGCCGTACCTCTCGTGAAGGGTCTTGGTAATGGCGGCAGTCAGGGTGGTTTTACCATGGTCAACGTGACCGATGGTACCGATGTTACAATGGGGTTTGGTTCTCTCGAACTTCTGTTTTGCCATCTTGGTTACTCCTTTTGTTATTTTCTGCCCCATTTGTAAGGGCATGGTTTTGAGTTAGGTGACATCCCTATAATTATATAAGGTTCTGTCATTTTATTCAAGTTATTTTTTCAGAAGAACTTTTTCCTGTACGGACTTCGGAGCCGGCTCGTATTTGTCAAAGAACATCGAGTAGGCGCCGCGTCCCTGGGTCTTGGACCGGAGGTCCGTCGCGTAGCCGAACATCTCGGCC
>JAEEGG010027885.1_pt1 | contig 10668 bp, 7 predicted proteins | sample 9134161 | NCBI WGS metagenome assembly JAEEGG01 (sample SAMN16246543, study PRJNA631951) | gut metagenome | biome: gut microbiome; feature: rumen; material: CR-attached | host: Bos | place: Iran: Karaj | collected 2018-10
GTCGGCGATTTTTTCGGCCAGCGTCTGATACAGATCTTTTTCTTCGTCACTGTCGGCCGCAAACGCAACTGTGGCCATGGAAAGCATCATGACCAGAGACAGGAAGATGCAGAGCAATTTTTTCATAAAGCATTGACTCCTTTACATTTTCATTCATGATTATTCTATCATGTTCAAAATGGGATGTCAATATCTTTTTTCCATTGAAATAAGAATTCATCAATTCAACATATTGTTGCAAACATCGTCGTCACAGACAATATCATCGATGGACGGCAGGCCGGACGGCGGGCGCCGCGGCCAGCCCGAGCGAAACATAAATGGCGGAATCGATGCGCGCCATATCGCTTTCGTTCAGCGCGCCCATACGCGTGCGCAGCCGGCGTTTGTCCAGAGTGCGCACCTGTTCCAGGAGCACAACGGAATCCTTTTGCAGCCCGCTGTTTTTTGCATCCACAAGAATATGCGTCGGCAGCGGCGTTTTGTCCGTTCTGCTGGTGATTGCGGCCGCAATGACGGTCGGGCTGAACTGGTTGCCGACGTCGTTCTGCACGATCAGAACCGGGCGGATTCCGCCCTGCTCCGACCCGACGACCGGCCGCAGATCCGCAAAAAAGATGTCTCCGCGTTTCACTGTCATAAAAAACGACTCCCCTGTTTTGATTCCACCGATAGTATGGACAAATCGGTGCGTCATTAAACATGGGGAGCATTCATATTCTATGCTGTTGTTGCGGATCCGTGCAAACAATCAGTCTTCAAAATCGGCATAGACGCCGGGCAGCGCTTCAATCACGTCCGTCGGCAGCATGCCGGTCTTCGACGTTTTCTGCGACAGCTCGTCGGCGCAGTGCCCGTGCAGATAGACGCCGACGCAGAGCGCGTCGGGCAGCGCGAGCTTCTGGGCCGTGAACGCGCCGAGCATACCGGCGAGCACGTCGCCGCTGCCGCCCTTTGAAAGCCCGTTGTTTCCGGTCACATTCACATAGACGCGCGGATCGTCGGGCGATGCGATGACGGTGTTGGAGCCCTTGAGCACGACGTAAACGCCCTGCTCCTGCGCAAAGCGGCGGGCGGCGCCGGTGCGGTCCGCCTGAATGTCGGCAACCGCGCAGCGGCACAGGCGCGACATTTCCTTCGGGTGCGGCGTGAGCACGACGGGGGCCGCGGCGTTCTGCAGCAGGTCGATGTTTTTGGAAAGCAGGTTGATGCCGTCGGCGTCAACGATGACCGGAACGTCCGCGTTTTCCAACACGGCCTGCAGAACGGCTGCCGTGTCGTCGTTCACGGAAAGGCCGCAGCCGATCACGATGGCGTCGTAACGGTTCAGATCGCGCAGAAGCGCGGGAATGCAGCCGCGGGACAGCGTGCCCGCCGGCGTCTCCTTCAGCGGCAGCAGCAGCGCTTCCGTCAGCTTGACCGACATGGTCTGATACATCGACTGCGGAAAAGCGGCGGTCACAAGTCCGGCGCCGGACCGCAGCGCGGCCTTGACGGCCATATAGGCGGCGCCGGGCATAGTCCGGCTGCCGCAGATGCAAAGCAGATGGCCGAAGTCGCCCTTGTGCGCGTCGAACTTCCGTTTCGGGAAACGGTCGGCGATTTCATTGGCGTGATAGGTATACATCGCGCTGCCGACCGCCGCATAGCTCTCCTCGGGAATGCCGATGTTGGCGATGATGATATCGCCGCAGCAGTCGGAGGCCGGGTGCAGAATATGCGCCGGCTTCAGCGCGGAAACGGCAATGGTGTAATCGGCACGGATGCAGTTTACGTCGCACAGGCCGCTGTCGCAATAGGCGCCGGACGGCAAATCTACCGAGAAGACCATGGCGTCGGAATCGTTGACAAGCGCAAACACCTTTGCAAGCTCGGGCTTGATCGTACCGTAAAAGCTGAAGCCGAAGACCGCATCGACAATCACGTCGGCCGAGCGGATCGTCTGCAGCGCCTTGGGCTGATCGGCCTCGTACCAGACTGTCGGCACGTTCAGTTCCGCCGTCAGCTTATACATGTATTTCGCTTCGCCCGAGCCGGGATAGCCGGCAACCAGGATAATGCAGACGCGGTATCCGCTTTCCAGCAGCTTGCGCGCAATCACAAAGCCGTCTCCGCCGTTGTTGCCCTTGCCGCAAAGGATGGCGACGTTGCGCCGCACCCCCTGCTCTTTTTCCACAATGGAGCGGATATTGCGCGCGCAGGCGGCGCCCGCGTTCTCCATCATCCGCTGATAGGACAGACCGAACTGGTTGGCGTGGGCTTCCACGCGCTTCATTTCATCACAGGACAAAAGACGCATTCTGCATCCCGCCTTTCCATAACTTTCACCTGCTATTTTACCATAGTTTCAAAAAAAATCAAATTATTTTTTGCGCACCCCTTGCAATCGACCGCATTCTGTGATAAATTATGTAGGACAACGCGATGAAAAAGAGAGTAGACGTCCGAAACGGGCCAGAGAAAAGCGGCCGCGGCTGAAAGCCGCTTTCCCGGAATCGTTCGTTGAAGTTCACTTTGGAGCGGCGCAGCTGAACCGGTTTTTGCATTAGGCTGCGACGGGTTACGGCCGTTATCCTGTACAAGAGTGTTTGCTCGGGACGCTTGTTCTCAAAGCAAAAATCAGGGTGGTACCGCGGAGTTTTTCTTCGTCCCTTTGTTCTGCCGGAGCGGCAAAACCGGGACGGAGTTTTTCTTTTATCCAAAACACAATTCTTTTGAAAGGACTGGTTCAACATGAAACAGCAACTCGAAGAGATTCGGGCCAGAGCAGCCGCCGCGCTGCAGTCGGCAGGTTCGCTGCAGGAGCTGGACGCCGCGCGCGTGCGCTTCCTCGGCAAAAAAGGCGAACTGACGGCGATCCTCAAGGGCATGGGCAAGCTGACGGCGGAGGAACGTCCGCTGATCGGCCAGCTGGCCAACGAGATCCGCGCCGACATTGAAGCGCACATTCAGCAAAACGTGGAGCTCATCAAGGAGCGCATGCAGGAAGAGAAGCTCAAAGCCGAAACGATCGACGTCACCATGCCGTCGCAGAAGCATGAGCTCGGCCACAAGCATCCCCTGTCGATCGTGCTTGACGAGGTGAAGGACATCTTCTACGGCATGGGCTTTTCCGTTGCAAGCGGCCCGGAGATCGAATGGGATTACTACAACTTTGAAGCGCTCAACATTCCGAAGGAGCACCCGGCGCGCGACACGCAGGACACGTTCTATATCACGGAAAACATGCTGCTTCGCACCCAGACGTCACCCTGCCAGATCCGCGTGATGGAACAGCAGAAGCCGCCCATCCGCGTCATCGCGCCCGGCCGCGTCTACCGCTCCGACGCAGTGGACGCCACGCACTCGCCGATCTTCCACCAGATTGAAGGACTTGTGGTCGACAAGGGCATCACCATGGCCGACCTCAAAGGCAATCTGGAATCGTTTGCAAAGAGCCTTTACGGCGAAGACACCCGGATCCGCCTGCGTCCGCACCACTTCCCGTTCACCGAGCCCTCCTGCGAAATCGACGTTTCGTGCTTCAACTGCGGCGGCAAGGGCTGTCCCATGTGCAAGGGCGAGGGCTGGATCGAGATCCTCGGCGGCGGCATGGTGCATCCGAAGGTGCTCAAGAACTGCGGCGTCGACCCCGACGTCTACAGCGGCTTCGCGTTCGGCATCGGCCTGGAGCGCCTTGTCATGTTCCGTTTCAACATTGACGACATGCGTCTGCTCTATGAGAACGACGTGCGTTTTCTCAACCAGTTTTAAGGAGGTGCCTGCTGTATGAATCTTTCGAAAAAATGGGTCCGCGACTTTGTGGATCTTGACTGCACCGACAAGGAATTTGCCGATGAAATGACGCTTTCCGGCTCCAAGGTGGAGGCATTTGAAAAAGAAGGCGCCGCGCTTTCCAACATCGTCACCGGCCGCATCGAATCACTGGAGCGTCACCCGGATTCCGACCACATGTGGGTCTGCATGGTGAACGTCGGCAAAGCCGAACCGATCCAGATCGTCACGGGCGCGCAGAATCTTTCCGTCGGCGACGTGGTTCCCGTCGCCATGGACGATTCCGTGGTGCACGGCGGCAAGCACATTGTCAAAGGCAAGCTGCGCGGCGTGGAGAGCGCCGGCATGCTCTGCTCACTGGGCGAGTTGGGACTGACGACCCACGACTTCCCCTACGCGATCGAAGACGGCATCTTCGTGCTCGGCGACGACTGCGACAAAACGCTCGGCATCGACATCCGCGAGGCGATCGGCCTCAACGACACCGTGACCGAGTTTGAGATCACCTCCAACCGCCCGGACTGCCTTTCGATCATCGGCCTTGCCCGCGAGGCGGCGGCGACCTTCCAGAAGCCGCTCAAGCTGCACGCGCCCGCGGTCAAAGGCAGCGGCAAGGACGTGCGCGATTTCCTTTCGGTCGACATTCTGAATCCCGACCGCTGCTATCGCTATTGCGGCGCCGTTGTGGAAAACGTCCGCGTCAAGCCCTCGCCGCGCTGGATGCGTGAACGCCTGCGCGCCTGCGGCGTCCGCCCGATCAACAACATCGTGGACATCACGAACTACGTCATGCTGGAATACGGCCAGCCGATGCACGCGTTCGATCTGCGTTTTCTGAAGGGCAGCCACGTCATCGTGCGTACGGCAAAGCCGGGCGAAACCATCACGACGCTCGACGGCATCGAGCGCAGTCTGAACGAATCCATGCTCGTCATTGCCGACGAAGAAAAGCCCGTGGCCGTTGCCGGCGTGATGGGCGGCGAATACAGCGGCATCATGGACGACACCGACACGATCGTGTTTGAATCCGCCTGCTTCAACGGGCCCTCCACGCGCGTCACGGCCAAAAAGCTCGGCATGCGCACGGAATCGAGCAGCCGCTTTGAAAAGGAGCTTGACCCCGCCTCCTGCATGCCCGCCATTCTGCGCGCGCTGGAGCTTGTGGAGCAGCTGGACGCCGGCGACGTTATTTCGGGCATCATCGACTGCGACAAATCCAACCGCACGCCGCGCACGCTCCCCTTCCGGCCCGACTGGGTCAACGAGTTCATCGGCATCAACGTGGGCGCGGACGAGCAGAAGGCCATTCTGGAACGCCTTGACTTCAAGGTGGAAAACGGTCTGATCTATATCCCCTCGTTCCGCGGCGATATTGAGCATCAGGCGGATATTTCGGAAGAGATTGCGCGCTTCTACGGTTATCAGAACATCCCGAACCGCCCGCTCTCCGGCGTGGCAAACGCCAAAATGACGCCGGCGCAGAAGCTGGAGCGCCGCATTTCCGCAACGCTGCTTGCAAGCGGCCTTTCGGAGATTGCGACCTTCTCGTTCATCAGCCCGAAGCATTACGACAGAATCCGTCTGGCGGCCGACAGCCCGAAGCGCAACAGCGTGGTCATCCGCAACCCGCTCGGCGAAGACACCAGCGTTATGCGCACCACCGTGCTTCCGTCGATGCTCGACGTGCTCTCGCGCAACTACAACAACCGCAACGAAACCGCAAAGCTGTTTGAAATCTCCAACGAGTATATTCCGAACGGCGAAGACAAGCTGCCCGACGAAAACCAGATGATCACCATGGGCATGTACGGCGAAGGCTGCGACTTCTTCACGATCAAGGGCGTTACGGAGGAGTTGCTCTACGCCTGCGGCGTCAACGATTACGACGTGGCCGCCGTGATGGACGACCCGACCTTCCACCCAGGCAGAACCGCCGAGATCACCGTGGACGGCAAGCGCATCGCTCTGCTCGGCGAGGTGCATCCCAAGGTGTTGGAAAACTATGAGATCGGCGTCAAGGCGTATCTTGCGCAGGTTGATTTCTCGCTGCTGCTCGCCTGCGGCAACACCGACCGCAAATATCATCAGCTGCCGCGCTTCCCGGCTTCGACCCGCGACCTCGCTTTCGTCTGCGACGCGGATCTGCCGGTGCTCAAGCTCGAAAAGATGATCGCCGCCGCCGTCGGCAAGATCCTCGAGAATATCGCGCTGTTCGACGTCTATGTCGGCGCACAGATTCCCGAAGGCATGAAGAGCGTCGCGTTCTCGATCCGGATGCGTGCCGCAGACCGGACGCTGACCGACGAGGAAGCCGACGCCGCAATGCAGCGCGCAATCAACGCGCTCAAAGAAATCGGCATTGAACTTCGTTCCTGATAATCCACAAATCAAAACCGCGCGCCGTGAAAACGGTACGCGGTTTTCTTTTTTCAGTTGCACCTTATCTGTCGCACTGATGCGCCCAATAAATCGAGGTGAACAGAATATGCTTGAGGCTCGGCGCTGCGGAAAGCAAAGCTTGCTTCTTGCGCCGGGAACGGGAATCTTCAAAAATGCCTTTTGCGGCGTCAGCTTGTCCATCTATTCGGCGTAGTCCCGCATGAACGAGATCTTGTGCGTCAGCGGCATGTGCGCACCGCGGTAACGCGTGTAGCCCATCGCGGCGACCTCGTGATAATACTGCCGTCCGGTTTCGGCGTAGGTATGCAGACTGCAGTCGGGATTCGTGAACATCCAGATGTCGATATCGCTCGCGTCGCCCGCATAGATAAACCGCTCTTTCGGGTCCAACAGCGTGATGGAACCAGGTGTGTGACCCGGGAAATCCTTCACGATCAGCGTTTTGTCGCCGAGGTCAATCTCGTCGCCGTCTTTCAGCGGGTCGTATTCCGTCTCGCCTTTTTTCGTCATCAGGAGCTTATCGACCCACTTTTCAAGCTTTCTCGTTTTCGGATACTTCGCATACGTCGCAGTCACGATATCGTCAACCAGTTTGAAATAAACGTCCTTCGTGGTGAACGTCGGCAGGTCTTTTTCACCGATATACACCTTCTTGAAATGATGGTTGCCGTTTGCGTGGTCGGGATGAAAATGGGAATTGACGACGACAAGCTCTTTTTCAGTCAGCTTCGCAACATAGTCCTTGATATTGAATAGATCGAGTCCCGTGTCGAACAAAACCGCCTTCTTGCTGCCCTCGATCAGAAATTCGTTGACGATGCCGTCCTTGATCCGCGTGACGCCGTCGATGAGTTTTGCTTTCCCGTAACGAAACATTACTTGTTCCTCCGATTCTATTTGCTTGATCAATAACCGTTTGAGTTATTATACATGATTGCATTGCCGTTTGCAGCAGGTTTTTCTCTATTCACAAAAAAGCAGCCCGCTGCGGGCTGCTTTTAGAATCATCACTTATTTATTGAGCAGGGTCGGAAGGAACTGCTTCAGGAACTTAATGAGTGTCCGAATGAAGTTCTGGACCATCTCTTTCCAGTTGACATCCTTGAAGATCACGATTCCGTTGTCGAGCTCTGGCGCGTTCTCTTCCACCATCGGAGTCAGCGTATCGCCGTTGTCCTCTTCCCCTTCATACACCATAAACTGCGGCGCGCTCGGATCAGAGAACACTGTCATGTTGCCGTCCGCTTTCAGGAATTTGAACATGAAATTATGGATGATCTCCGGAAAGTCGCGATGCTCACTGCCATAAATGTACCATGTAGTATCAGGAAGCACACTGGTGGATGCGTCAACCATCTTATCGGGAGAAATGTACTGATCCGTTCCGTTCTTCTTTGCCTTTGCGATATAGGAATCAGAAAGAGTATAGCCGTATTTCGCGGTCGTGGCGCCAAGGGAACCGAACTTCAGACTCACGGAATTATCGCCGATTTCATCATTTGTTTCGCAGATCGGCGTGACCTGATACGGACCGTATTTGGGATAATTGGCAAATCTCACACCGTTCGCAACAGCGTCAAGTACAATATCATTCACACGCTGACGAACCTTGGCGTCGTAGTTGTCCAATTTTTCAAGCAGGCCGGAGAACTCGTCTTCATAACCATCGAATACGCCCTTGCGCGCATCCTGATAATAGTCAGCGCCGACAAGCGACCAGATACCAGGCATCCTGCCGTAGGTTTCACGCAGGATATAAACGATCACTTCTTTATAAATCTTCGGAGCAAGCATTTGCAGACCGAGCATACCCGCATCCAGCAGCATTGTGTCACTGGTAAACTCTAAAAGAGTGTCAATCAGTTCAACGATCATCTGATCTTCGATCTGAATAAGATCACTGGTCTCTTTGAACCGGCGCAACGCTGCGCTGTCGAGCTGCATTCTGCCGCTGAACACTGCGCTGATGCCGTCCACGCCGGACGCGGACTGCACATAAAGCTGCACACAATTGATGTCTTCATAGCCGTACTCGGCAAGATAGGCCAGAATGACGTTGGCGCCCTCGCAGCGACCGACAAGATTCACCTTTTCCTGATTGGTCTGCGCCTTCACTTTCTGAATGTATTCATTCAGTTGTGCAGCCGTCTCAAAGGGATCGACACGCCAATCCTGATAGAAATTATACGAACGGAACTGATAAGAGCCGTCGCCGAATTTTCTGGCCTGCTGATTCCACCAGCTCATATCGATATGAGAACCGTCTGACGCTTCACCGTTTTTATCAAGCGTCCAACCGCTGATCACGGGAAGCAGCATCCCGAGCAGCTTTTCACGGTAGGCAGCCCACGATGCATCGTCGTCATTCTTGACAGCGTCGATAAAGAAAGGCATGCACTCCTTCACGGCGTCCGTAAGGAAACCTTCGGGCAAATCGCCGCCGTCATAAATCTTTTCGCCGCTCGGAAGATAAATATGTTCGCCCTGTCCCTGCAGATAGACATTCGGGACAGTAGTGCCCGCCTTTTCCGCGCCGAACGCAGGCACAGCCAGCGTCAGCACCATCACAAGCGCCAAAAGAATCGAAAGCGTTTTTTTCATGAAAATACATCTCCTTTTTCATATTGAAATTATTATATACGACCATTTCGTAAACATTGTGAACAAAAGATGAATTGTGATAGAAAAAAATACTTTAATGATTTATCTATAATGACGAAAAACACCCGCCTTGCAGCGGGTGTCTGTTATGAACCAAGCTCATTTATTGAGAAAGGTCGGCAGATACTGTTTGAAGAACGCGAGCAGAGCCTGAAGGAAACGCTGGAACATCTCTTTCCAGTTGACCTTCTTGAAGACCACTTCGCCGCTTTCAAACGATTCCGCGTTCTCTTCAACCATCGGGACAAGCGTATCGCCATGATCTTCTTCGCCCTGATAGAGCATATACTGCGGCGCGGTCGGATCGTCAAAGACAGTCAGATTGCCTTCGGCCTTCAGGAACTTCAGCATGAAATCATGGATGATGCCGGGGAAATCACGATGCTCTGAACCATAGATGAACCAGGTGGTGTCGCGGATCGAAGAAAGCACGGTCGAAGCGTCAACCATCTTGTCGGGAGAGATATACTGCGCGGTGCCGTTCTTTTCGGCTTTTGCGATGTAGTTCGCGCTCAGCGTGCTGCCGTACTTCGCGGTCGTAGCGCCGAGAGACGCAAACTTCAGCGAAACGGAGTTGTCGCCAATCTCATCATTTGTATCGCAGACCAGCTGGACCTGGAAGTTACCGTACTTCGCGTAGTTGGCGACCTTCACGCCCGCGGCAACAGCGTCGTCAATAATCGCGGGAATACGCTGACGCACTCTCGCGTCATAATGGTCGAGCTTTTCAAGCAGACCGGCGTATTCTTCTTCGTACCCTTCAAAGACGCCTTTTCTCGCCGCCTGATAATACTCGGGACCGACAAGCGACCAGATGCCGGGCATCGTGCCGTAGCTTTCACGCAGGACATAGACGATCAGTTCTTTATAAATCTTCGGCGCAAGGGCCTGAATCGCAGCCATACTGGCGTCCAGCAGCATCGTGTCGCCGGTGAACTCAAGCAAAGCGTCGATAAAATCATTGATGACCTTATCATCGCCCACTACATCATTGACCATATCGTTTGTCTCTTTGAAGCGGCGCAGCGCAGCGCCGTCAAATTCCATCTTGCCGCTGAACAGCGCGTTCTCCAGATCGACGCCGTTGGCGGACATGACATAGAGCTCGATACAAGCAACGTCATCATAGCCGTATTCATCAAGATAAGCCAAAATCACGTTCGTGCCTTCGCAGCGGCCGACCAGATTGACCTTGGAAGCGCCGGTCCTGGACTTCACAAGCTGCACATATTCATTCAGGGTTTCCGCGTTGGCAAAAGGATCGATACGCCAATCCTGATAGAAGTTGAACGAACGGATCCGATACGAACCGTCGCCGTATTTGTTCGCGCCGGCATTCCACCAGCTCATGTCTTCAAGCTTGGAACCATCGGATGCTTCGCCGTTCTTGTCAAGCGCAAACTTGCCGTAAACGGGCAGGAAGTATTCCATGAACTTTTCACGATAAGCTGCCCAGGACGCCTCGTCGTCGTTCTTCATCGCCTCTGTAAAGTACGGCATGCAGTCCTTCACTGCACTGGACAGGAACCCGTCGGGCAGATCGCCGCCGTCATAGATGACCGTACCGTCGGGCAGCGCAATATGGGAACCCTGACCCTGCATATAGATATTCGGGATCGCCGTGCCCTGCTTCTCCGCGGCAAAAGCGGGTACCGCCAGAGTCAGCAGCATCACGAGCGCCAACAGGATTGAAATGGTTTTTTTCATAATAAGCGACTCCTTTGTTTTATTTATGTTATTATACATAATTAAATTGATTTTTATGTGAACAAAGAATGAATTTACGCCTGCGCCATCTTCATTTGACATTCTTTTATAACAGCAAAAAAGCAC